>Ga0136654_1000618_pt1 | contig 10441 bp, 9 predicted proteins | sample InaspJWI70metaG_FD_94865 | JGI IMG/M metagenome (GOLD analysis project Ga0136654, IMG submission 94865) | Marine gutless worms symbiont microbial communities from Oahu, Hawaii - Inanidrilus sp. 1 OAHU.JWI-70 metaG (version 2) | ecosystem: Host-associated > Annelida > Digestive system >... | reverse complement strand
TGTATTTATCGACCCACCCTATGCCCGGCGCGAATTGCGTCGGCAGCTGTTGCAGCAACTCGCAGCGCATGACTGCTTGCTGCCCGGCGCCTGCCTCTACTTTGAGTGGCCGCGCACCGAGGAAATCGAGCTGGCTTCGCCCGGACTGCACTGGTTGAAACGGAAAACCGCCGGTCAGGTAACCTATGCGCTGGCCGAATGGCGCTTATGCGGCTAATTTGCACAGCCCGTAAAGATTTGGTCAGCATTGCGGCTGGAATAGCGGAAATACCCTGGATGCTTTCCCTGGTAGCACTATGCGGGTTAAAATTGTGCGTTTATTTCGCCCGCTAGCCCAGCCCGCAAAACAGAGGTAATTCATGACAGGCATTGCAATTTATCCCGGGACCTTCGACCCGGTTACCCGCGGGCATATCGATATATGTCAGCGTGCGCTGAAGATGTTTGACCATGTCGTCATCGGGGTCGCGGATAGCCTGGCCAAGGAACCGTTTTTCGATATCGACGAGCGTTTCGATATGTTGGAAACGGTGTTTGCCGACAATGATCATATTTCGGTTCAGCCCTTCTCCGGTTTGCTCATCGATTTTGCGCGTGATTGCAATGCCGAAGTGATTATTCGCGGGCTGCGAGCGATTTCAGATTTCGAATACGAAGTGCAGCTGGCCGGGATGAATCGTTCACTGGCGCCGGAAATCGAAACCGTTTTCCTCACCGCGGCCCAGCGCTACGCCTTCGTTTCGTCGAGCCTGGTGCGGGAGATTGCGCGCCTCGACGGCGATGTCTCCGAGTTTTTACATCCCGATATTCTGACCCGCCTGACAGCCAAGCTTCAGGCCAGTAGGTAGCGCTCCCGAGAGAGGTTTGGCAAATGGCCTTGATGATTACCGATGAGTGCATTAATTGCGATGTTTGCGAGCCTGAGTGCCCGAATGACGCGATCTCGCCGGGTGAGGAGTATTACGAAATCGACCCGCTGCTGTGCACCGAATGCGTCGGGCATTTCGAAACATCACAATGCGTCGAAGTCTGTCCGGTAGACTGTATACCGTTTAACCCCGAATACCCGGAAACCCAGGATGAATTGATGGAAAAATACCATCATTTGACCGGCGGGAACGAAACTTAAATCTGTTTTACCCGATTGACGACCCCGTCGGCTGTGAATCAATAACCGCCGACGGCGCCCTCGCTGCGGTTGTCGTAAGCCGCCTCGAGATAGTTCTTGTCATTCAGGCGTACCGCCTTAATCCGGCCCAAGTAGCCTGGTCGCTGTGCGACGGTTTCGTGGCCGCGTTGCCTTAGACCCGCCACAACTTCCGGCGAGAATTTAAACTCGTCTATATATAGTTTGTTGGGCAGATACTGGTGATGCACCCGAGGAAACTGCACTGCCCGGTCGATATCGAGCCCGTTGGCCAGAACGCGATAAATGGTTTGAATCACGCTGCTGATTATTCTTGGCCCGCCGGCCGCGCCCAGCGCCATTACGATTTTGCCGTCTTTTTCGATCAGTGTCGGGCTCATCGAGCTGAGCGGTCGTTTGCCGGGTTGCACGCGGTTGCCGAGGCCTTGTATCAGGCCGAAGGCGTTGGGCTCGCCCGGACGCGTGGTAAAATCGTCCATCTCATTGTTCAGGGAAATGCCGAAATTTTCGGAAACGATACCGGAGCCGTAACTCCCGTTTAGGGTTACCGTGAGCGTTAGCGCGTTGCCGTCGGCATCCAGAATAGAAAAATGGGTGGTTTCGTTGGCATCGTCGAGCGGTTTGTCGACCAGCGGTTGCAACTGAGTCGATTTGGCGAGACTTATGCTGCGCGCCATTTCGTCGAGATAGCCGGCGGACAGGATCAGATCGAAGGGATTATTATGGAAATCCGGATCGCCCAGCAGAGCGCGACCTCTGAAGGCGCGATTCAGCACTTCCGCCATCAAGTGCAATTCGTCGACACTGAGCGGCGGGTAGCGCTCGATATTAATCTTGTCAAACAGTTCGAATGCGGTCTTGATTACGGCACCCCCGCTGCTTGGCGGCGGCATCGAATACAGTTTGTGGCCGCGGTAGCGGGCAACCAGAGGTTGCAGCCAGCGAACCCGGTAGTCGGCCAGATCGTCGAGCGTGATGACGCCGCCATAGGCTTGCACCGTGGCGACTATATCCCGCGCCACAGCGCCATGGTAAAACCCGGCGGCGTTGTTATCGCGTAGCAGCGTCAACGCCTGCGCCAGTGCCGGTTGTTTCAATACTTCGCCGGGACGGTAATGCTGTTGTGGCGATTTATAGAAATGGCGCAGTCCGGCGGGATTGAATCGACCTTTCTGGGTTTCCGAGTAACGTGATTCGGTACCGGAAAATTCGATGCCGTCTCGCGCCAGTCGCAACGCCGGAGCGAACAGATCCGACCACTCGAGACTGCCGTATTTTTGATGTAAGGCCCAGAGTCCCGCAGCGACGCCGGGCACGCCAATCGCGGCGGCGCCATTCCAGGAAGCGCCCTGGTCGCGCTTGAGGTAAAAATCCGGTGCGGTGGCCGCGGGCGCCATTTCCCTGAAATCCAGCACCTCGACCCCCTGACCCATGCTGACCAGGGCGAAGCCGCCACCGCCTAGCGAGGCGTTGGAAGGGTTAGTGACCGTTAGCGTGAGTCCGACCGCCACGGCGACGTCGATCAGGTTGCCGCCCTGGTCGGATACCGCTTTGCCCGCGTCGACCGCGTAACTCGAAGGCGCGGATATCATTATACGGGTGCCTTCGCCGGGGACCGCCCGGGCCGCGACGGCGAAGGCCAGGGCGAACACGAAAATTGCTAAGCGACTGATTATTTTCTCGGTCATGTTGCGCGCCTTATGATTGCGGGAATGTCGATGGTAAAGAGTCAATCGATGCCAGGCAAGGGTGGCTTGAGCCTGCGGTCTTGCGGGCTTGTGTCACGGGCTTAAGATTGATCGCCCGTGCTGTGGATACTAGTCGGCGTAACCCGGTAATGCGCGATCGAGCAGGCGTTTCATCGCGGCAAAATATAGATTATCACGCTGACCCTTGTGGCGGTCGTTTGCATCGGGCGTTTGCACCTGCCTGATTACTGCCTGTGAAATTGGCAACAGCGGCTGTCCGGTGCTCATCGCGCGAATCTGTGCCCGGCACACACGCTCGAGCAAATACAGCATGCGGTATGCCCTGGCGATGGAATCCACCGCCACCAGCAGGCCGTGATTTTTCAAAAATACGACTTCTTTGTCGCCAATCAGAGCCGCCAGGCGTTCGCCTTCTTGCAGGGTGTCGGCGGTACCGGCATAGTGATCATCGTAAGCGATTCGACCGTCGAAGAAGGCAGATGTCTGGCAGGCTGGAATCAAACGATTGTCTTCCAGCATGTTGAGTGCCAAGGCCCAGTTCTGATGCGTGTGGAATACCACGCGTTTGCCGGTAATACGGTGAATCGGTGCGTGAATGCATTGTGCCGAGAGTTCGACCATGCCGCTGCCGGCAAGGGTTTCACCGGCCTCGTTGAAGATAATCAGGTCGCTGGCGCGCGCCTCCGACCAGTGGAGACCGAAGGGTAATACCAGATAGCGATCGTCGTGACCCGGTAGGGTTACGGTAAAGTGGTTGTCGATGCCTTCTTCGAGTTCGTGATAGACCGCCAGGCGCAAAGCCGCCGCCAGGTCCACCCTGGCCTGCATCACCGGATCGGTGTTCGAATCAACCGCGTACATGGACATCAGGCAATGATAATTCATAGCGCGGCTGACGTCATCCCTGGAGGCTCGGGGACAGATCTGAAGATCTGTCCCCTTTTGAAGCATTTCAGGTGGTTAAACTCCGATAAACCTCGGAGATGCGATAGGGAAGTTTATCGATATCGTCGATCAGCACGTAGCTGGAATCGCCGTACATATGCGGCAGGTAGTCGCGCGCTTCTTCATCGATGGTAATGCAAAACGGATGGATACCGCGTTGGCGTGCTTCGAACAGCGCCATGCGGGTATCCTCGATACCATACTCGCCGTGATAGGTGTCGTAGTCGTCGGGTTTGCCGTCGGACAAGGTAATCAATAATTTGGTACGCGCGTTGACTTGGTCGAACAAATGGCTCAAATGGCGGATGGTGACGCCCATGCGCGTATAGTCCTGGGGCTCGATCGCGGCGATACGGGCGCGAATCTCGGCGTCGTAGTTATCATCGAAGGTCTTTATCTTGTAGATTTCGCAACGCTTGCGGGTGTTACCCGAAAATCCGTAGATCGCGTAACGATCGTCGAGCGAGCCCAGGGCTTCGGCCAGCAGGATCAGTGCCTCGCGTTGTGCGATATTGATCCAGCCTTGGGTCGAGCCGCTCATATCCACCATTAGAATGACTGCGATATTGCGTTCCACGCGATGCGTCTTGCGATAGATGCGCGACGTCATTTCCATGCCGCTGCGCGCATCGGCGATGGCTTCAACCAGCGCATCGTAGTCGAGGCTTTCTCCATCCGGCTGTTTTTTCAATACGCGGTACTCGTCGCGCAGGGCTTCGAAATTACGGCGTAACGATATGATATGACCGCGGTACTTATGCAGGGTGGCGCCGACGAAAGGCGAAGCATAGTCGGCTTGTATTTCGCGCTCGCGCAGCGCGCACCAGCGTTTGCGATGCGCCTTGCGGGTGCAGTCCCACTCGTCGTACCGGAATGCGCCTTTTTCGTGATAGGTTCCTTTCCAAACGTCGTCCGGGCGATTTTCCCGGGTCTGGGCATCGAGATTGTCAAGATACTCGTCACTGCTCACTGTTTGCAGATAATCCGGCGGCATGTCGCCGAGGTCCTGCAGGATCGAGGTAACCAGGCTTTCGACTGCGTCATCCGGCGGCAGCGCAATCCCTTCGAATGCAAATGCGGGGGCGGAATCCGGCGACGATTTGAAATCGTATTTCCGCTCTCCGGACTCAAACGCATCGTCTTCGACCTGGCGATCGTCGGTTTCGATGCCTTGTTCTGCGGCGATCCGCCGCAGCACCAGGCACAGTTGTTGTTGTTCGCGCCGCAGGCGCGCCTCCAGCACCGACTGCACTCGCTCAGGATCTAGCTTGCCCTGGTAGAAATAGGGATCCGGCCGCGGCAGGTCCCAGTGCCGGGCGCTGAGCCGGATCGAATCGAGCACGCTGCTGGCCGGGTCGCGCAACTCCGCCTCCAACGCTTGCCAGAGTGGCGGTGTATCCACCTGCAGGCGCTTCATCTGGCGCGCCAGTCCCGGGTAGTCGCGTTCGATACAGGCGTTCAGACGCAGTGTCTCGAGATAGTGAAATGTGCGTAACATGGGTTCTTCGCGGGGGATTTGCGCAATCGTGTCGGCGCGCCAGGTGCCGTACCAGCATTGTGCCCACTGGTGCACGGCGATCGCCTTGAAGCAGATAAAATTATCGGCTTCGAGCGGGAAGTGATCGATGACCCCGGGTAGGTGCAGAATTTCACTGTCGGTTAATACCTCGTCGCCGGATTCGAGTCGCAAGCGGCGGCCGTCGAGGCCATGCAGGAAATGCTGCAACACACCGCGGGTTTTTGAAAATTCCAGCCCGCGGGATCTTTTACGCTGCGCCGCGATAAAGTGATCCAGGTTCTTGAGCGATTCCACTGCGGGGACTAAACCCTGATCGAAGTAAACGTCGAGCGCGGACTGCAACCAGTTCTCGCAACCATCACGACCTATAGTCTGTAACGCAAGGCCTGCCTTGTTCGCAAATAGGTAACCGAGTTCGGGCTTGGTTTTGGCCACCGACAACACCCAGTTGACCACGAATTCCTGCCAGCGCGGTTCCAGCGCGAGGATATACCCTGCGACTTCCTCTACCGTCCGGCTATTGAAGAAATAGGGTTCGAGCCGCCGATGCAGGCTTTGCGGGTCAAGTTTCATGATTGGCATTGCGGGCAGTAGTAGCTCGAACGCTGACCTTGTACCAGGTGTTTGACCGGCGCGCCGCAGACCGGGCAGTTACCGGTATTGCCGTAGACTTGTAACTCGTGTCTGAAATATCCGGGTTTGCCGTCGGCCTGGGTAAAGTCCTGGAGCGTGGTGCCGCCGTGTTCGATTGCCGTGGCCAGGGTGTCGCGCACCGCGCAGACCAGTTCGGCGATACCTTTGCGGCTGATGCGCCGCGCCGCGCGGGTAGGGCGGATGCCGGCGCGAAACAATGCTTCGCTGGCATAGATATTCCCGACTCCGACGACGATATGACTGTTCATCAGTACATGCTTGATGGCCGCAGAGCGTTGCCGGCAGCGCCGGTGCAGGTAGTCGGCGTCGAACTCTTCTCCCAGCGGTTCCGGTCCCAGCCGGCTTAACAGCCGATGCTGTAACGGGTCGATCTCGCTATACAGCAGCGCACCGAAGCGGCGCGGATCCCGAAACTTCAGTGCCTGCCCGTTAGCCAGTTGCAGCTCGACATGTTCATGCGACTCCGCGCTGGCCCCGACCGGTAGAATTCGCATGCTGCCGGACATGCCAAGGTGCCAAATAAGACTACCCCGGTCGAGCCGCATCAGCAGGTACTTACCACGGCGCGTTACCGCCTCTATGCGCCTGCCCCGGAGTCCCGCAACTTCGGCGCTGATGGGCCAGCGCAAGCGGGTTTCTCGCAGGATGACCGCGTCGATTCGCTGTCGGCAAACGTGGGGTTCGATGCCGCGGCGGGTTGTTTCCACTTCCGGTAGCTCGGGCATGAGGCTAGCTTATCCCTGCAGGATAATTCTGACTAGTACTAACCCGCCGGCGCCGGCATCGAGCTGCGGCCCGCTGCGGCTTATTTTCAACCCGAAAAAGAGACTAGGCGGGGTCTTCATCGCGGGGCAAGTCGATTAGTTGATAGTAGCGGTCGGCAGCGTAATGATACTGCAGGCCGATGTACGGATTGGCGATGACGATTTCAGGCTCGATCGACATCAGGTAAAACTCCAGGCTTTGCCCATCTTCTAATTCGGCCAGAATTTTTTGCCGGGGGGTTCCGGTGGCTGCAAATGGCTTGACGCGCGTTGCTTCCAGCCCTTGCCAGTTACCCGCCAGCTGCGCTATCTGCTGTGGCTCGAAATCCTTGGCCGCCGCCAGCGACCAGCTGTCGTCGGCATTGCGGTTAAGCTGCAATTCCGGGAGCTTAAGTAAAGTCAGGCCCAGCTTGCGCGGCAGTAGTCGCCGGTCGACGATGCCGGTCAGCCCCTGTGAAATAAACGGTAGGTGTATGTCGGGTAATAAAAATACGGTTGAATCGATCATCGTGTAGCGGCGTTCACCGATGTTATTGGTGGCGCCAAACAGGATGCGGGTATCGTCGAGCTGTAACATAGCCTTGGGGAAATCTAGCCCCAGCGGTGCCAGGTCAATTTCAGCGGCGTTGAGGCGCGATTCGGTCTCGCTATTGACGATAGTCAGCAGGCGTTCGACGTTGACATTGTTGGCGGGCCAGCGGATTGGGGTTTCGAGACTCCAGCCATTGGGCTCGCGCCGCAACGAGAGCGAATCGTCCGCGGTTTTGATAGACACCGATGTTATTTGCGCCGCGCTGATACCGGTGATGCTCGGTTTTGGCTGGTAACCGGGATCGACATCGTAACGATTACCGATATAGGTAAACAGTATGATCAGCACGATCAAGACAAAGTTGATGATCATGCGCCGCGACAGCATCAGCGTTTGCGCCTTACGAGCCAGATACGGAGGCCGCTGGCGAGCAATCCCAAGGGCATCAATACCAGGAAGAAAACCGCGATCGAGAGCTGCTTTGGCTGCGACAACTCGAGGCGGGTGTCCGGCGCCGGGCGTGGGCTGATCGCAATCAACTGATCATCGTGGCTAAGCCAATTGAGCAAGTTGATACCAACTTCAAGGTTGCTGCCGTTACCCAGGTAGCGATTCGACAAAAAGTCGGCATCGCCGACGATAACGACGCGCTGATCGAACAGTTCATCGGCATTATTTTGATGCTTGCGAGCCAGGGTTAAGCCGATATTTAGCGGGCCCTGGTTTTCATCTGGCTGATCGCCGTTGAATACTTCGCCACTCAATTCGCCGGTTTCGTTCCAACTGCGGCTATCGCTGCGCAGAAAAGTCTGTTGCTGCCACAGGTCTCCGCCATGATATTCGATCGCCTGTGCCTGCGGGAATAGCGACATGCTGCCCAGATTCTGCGTAATCGGGTGGCGTGGATATTCCGCTACCAGCGCGAAGTCGGCCCGGTCGAGACCCATCAAGCGGCTGCTGGGATCGACGATGATGCCGGGTAAAAACTCGATCGTGAGTTGATCGGCAAGCAATGCCAGACCGTCGCTCGCCTGCTCCGGGTCGGCCAGCCACAACAGATTACCCCCGCTTTCGATATGGCTACGCAGTATTTTCACTTCGCCGGGCAGCAGCGCTACCTTGGGGCTTGCCAGAATCAGCACGTTGGTATTTGCGGGAATACTGCTGGTTTGTGTCAGATTGAGGTTTTCGATGTTGTATCCCTTGCTGGCCAATTGCGTGGCGAGCAGGCTGTAGTCGTGATTGGCTTCGCGGTAAGGATTGCGTTCACCGTGCCCTTCGAGGAAAACCAGCCAGCGCTCCCCCTGGCGCAACAGGCGCTGGATAGCGCTGCTGACCGCGGCTTCGCTAACCTGCGAAATTTTTTCACTGCGTCCGCGGTATTCCAGAAGCACTTCGCCATCGAAGCGAATGTCGTGGGCGCGCAATAAATCGGGGTGTAAATCGGGGTTTAGGCTGATGACGCTGATATTGGGCTGCAGCAGGCGATAACGTTCGAACAGTGCCTCCAGCAGCAGCCTACTCTCGTTGATCGGCGATACGAACAGTGTCACCTCGAGTGGGAACTCGACTTCGGCCACCAGGCGCACCGATTCCTGTGACAGGCTGTTGCGTTCGTTGGCTGTCATATCGATGCTAAGCGGGTGGCTTTCGCTGATCCAGGCGAGCACCACCAGCAATGCAATAAACAGTAGCAGAAATATCCCGGACTGGATGCGAAACTGCAAGCGCATGCGCGAATCGACTTTCACAACAGGCGCTCCCGATCGAGCTGGCGAATCGTCAGTACCAGGAAACCGGTGATCAACAGTAGGTAGTAAGCGATATCGCTGGACTTGAAAACGCCCTCCAGCATCGCCTGGTGATGCTTTAATATCGACAAATAGGCGAGCACCGATTGGCCATTGCCAATGGAGGAGCCGATCCAGTCGATAATCCACAGCATCAGCAATACGCCAAAGGTCGAGATCGCTGCGATCGTTTGATTCTCGGTCAGGCTCGACAGGTAGAGTCCGATCGCGGCGAAAGACGACAGCAGTAACAGCATGCCGAGGTAGATCGAGAGCAGCTTGCCGCCGTCCGGGCTGGTGCCGAGATAAAGCGACAGCGGCATCAGCATCAGCATCAGCATGCTGACCAGGATGACAATGAACAAAACCAATCCGAGAAATTTACCAAGCACGATTTCGGTCATGCCGATGGGTGCCGAAATCAGCAGGCTCAGGGTGCGGTTGCGTTTTTCCTCGGCGAGCGAGCGCATCGTCATTAACGGCATGACCATTAACAGGATAATCGCGGCAACCTGCATCAACGGAGTGATGACGATATCGGTAACCCCGGGCGTATTGGCGATCTGCATCAGCTGCGGTTGCAGCAGGAAAAAGTTATCCAGGTTCGCCAGGAACATATAGCCCAGGATGGTTTGCATTACGGCCAGGATGACCCAGGCCATCGGCGCCAGAAACATGGCGCCGACTTCGCGCCTGGCGATCACCCAGATCATTGCGCCTGCGACTCTTCGTTGTGGGTCATTTCGATAAACAGGTCTTCCAGCGATTGCTGCTCGGGACTCAGTTCGCACAATTGCCAGCCCAGCTCCACCGATGTCGTCACCAATAGATCGGGATTTGCATCGGGGGCAAAAAATACGCGGAATCGATTATTGTCCAGACGCTCCGCGTGATCGATCCCCGCCAGCTCGACCAGTCGCTCGAGATCTGGCGCTTGTCGCAAGCCAACGGTATAGGAATGCTCATGCCCCTGATCGAGCGACTCGATCGACGCGTTGTATATCAGTTCGCCGGCGCGAACTATCAGCACGCGATCGCAGGTGGCCTGGACTTCGGACAGTATATGGGTTGACAGAATGACGCTGCGTTCGCTGCCAAGCGAACGGATCAATTCGCGAATTTCCCGGATCTGGATTGGATCGAGTCCGACCGTGGGTTCGTCCAGGATAACCACCGGAGGGTCGTGGATAATGGCCTGAGCAATACCGACGCGTTGTTGGTAACCTTTTGACAGGTTACCGATGAGGCGACTGCCGACAGTGGTCAATCCGCACTGCTGTTTTACGCGCGCGAGCGCGCTCGCGCGTTGGCCGGCGGCAATACGATGCAGCCGCGCGCAATACTTCAGATATTCGTCGACGCTGGCCTCGCGATACACCGG
>Ga0136654_1000616_pt1 | contig 10465 bp, 9 predicted proteins | sample InaspJWI70metaG_FD_94865 | JGI IMG/M metagenome (GOLD analysis project Ga0136654, IMG submission 94865) | Marine gutless worms symbiont microbial communities from Oahu, Hawaii - Inanidrilus sp. 1 OAHU.JWI-70 metaG (version 2) | ecosystem: Host-associated > Annelida > Digestive system >... | reverse complement strand
GCAGGTATAACGATGTTGTTGGGTATAGAATCTCATGGAGTCTTCTCCTATTGGTGTAGTGACCTTCCAGTTTACCGCTTCGGCGGTGAACTGGAGGGGGAAGGCTCAATGAGTATCAAGCGCGAGCGCCGTATGCACAATCGGGAATGCCAGCCGTTGATCGGTAGCAGCAATGCGATCGAGCGGATTAACCTGATGATCGACCAGGTGTCCGATACCAATGCTTCGGTTTTGATTCTGGGCGACTCTGGCACCGGCAAGGAAGTCATTGCGCGCAATATCCACGCGCAATCGTCGCGCAGCAAAAAACCTTTTATTCCGATTAACTGTGGAGCGATACCGGCCGATTTGCTCGAGAGCGAACTTTTTGGCCATGAAAAAGGCGCTTTTACGGGCGCCATCAGTTCCCGCCAGGGGCGCTTCGAACTGGCCGAGGGCGGGGTCATATTCCTGGATGAAATTGGCGATATGCCCCTGTCGATGCAGGTCAAGCTGTTGCGCGTTTTGCAGGAACGCTGTTATGAAAAGGTAGGCAGCAACAAATCGATCAAAACCGATGTGCGCGTCATCGCGGCTACCCATCGTCGGTTGGAGGAATTGATTGCCGAAGGTAAATTCCGCGAGGATCTGTTTTACCGGCTTAACGTGTTTCCCATAGAAGTGCCGCCGCTAAGCGAGCGCCGCTCCGATATTCCGCTGTTGATCCATGAAATGATTGCCAGAATCGAACGCGAAAATCGCGGCTCGGTGCGACTCAGCAAGAAGGCGATTACCATGCTACAGCAATACGACTGGCCGGGTAACGTGCGTGAGCTAGCCAATCTCATCGAAAGACTTGCAATTCTGTATCCACATGGCGTCGTGGATTCCAAGGATTTGCCGGAGAAGTATCTGACGCCGGACGCGATCATACCGGATGTCGAGACCGCCGCTAGCGTTGCCGGCCTGCCCATGGCAAACACCGAACTGCGGGAACTGCCCAGCGACGGGATCGACATGAAAAAGTATTTGACCGACATTGAAATTGCCTTGATCGAACAAGCGCTTTCCAAAACCAACAACGTGGTAGCGCGTGCCGCTACCATGCTCAATATGCGCCGCACCACGCTGGTCGAAAAAAAGCGCAAGTACGAAATCGAACGCACCGACTAGCCCGCTCGTTCGTTACTTTATATATTTACGGGAACTCTGAATAAATCAGAGTTTCCCTATGTTCACAAATTCCATGCCGGCAGTTCGCAGCTATCCTCGGTGCCGGCCGCGTCCGGTGCCAAGCTCGGTAGCGGATTTATGACACTCACCGACCGAATCCCGGGCGAAATCCAGCTATGGCGCCATTTTTATGGCAGCCTTTGTCAGACCTGTCGTGTAACCGACTGAAATTATTAAAATTATTGCAATTGGTTTGGCTTGTGCACCCAATCGGTTGTGCAAACTTAAATTCCTAGCGAGGCTCTCTCTTTGCAAAACCTGCAACAGGCGTTTAATCAATTCAATCGATTGTCCGCGCAGCTCAACGCCAGCGTCGAGCGCATCAACCAGAATGTCGAGCGCTTCGATCCGGCCGATCCGGCCGGCGCGAATGTCAATCCGCGCTTACTGGATGCAATCCCGGGCGGTGTCGTAGTGCTCGACCGGCAAGGCAAGGTCGTCGAGGCGAATCGAAGCGCGCGTGATTTATTGGGTGAGTCGCTGGAGCAGCAGGCCTGGCGCGATATCGTGCACCGGGTATTTTTGCCCGAACTCGATCAGGGCGAGCTAAAGACCGTCGACGGCCGGCAATTCAGTATTTCTACCCGGCCTCTGGGATATGCGCCCGGCCAGGTTTTATTACTCAGCGACGTCACGCAAACCCGGGAGCTGCAGCGAACCGCGCAACAAAACCTGCATCTCGTGACCATGGGTAAGATGATGGCCAGTCTCGCGCACCAGATCAGAACTCCGCTGGCTTCGGCTATGTTATATCTGTCGCAATGCGTCGACGCCAGACTAGATCATGAGACCAGCCAAGGTTTTTGTGAAAAGGCGTTGGCGCGCAACCGGCATATTGAAAAGCTCATCAACGACATGCTGATATTCGAACGACATGCTGATATTCGCTCATGGCGGCCAGTTTGTGACCACCCGATTTTTCGTCAGTGAACTAGTCCAAGAATTGAACGAACAATTGCTGCCGCAGTTGCAACAACGCGATGCGGTATTGTGCTTGAATGGCCAAGATGCGGCGGCGGAGTTGCAGGGTAACAAGGATGCGCTGCTCGGTGCGCTCGCTAATCTTTGCATGAACGCATTACAGGCCTGTGCGCAGCAACCCCGCATCGAAATTTCCATCGCGACGACGATTCGCGGGCTGTTGTCGATTTCTATCCGCGACAATGGCTGCGGCATGGACCGGAATACCCGGGCCCATATCTTCGACCCTTTTTTCAGCACCAAAACCGACGGTACCGGCTTAGGTCTCGCGGTGGTTAAGGCGGTCGTCGAATCGCATCAGGGGCGCATCGCGGTTTACTCGCGGGCGGGGCGGGGGTGCCGTTTTCGAATTTTTCTGCCCTGCCGCCAGGCGCTGAAAACCCAAATTAGCAACGGGCCCGATAGTGATGCCCAGTAACGGAGTTAACTATGGTAGATGTACTGGTAGTAGAAGATGATGCCGATTTGCGCGAAGCAATTTGCGCCACTCTGCAGCTCAATGAAATCAGCTTCCATGAAGCTGAAAATGGCCTCGCCGCCGAGCGTTTTCTGGAACAGCATTCGGCTTCGCTGGTATTGAGCGATGTACAGATGAGTCCGGGTAACGGCTACGAACTGCTATCGTCCATCCGTAAAAAACAGATCGATGTGCCGGTTATATTGATGACTGCCTTCGGCTCGATACCTCAAGCGGTCGATGCGATCCAGGCGGGGGCCGCCGACTATCTGGTCAAGCCCTTCGAAGTCGGTAGTCTGGTCAATACGGTACAGCAACAGATTCGGCATTCGGTGCCCTGTGATCAGGGCCTGGTAGCGGTCGACCCCTTGAGTCTGGACACTCTGGTTATGGCGCGGCGAGTAGCGCAGACCGATGCGACCGTGTTACTCAACGGTGAAAGCGGCGTGGGTAAGGAAGTCTATTCGCGCTTCATCCATCAGCAATCGGCGCGTAGCGCGCATGCCTTTGTTGCGATCAATTGCGCGGCGATTCCTGAAAATATGCTCGAGGCGGTGTTGTTCGGATATGAAAAAGGCGCGTTTACCGGGGCGCACAAGGCGACCCTGGGGAAGTTTGAGCAAGCCCAGGGCGGCACGCTGCTGCTCGATGAAATTACTGAAATGGATCTCGGGCTGCAGGCAAAAATCCTGCGCGTGCTGCAGGAAAAGGAAGTCGAACGCCTCGGCAGCAGTAAGATTATCGAACTCGATGTGCGGATCATCGCCACCACCAATCGCGATTTACGCCAGGAAGTGCGTGCTAAGAGTTTTCGTGAAGATTTGTTTTATCGCCTCAACGTGTTCCCGATCACGATCCCGTCATTACGCCAGCGTCCCGATGACATCGTACCCATCGCTGCCAGGATACTGGCACAGTACAGCCGCGCGGCCGGCGAATCGATCCGGCTCTCCGAGGCGGCCTGCGATGAGCTGCGCCGGCATGACTGGCCCGGTAATGTGCGCGAACTGGATAACGTGATCCAGCGCGCACTGATCATGAAACAGGGTAATCAGATTATGCCGCAGGACGTTATGTTGGAGAGTAAGCTAATCGGTGAAATACAGCCTGAACCGTTACTGGAAGACGACGGCATGCTGCAGTCGGATTTGCGTGGCCGCGAAACCGAAGTCATCCTCGAAACTCTGCGTCTGTTCAAGGGCAGCCGCAAGAAGACCGCGGAGAAATTGGGTATCAGCCCGCGCACCCTGCGCTACAAACTCGCCCGGCTGCGCGAAGCCGGCGCCCCGGTCCCGGAATAAATTTTAACGGGGACAGATCTGCAGATCTGTCCCCAAGCATCCGAGTTGGCGCGATTGTTGCTGCCTGGGTATAGACGCCCGCAAAAAAGCGGGTTTGAGCGACAGAATGTCAAAAAGTTAACGGTTTTGAGCCTGCCACGAAATTGCGGGCCAAATTCGTCAAGAAATCGACCGATAGGGGATTTGCATGATTACTAACACTCAGAATCACTTGTTGAACCAGATGCAGGCACTCGAGTCGATGGCCAAGGGTCAACCGCTGCAAGCGGCAGACAAACCGGACCAGGGTCCGGATTTCGGCGAACTGATGCAGCAGGCGATCAACCAGGTCAACGAGACCCAGATGCAAGCCTCGTCGCTGACCAGTGCCTTCGAACTGGGTGAAAAGGTCGATTTGTCGCAAGTCATGATTGCGGTTAATAAATCCCGGGTGTCTTTCGAGGCATTGACCCAGGTCCGCAACAAACTCCTGAGCGCCTATCAGGACGTGATGAACATGTCGGTGTAAACCATGGCTGACGCAAACATGAATCCGCAGGTTATGGCCACGGCGGAGGGTCAGGGCATGGTCGCGGCTGCGCCGCGCCAGATAAATCCGATCGACGCCGTGGCGCAGTCGCGCGTGGTACGCCACTTCGGCAAATTGGTCGGATTGGCGGGAGCCATCGCCATCGGCATGGTCGTGGTGTTGTGGTCGGCGGAGCCGAGCTTCACGCCGTTGTATGACAATATGTCCGGTAAGGACGCTGCTCAGGCCGCCGATGCGTTGATGTCGCGCGATATCGAATTTCGACTCGACGCAGCTACCGGTACCTTAATGGTCGAGCAGGGCAGAATTTCCGAAGCGCGCCTGCTGCTCGCCTCCCAGGGACTGGCCGGCAACAGCGCCGCCGGAATGGAGATGCTGCAAGAAGAGCAAGGGATTGGAACCAGCCAGTTTATCGAAGCCGCCCGCTACAACCACGCACTGGAAGCCGAGTTGGTGCGTTCGGTAGAGTCTATCCATGCGGTGGAAACAGCGCGCGTTCATCTGGCGATTCCGGAGCAGTCGATTTTCATTCGCAACCGAGCCAAACCCAGCGCCTCGGTAATAGTCAAGCTGTACCCCGGGCGGACTCTGAACCAGGGACAGGTCGAAGCCATCGTGCAAATGATCGCCTCCAGTATTGCGATGCTGGAGAGCAGCGAAGTCAAGGTGGTCGATCAATTCGGCCGTCTGTTAACCGATGATGAAGACGCGGGCATGGCCCAGACAACGCGCCAGTTCGACTATACACGCAAGCTCGAAGACAGTTTCGTCGACCGTATCATCAACCTGTTGCAACCCATAGTCGGTCAAGGCAAGGTCAATGCGCAAGTGGCCGCACAGCTTGATTTCTCGACGGTGGAATCGACCCGCGAAGCCTACGATCCCGAACGTAGCGTCATTCGCAGCGAGCAAATAAGCGAAGAAGAAAACCGCAGCCTATCACAGGCGCTGGGAATCCCGGGGGCGCTGAGCAACCAACCTCCCGCGAGTGGCGAAATCGAAGGGGCGGCGGAGGCCGAAATCGGCGCCAATGGCGCCGTCAATGAAGAAATCCCGACCAATCAAAACCGTTCGGCGACGCGTAACTACGAAGTTGATCGGATCATTAGCCATACCAGTAATCCGGTCGGCAGCATACAGCGGCTATCGGTTGCGGTTGTCATCGACGAAAAGCAGATTACCGCCGACGATGGCAGCCTTAGCAAAGCGCCTTATAGCGAAGAGGAAATCGCGCGTTTCGTTAAACTGATCAAGGAAACCATCGGTTTCGACGCGAACCGCGGCGATTCGGTCAGCGTGGTCAACGCATCTTTTCTCGAGCTGGCAACGCCGGAGATAGAGCCGATACCTGCCTGGAAAAGTCTGTTGAGCGAATCCTGGATCGTCAATTTAATCAAGCAGGTACTGGGCGCACTGGGTGCGCTGCTGGTTTACTTTATCTTTGTGCGCCCCTTGTTACGCTCGCTGTCGCTGAAAAGCAGTGATGCGCCAGCGGCGCCTGCAGCCGCCGACGACAACTCGGTGCAACATCTGGGCACCGCGCTCCCGATGCATCAGCCTGCCGCCATGGCCGGGCAATATCCGGGTGGCGCCGGGATCGGCATTCCCAATCTAGCCCAGGACCCCAATAGCGCGGCGGCGATGGTCAGGCGTAAAGATGCAACCTATGAGCAAAAGGTCGACATGGCACGGTCCATGGTCATGGACGACCCGGCGCGGGTGGCAAATGTAATGAAAAACTGGGTGGGTGACGAATAGTGGCAGACGATCAAGCCGCGGCGGGATCTGCCATCAAGGGTGCGGAAAAGGCCGGCGTATTGTTGCTGACGCTGGGCGAAGACGTCGCCGCCGAAATATTGCAGCACCTGAACCCGAAGGAGGTGCAGCTGGTCGGTTCGACGATGGCGACAATGAACGACGTTTCGCGACCGACGGTGGAACAGGTGATCGACGATTTTTTCGATACGCTCGAATCGCAAACCGCGCTCGGTATCGGGAATGACGCCTTTATTCGCAATATGTTGCAAAAGGCCTTGGGCGATAAGGCCGGCGGCGTCATCGATCGCATCCTCACGGGCAGCGGCAGTAAGGGCCTGGAATCGCTGAAATGGATGGATTCGAAATCGATCGCGGAAATCATCCGTCTCGAGCATCCGCAAATAGTCGCCATCGTATTGTCCTACCTCGAGGCCGACAACGCGGCTCAGGTGCTCAGCTATTTACCGGAAGACAGCCGCGCCGGAATCCTGATGCGCATCGCCACGCTCGAGGGGGTACAGCCGGCGGCGATCAAGGAACTGGATTCAATTATGGAAAGGTATTTCAGCGATAGTGAAAACGTCAAATCGTCAATGGTCGGCGGCGAGAAAACCGCGGCGGATATCCTCAACTTGATCGACGGTGAAATCGAAAACAAGATGATGGAACAGGTGCGTAGCGAGAACGAAGAATTGGCGCAGCGTATCGAGGATCAAATGTTCGTTTTCGAAAATCTGCGCGCGGTCGACGATCGCGGCATCCAGACCATGATGCGGGAAGTGTCCACCGACTTGCTGGCACTAGCGCTCAAGGGTGTCGACGACGAAATGCAAAAGAAATTTCTCAAGAACATGTCATCGCGGGCGGCGGAAATGTTGGTCGAGGACATGGAAGCCAAGGGCCCGGTCAAACTCAGCGAAGTCGAAACCGCGCAAAAGGAAATCCTGGCGGTGGCACGCAAACTGGAAGAGTCCGGAGAAATCGTGCTCGGCGGTGGTGGCGAGGAAATGGTATAAGCGCCGCCGCCGGCCTTCGCCTGACAACGATATGAGATGGGTAATTCCGGTATGGTAGCTGACAAGACGGTCGAAAAATGGCGCGCGCCGGTAATGCAGGCCGATTCCAGCAAAGTGCTGCGACATCGCGCCGAGGAAGAAGCCTCGATTCCAACCGCGGACGATATCGAGCAGTGGCGCCGACAGGCCGAGGAAGAGGGATTCCAGCAGGGCCTGATCCGCGCCCGGCAAGAGACCGATGAATTAAAACAAAACCTGCTGCAATTGATTGATTTTTTTGAGCACCCGCTGCTGGCGCTGAACGAGGATATCGAACATCAGCTAACCCAACTTGCGGTGGCGTTGGCGCAGCAGCTGGTTAGGCGTGAACTCAAGATCGAGCCCGGAGAAATAGTCGGTCTGATCCGTGACTCGGTAAAGCTGTTGCCCGGTAACACGCGCAATATTTCCATTTTGCTGCATCCCGAGGACGCCCGCCTGGTGCGTGATGCGCTGTCGCTGGACTCCAGCGACGACGAGCACAATTGGAAACTGGTGGAAGATCCGATGATCACGCGCGGCGGATGTCATATCAGCGCGCCGCCTTCATCGATCAATGCCACCCTGGAAAACCGGCTGTCCGAACTCGCCGCCTCGGTGCTCGGCGGCGAAAGGGAGCGGGATTGATGGTGCATTCGTATCACTTATCCGGCTTGGCCGCGCAGGCGCCTGACCGTCGCCGCGAGGGTGGTTAGTTTTGCCGGCTGTCGCACTAATCGAAAAAGCGAAGCAAGACTGGATGATCGCGCTGGCACGGGTTGGCAGCGATTCGAAACGGCATGCCCGCGCCGTAGTCGAAGGCGTTTTGACCCGCATGGTCGGTTTAACCCTGGAGGCGGTTGGCTGCCAGGCGCCGATAGGCGCCCGCTGCGATGTCATCAACTCCGATGGCGAACGCGTCGAAACCGAAGTCATCGGATTTTCCGGCGACAGTCTGTATTTAATGCCGACATCGGAGGTACGCGGACTGGTACCGAACGCGCGCGTGATACCCACCTGGCACGGCTCGGATGTGCCGGTCGGTCCCGAGTTGCTGGGCCGGGTTATCGACGGCCGCGGGCGGCCGCTGGACTCCAGGGGGGCGCCGCTGGACTCCAGGGGGGCGGTGCGCACGCGTAACAAATTTGCTTTGCAGGGCCGGGAATTAAACCCGCTGGCGCGGACTCCGATTCGCGAAGAACTCGATGTCGGCGTGCGCGCGATCAATGCGTTGTGTCCTATTGGCCGCGGCCAGCGCATGGGACTGTTCGCCGGTAGCGGCGTCGGTAAATCCGTATTGCTGGGCATGATGACGCGTTATACCGAGGCGGATATCGTGGTCGTCGGCTTGATCGGAGAACGCGGGCGCGAGGTCAAGGAATTCGTGCAGGAAATCCTGGGGCAGCAGGGCTTGAAAAAGGCGGTCGTGGTCGCGGCGCCGGCGGATTCATCGCCGTTGATGCGTATTCACGGCGCGATGCGGGCGACCAGTATTGCCGAGTATTTCCGCGATCAGGGCAACAATGTCCTGCTGTTAATGGACTCGCTAACCCGGTTTGCCCAGGCGCAACGCGAAATTGCACTAGCCATCGGTGAACCTCCGGCAACCAAGGGTTATCCGCCGTCGGTCTTCGCACGCTTGCCGCAGTTAGTCGAACGCGCCGGTAACGGGGCGCTGAACGGGGGCTCGATTACCGCTTTTTACACGGTTTTGGTGGAGGGGGACGATCATGCCGACCCGATCGCCGACGCCGCGCGCGCCATACTGGACGGGCATATTGTCTTGTCGCGGCAGTTGGCGGAAACCGGGGTTTATCCGGCGATCGATATCGAGGCTTCGATCAGTCGCCTGACGCCGCAGATTACCACAGCCGAACACATGGCTATGACGCAGAATTTCCGGGGAATTTACAGCCTTTACCAGCAAAATCGTGACTTGATTAGCGTGGGCGCCTACCAGCCGGGAAGCGACCTATCCATCGACCGGGCGGTGCGCATGCATCCACAGATGATCGATTTCATCGGCCAGGATATGGACCAGTCGGTAGATTTCGACAGTAGCCGCGAACAGTTGGCGTCGGTCCTCAGTCTGGCCGCGGCAGAGGCTCCGCCGCCGGTGGCTGATCCGCAGCTGATGCCGGACTCGGGACGGGGATAAAGGCCGATCATGACTAGAACCCAGCGTCTCGGACCGGTGGTGCAGCATACCGATAAAAAGCAGCAACGCGCCTTGCAGGAATTCGCGCAAAGCCAGGCGGTGCTCGACGATGAGCAAACCCGGTTGACGCAGCTGCAGGACTACAAGCTCGATTACCTGCATAAGAAAAAATACGATATCGGCGTCTTCACGCCGATAGAATTGCAAGAGTTCAACCGCTTCATGCAGCAGCTCGATCAAACCATCGAACGTCAAGTGGAAGTAATCGCGCTGCGCCAGCAGGAACTGGAACACAAACGCCGGCTGTGGACGGCAACGCGAATCGATTCGAAGAAAATGCACAAGGTCGTGGAAAAACTGCAACAATAGGAGATTGCCGAACAGGAACGCAAGGAACAGAAAGCGCTGGATGAATTCAGCCAGCGTAACGACAAGCCGCGTTAAGCCGGGATGGCCAAACTGGCACGGTAGATGCATTCATCACAGGAAATGACCGGCCATGGCGTCGCGCAACTGGTATTGACTGGATGACTACATGAACATATTGCTCAGCGAGATACGCGCTTTGACCTCGGACCTGCAGGAACTTCCCGAGGCCGTGCGGGGCGATGGCGCCAACTTTACCCGATTGCTGCAACAACAGCTTTCGATAAATCCCGCGAGTGGTACGCAGCCTATTGAAATTAAAGACTTATATCGAAGCTTCCCCGGGGAAGCGGTGTTCCCGGACTCGGTCCCTGCCAGTCCTGCGAATGTGGCCTGGACCGACTTCCCGCCGCAACGGCAAGTCCGTATCGTCGGCGTTGCCGAGCCGGTTGCGGCGACCTCGGTCGAGAGCCCTACGACCCTGCCGCCTCAACCGCAATCGACTAGCCTGGCGATTGTCCAAAGGTCGACCGTGACGGGTGATCAATTGCCCGCGGGCGGAAATTCATTGCCGGTCGCCGAGCGCGACGGCTTGCAATTGGCAAAGCGCGCAATCGAACCGGCGGCGCCGCGGCAAAAACCCGTTACGGCAGCGGTTAACGCCGAGTC
>Ga0136654_1000613_pt1 | contig 10473 bp, 5 predicted proteins | sample InaspJWI70metaG_FD_94865 | JGI IMG/M metagenome (GOLD analysis project Ga0136654, IMG submission 94865) | Marine gutless worms symbiont microbial communities from Oahu, Hawaii - Inanidrilus sp. 1 OAHU.JWI-70 metaG (version 2) | ecosystem: Host-associated > Annelida > Digestive system >... | reverse complement strand
TTTATATATATCGCAGCTGGCCGCCATATCTGGCGGTCGTTCCCCTATCCACCACCTGGGGACGCGGCTGGTAGCCTGCAGAAAGGCCCCAACAATATATATATATATAATATGCAGATTCTGCCAGAACACAGAGGCACATACAGAACTGACACAGTCTCAGGCAAAATATAACTGTTCTTTAGAGACTGGTTTATATGGAGCTGTGCATAGTTACTTTGAGATTTGTACATTTTATTCCAGACCTTGCTGTCAGTGACTGATCCATCATGGATTGTTGACCCAGTGTTGATTGGATTGCAGCGACGGCGACTCTGAAAGGCTGGTCGTTGGTTCTGTATGGCACAGTAGCGTCACACCCAGGCCTGCTAATACGGCGTCTGTCATCTCGACAGGTGCATCAGCGGGTATCTGACCGGCATCAGAGGGCGCCCGGTGGTCTGTACATGCGTAGTGCTGCCGTTCCAACCACTGACTGCCTCATATTCAACTGCGTCCTGTGTGTCTGCTCAGCGTGGCTGTCTCTGCTAGCGGCATCCACCGTGTAGACACCAACTCCGCCTCTATCATCATGTGATCAGTGCATCATTGTTTGCTTACAAGTCAGTAGTTATTTTTTGAGAGTTTTGCCATAAAATGACTGGATTGGTCAAGAGCAATCACGTGGTTGCTTTCTACCAATTCACACGTGTTATATTAGATAACTGGGCATATTGTTCTCTTGTCTTCAGTGCTTCGATGCTGTTGGTTGGGCGGCAGGAAGGGCATCCGGCCTGTAAAAAACTGAGTGGTGGGGTGCGGACATGGTTATCTGTTTGGAGCGAGGTCAGACTTGCATATGGCCCAGCTGATGCCATTGCCACTCATTGTCTCTTGCTTCAGTAAAGTCCAGATTGGTTTTACCTTTCTGGTACCGGATTACCCGTGTAGTCCTGACAAAGGGCCGTTAAACGGGTGTGTGTGTGTGTGTGTGTCTGCAAGCATGTTTTCTTAGTCAGAAACGTGTTCCCATCGTGTAAACAAGTATCAGCTGTTGCTAATTGACCGCACAACAAAATCGTGCTGTAGACAGAACTTGACGACGATCTCTATGATAAACTACAGGGTTGAGCATCGGAGCTGTGAGGTATTATCAACTTAGTTGACCAACGATGATCCAGTATATAATGCTCTGAGCATCCGCCTTTCTCGAGCTAAGTTGATAACACATTCCATGATCGTTATGCTGTGGCAAAATTTTCAAAGTCCGGAGTTTAGGAAAAAGTTCCAATGGGAAGTACCCTTATTTTGTAGATACCTGAATTTCCTCAAAACACAGTGTAGGACTGGTCGAAAGAAGCCTCTGTGCCAAAAACCAGATGACTCTGTTCATTACTTTTGATAGAAGACCGACTTGTGACAGACAGACGGACACAAGCGCTTAGTGACTCTTTCGAATTTATAGGCGCTATATAAATATGTCTATCTATCTATCTATCTATCTATCTACAGGGCCATAGCTAGTACCTGCCCTAGTGTAGCGTCACGTGGGTATAAGTTGTTCTCAGTGGTCGTGACCTAATATGCAGATTAGGTTGATATGGTGATCACATGGCCACTGTTGACCAGTCCAGTTATTTTATGGCAGAACTCTCAAAAACTGACTATTTGAGTCTGTTGATGATCACAGTACTGTTTCTGAAGTCGTTAACAGGTAGTGTGTAAGCTTTTTGCCCTGCCTTACCCAGTCAGAGGGTGTGCATTTGGCTAACATTTCTTGTCTCGATGTGAGTGTACGATGCACTTTTATGCTGTTTGTTAATGGAGATATTTACTGAGTCATGCATATTTTATTTCCCGTAGTCCGTTTGTTTGGAAGTATTTCTGTTGGAGAAACATGTTGAGCAAGTGCGTATTTAAACTAGTCACTGATAGTATGGACCATAGAGCATCTTAAGTCGTTGATAACTGTTAGTAAACAGTGCATTTCTCAGTTACGGCAGTTTCTGAACATCCACCAGTATCTGGTTTGTGTTTTGTAAGGTATGGTTTTGTTATGAGTAAGCTGTAGTGTTTATACAAAGCAATATGTGTTTTCGTTTAACGAATTTCTTGTTTCACAACAGAATTTCAAACTTGTTTTGCAACAGATAAATAAACCCTTCACACTTTGCGGTAATGTGACTGTTAACTGATATAATTGATTTCAGAACTCCAGATTGCAAGTCTCAAAAACAGAAATTGGTGACATTTATTTAGCTAATGTTATTATGTGTTAAGCATGAGGTGGACCACTTTACTATAAATGTGTGTGAAATTCGTATTTTGTGGGGATTTTTTTGAGAGCATAATGTATCATTGAAGTCTGTGTAGTACTGCATCATTGCCAAAGTGCAAGCTGTGCAATTTATAAGACATCATCAAAATCCGTTAAGATTTTTGATAATTTCACTACATTTTATGACATCTGCCGAGTCTTTGTTGTACGATCAAGTGTATTTTTTTCTGTATTCCTGAAAAATGTCTCTCTATGGTCAAAATGATTGGCATTATTATAATGACATTTCGTTGTGTGTTGTCCATGTCTGTTTATATACTATGAAATTTTGAGTTACCGTATATTGTAACCATGACAGTTTTTCATTGGTTTTGTTGCGAGCTTATATCATTTGTTTCTTTTTTAGTCGCGTTACCTCATGAAGTTTATTGCTTCGTTGTTGAATGCTATGTTTACAAGGTGTTACTGAACTTGAATGATAAAAGTAGTTTATTCCCAGACGAGCCAGTTGTTTGCTGGTGTCTCTGATGTGTCTACATGATTTCATGTTTGTATTTCGTGTATCTGGCATATACGAGCTGTAATTAATGCACAGATATGACACTGCTCAGCCGAGTCAGCGTACCTTAATCAGACCAGCATTGCCTGCTTTCTGCCAAATGTGTGTTTTGTGAGTTACCGCCTCTGCCATTCTGTTGACTGAATGACAGTGTGTTGTATGTAATGTTATTTGTATTCAAAACGAGTTGAAAGCTTTTTGATATGTTCACAAGTCCCAGATGCTGACCCTGACTTGCATGAAATTTTGATATTGAGTTAATGTATTCTTATTGTGCATTGCAGGTACTGTGAAATCTGAAATTATATAATGTCACTTTGAATCATCAGTCGTTAGTATATTTGTGTGCTCACGTATAAAATGTGGTTTTAAAAATTATCCTGTGCTTCTTAGGAAATCGACTTTCTTGGTGTAGTGGCATCTGGTTTGTGATTGAAAAAGCCTGTATTTTTGTTTTTATTTGTCATTTCCATGACCAAGCACTTACCTGCCCATTGAGACTGGCCTGTTTCAAGGAGGTCGTCCTTACAGAGACTGTGTTTTCATTCTGTAAACACAGTCGCTGTTCAGAGTGCCATTAAATGCTGATAGATGCTGCACTAGTGCATCATTATGATTGAGAAGCATCTTAGTGATGATGGCTGAGCATTCCAAGTTGATGAGACCACTAGTGGTGCATGCTCACTCCCAACTAGAATATAAACTGCCCTTAAATATCGAGGTCATGTGACCATCTTTGCCAATCTTAACCCTTGACCTTGACTTTCAATCCCCCAGTGAGCATGGTCATAACTCACTGATGAAAAAGGTCAAAGGGACAAAAGTTAGAGTGGAAAGAAATGGACAGACAGACATGGCCGATCGCATTACCTTTCCTGCTAACACAGTCGATAACAACTGCAGAGGCATAGCATTCATAAATGTTTGACAATGTTCAGCATTGCATTGGATAACCAGGGTGGCCACACTTCCTTTAAAGTCTTTGAAAAAAAGTAAATATTTTCCAGGACATGGAAAGTCCCTCAAAACAGAAGTGGGCCTTTAAATTTTGATGTAAAAGGCTCTTGAAAGTCCTTTAGTTTCAGTACTTCATAGTCATTGTTACAATGGTGTAAAAATTTTGCAGTCAGTACTTAACTGCCAATTAACTCCTCAATCCAGTACAGTACGTGTAAGATTGTTTTAGTCACTGAATTGCCAGATTACTTAATTACTATTACTTATATATTGCCACAAACATTCTAATATGGTAAAACATTGCTAGAATAGGTCTGGAAAAAATAATTGAAAGTCCTGAAAATCCCCTGCCAAAGAAAAAAATTGTAGCCACCCCGGATAACATGTCTGTCTTGTACAGGTATTCTTGTTGTGCGCTTGAAACGACGTGTTAAGTTGGCTGCATGCTTACTGTCTGTGATCTGCACGTATCTGTTAAGTTGTGAGCACATTGTGAATCATTCGTGACAAAATTTGAGATTACTGGCATGATATATTATAATGTTTTCGATGTTTTTGTACAGTGCAAGATGCATATTCTTTAATAGTTCATTTGGATTACATTGATTTGATGGAGTTGTTATGTGTTTAGGTAGTGACATGTCCATGTACAATACGTGTATGCTTATGTGACTGGCCTGCACTTGCTGACGTCTGTTTTTGCAAGCCATCTGTTGCTGGAATTGCAAAGTTGTTATCATGAGCTCATACCTAACACTTTATCCACAGAGAGTGTTTTCAAGAAAAAACATAACTGTGCCATGTGAATAAACACTCATTTGTTATTGCAGACCACTAACAGGAAGTGATATGGCCTGCCAAATCACGCCATTTCCACTTGATGCTGATGCACACATAGTAGCAGTCCTGTTGTGAATGTAAATTCCTCATTCTGACTTTGTGCGTCATGTTTGAGATGGCACCAGGTTGGGTGACCAACAGGTTGAAAAATAATACCTTAATTGCTTAAATTCTGGTTCACGTTTTGCTGCAGATACTATTTTGGTTACAAAATTGGCACACTTAAGTAATCTGATTGAAGTAAAAAACGAAACATAAGTAAGCTAGTATACAAAAAATGCCATAAGCAAATGATTGTTTATGTACTGACTGCGTACACTTTTTAAAGTGGAACTTTTTACCAGAGCAGACCTCCACTAGCACCGTTGTGATAGGCTTTTCTATAAGACATAACTTCCATTACTGTATGTTAGGGTCTGCTTTTTCAAAAATGTAGTTATGAGTTCTTCGATTATTTTATCATGAAACAGTTTTGTTGTATGTTTACTACAGTTTTGGCAGTTTGGACATTGCATATTTTTATCTTCTTTATGCATATTTTACCTTCCACAATATTCTGTTGTGGGAGAAGATGACTGGCAGCTGGCTAGTCCGGGTTACCTGAAAATGGCCTTTAACACAGCGTGTGTGTGTGTGTGCCATGTCTCGTTATTCAAGGTACCGGCGACTGTTTATTTTTACAGTTGGTGATTGTGTTTGTGTGAACATATTATTGAAATTTAAAAACCTTAAATCTACCTTTGACTTGTTGTTTTAGTCATTAATATTGATGTCATGTAGTAGAGAAGCTTCTGTTACTTAAATGTCTAGATATTGTGTTTTTGCTAATCGATGCTAGCAACTTCAGAGTGTTGCCTTTCAAATTGTTATCCTGCCATATTTAAACTCCACAATTGTAATCACGGCCATGGAGATGAGTAGAAATTTTGTACTTAACAGATGTTGTGTATTACAAAGTCTTTAAGTATTAAAATCAAATTCATTTTTGTGTTGGAGTTGAGAGACAATTTGAAGAAATGTTTTCTGGTTGTTTTTGTTCTGTATTGTTGATCTCTTTCACTGACTCATGTGTTCAGTGAGCTGTGGTGTGTGTGTCTTCTGTGTGGCATCGTGTGACTTTTGTGTCGGACGTTTTAAAAGTTATTTTGTGTTTTATTTCATGGCTCTTGGGTATCAAAACTTTTTGATATACAGCTGTTGTTACATGTGTACTTGGTGGTTTAATTTATTGTTAAAATTATTACTAGTATTATCGTCGTCATCTATGTCATTGTCATAGTCATCAAGTCATGCTGTGCACTAAGAAATAGTGCTTGCCGGTGTGATGTTTGCTGGAACGTTGTCGAATGTCGCTCTGACATTGATTTTGCTTTTGGCAAAAATTACTGACCATGTTAGTCAGATATATTAGAGGACTTTGAATGTGAAATGTGTCATGATAAGATGGCAGATGTTTGCAACAATCACTCACGACAGTTGGGTTCATGGCCTGTAAAAGATCAGTGTTGGCTGATGAAACTAATATATGTGTGTGTTGCATATTCTGATGTGAGACAGATCTTTGTTGTGTAACTGTGCTTATTCACCTGTTGAAATTGATGATACCAGTAGCTGTTGCAGACATGTCCGTTATGCTAGTCAGACATTTTCTTGCCTGTTATGTCTGAGGTTCGTTCTACAGTTATATAAAATTTCTGCTTCGGTATGCTCTACTGGTTGATGTAAGTCATCAGTTAAACTCTCTCTCTCTCTCTGCAGTACCAGGTACCAGTCGTGTTAATGTATGTTAATATCATTTGTTTGATTGTCGTTAATAGTCAAATAAAAGTGTTGATTCAGAACTCTTGTAATTGAGCAGCATTTATTATTCTCTGGCCCATTTCGTGGAAAATCAGCAAAAACTTTCAGCCATGACTGCCTGTGGGCGTTCCATACATTTGTTCAGGTGCCGAAGTCGCAGTTAATATTAGTAGCAGATCCACTCTTAGCGCGCAGTTTCATTTTGTTTCATCCACTTTCTCCTCCTTTTACACAGAACGATCACTTGCTGGAAAACCTGGAAATGTTAGGAATTTAACAACCGCCAGGAAAGTGTCAGGAACTTGACCATAAGAGTCAGGGAAATATTAGCTATGTCTGCCTGGAGCATGGTCGTCCTCTTAACAGTAAAGCCGTCTTAACTCCTGTACTTTAGAATAAACACTGTTGGTGATAGCTGAGCTTACGCCATTAACCCCAACACCCTCCTCCCCCGTTTAAAGGCTGTTTTCCAAGTGAACCTGGATTAGCCGATACTCATTGATTTTCTTCCTGAGGACAGTTTCTCCATTTGTTCGAAAAGGAAATCTCTAGGATACAAAATGGCCGCAGTCGTTACAAACATTTGTGATTTCTCATACATTTATGCAGCAGCTGACCGTCATTGTTGTTGGATGAGAATTTTAGAAGCCATCATTATAATCGGTCGTGAAACCTAAAACAAGCAAATGATCTGCAAGGTTTTTAATTGACAGAGCGTCGCGAAGTCGCTCTACGACAGCTGCTGAGCCTCTTGCTATGTAGAAAAACATCACAGACTCACAGCGCGGTAGATAGGCCTATGCGCAGTGCCGTTGGCGATAGTTTTTGGAGCTCTGCTGTCGGATTTCGTTTGTCACGATTGACGACGACAAGGGAGACGGTGGATTGGACGACAAACAGCGCGCGTGTTGTTCAACGGGATCAATGACCGGCCGCTGTCGCATCCACCCAGCTCGCTGATCGCCTTGAGCCTCGTTCACAGCACACCAACTAGGCTGCGAACTGAAGCAGTCGACCCAGTTTCACTAAAGGCGTAGAAGTAGGTCATGCGCAGAGTCAGCGTCACGACCTACTTCGTTCTGATTGGTTACTGACGCTGCAGCAAAATAGGTCGCTTAGTTCTGAACACTAGGACTGCATGTTCACACCGTAGTTCGCGAATTACAGTTCAGTTCGGTTCGTGCGATGTGAACACTCCCACTGGAATACACGTGTTAGAGTAATTTCACCATTTCAGTTTATGTGATATGAACGAGGCTTAATTACGCCTAGTCGGCTGCTAGAGACTCATGCTCCATGCTCCGTTGCTTCAAATTGCCTCGGCTTAGCTCGTACGATCGAACAGAGGCGTCGGCCCACAGGGGCTCCCGATCCCAGTGGCCCGGCCTCGGCAGTAATTTGGGCTCAAAACTGATAGTAAGTTATTGACCTGCCCTCATAGCATGCACAGCAGGGTTCATGTAACGGTCGGGCGTCCGTCCGTCCCATCGATCGACAGCCGCTGCGGCGTGTGGCGGGTTTGCTGCTGAGCCCCCGTCGGCAGGAGACATCGATCGACAGCGGCGGGCGCACGGCAACGGCGCCGCAGCACGGGCTGCAGCACGGCGTTCAGCAGCAAATGCGGGCAGTGTCATGTTGACAGCCGACGTCACGAGGCTGAACACAGACTTGTTCATGAAGTGTCAACGTGGGTGTAGATGTCCGAATATTCTCAGCGGATAGACGCCATTGCAATCGACGCTCTACACAGCCTAGCGGTTAGGCAGCCGATCGGTTTCTTGGGATTACGTTCGTTGTCTGATTGCTGAAACAGCTGGCCGGGAAGACCGCGCATATCACAGACGCTCGATCTCCGAGGTCGTGTAAATTGTTGCGTAGCCAGCGGCCAGCTGACGGAACTGGAACGAAACAGACTGCAAATACTGGCCGTGAAATGACACACGCAAAAGCCGTCTGGCGGAATGCGAAACTGAAGGTGATTCCAATCCCAGTTACCGGTGTACATCGTGTCTCTATCACATTTGCCCACCCCAAAGGACATAGTCCCTTCGCCGCCAGAATGGGGGAGTAAGCAGAAACTACATTTCGTCCGTCGAACTGCCTGTTCCGTGCCAAAAAGGTAGCACATACTCGATTACCTAGAGTAGTTTCTGGAGCTGATCATGGTTCCTGGTAGTCAGCCTGCGGATGACGTGAGTCATAAACCCGGCGGTAGGCTGCCATTACTTTCCTCCAGGCCCGCAGTTACCCTCGCAACCCTGAAGAGGGCTGCTGTCAATTTTGCTGCTTGGTGAACAGAGGCACGATGGGTGTGAACACTGAACAGTTTGCCTAAGACAAGCGTCGCGGCTGCGATTTGAACCCAGGCCCTTCTGCAGTCCAGCACGCTAACCACTCGGCTACCGAGCCACCCTTGACCACTGACCCAAAAAAAGTTGTGGCTACTATAGAACACTAATAGGAATCCCCGTGCTGGAACTTGCAAGTGGAACCTATATTTAGCCTACCAGTCAACGTGTCCATAATGTCAACGAGGTCGAAAAAAACTCGTCAAATTATGTCTATCTAAAGCCAAGCAAGGCACAGCCGTGGTTATTACTAAAGATAATTAGATAAGGAGAAAGGCAATACGTTCTTGCCTGCCCCATAGGACACAGTGATAAAGTCTCGACCGCTATAAAGCGTGGGCGTTCAGCGACGTAGATCTGTTAGTCTAGCCTGCCGTCGGTCTATCGGTCTGCCTGTGTTATGCCCCTAAAGGACCGTTTACACAAACGCTGCGCGTTGCTGCGCTGCGCTGGTAAAAACGCTTCTTGTGTTTTGCTAGTGCAGCGCAGCAACGCGCAGTGCAGTGTACGTGTGAACGGCCCCTAACTCAAAACGACCGTCCGATCGTCCTAGAAAGCATCACAACGGCCATCGCGAGATACATGTTTTGCCGCCGTTGAGGCGATAACGCTTAAGCTATAACAATTCGAAGAAGCAGCATAGTGGTTTCAGTAGCAGGACGTCGCAGCCGGTTCACTGTTCGACTGCCGGTCGATAGGCCTACTCTGTGTACACTGTGTCGCTAAAACGAAGCAGTGGCTCTACGGACGTTGTCTTATTATCAAACTTCCTCAACCGGTAGTAGTAGACTTACAAGAAAACTTGCAGTAAAGATCTCACAACACCTTGAGTGTGTTGCTGTACTACCTTGTGATATATTTTTTGTTTAAAATAATTGTCATGTTCAGTCATTAAGCGAAGCGAACCACCACTCGCTCAAAACACAGTTGTGAAAAATACCGGCACTGACATTAATATTTCGCAAGGGAGTGTGGCGGCAACTTCACTGCAACTGCCGAGTGAAAGAATGTTGAAATTCAGATAACCCGGTGAAGTTACAGGTGCTTGAATGTTGTGACATCGGGCTCACAGTGTACAGTATATGTACACAGTCAGTGGGCGACGGATGTCAAGTGGCCAGTGGCGGAAATGAGCACGCAGTGTCTGATATCAGTGTACGTACACGACAGCGCCACGACCACAGTGCGCGCCGGCGCCGGCCACACTATACAGTGTCACTCACTCACGAGACATGCTGCAGCACAGACGGTCGTCGCACGGCTTCGTAATAGTCGCCGCTCGCTCGTCGTGTCAACAGAAATCCGCCAACACGAGGATTAGACGTGCTGTTAATGTCCACGAAACCTCTCAGCTGCCGGTACTTAAAATAAATACTTATACTCCGTTGAACGTATGCGTTCAAACGAAATGTGTATAATAGCGCGTGGCTTTTCATGAAGCTTATATATGTTGTAGGGAATTACGGGACGATGATGATGCATATAAATATAATATCTTTAATATGCTAGTTATTGCTAGGACTTTATAGGGCAGTGGATATGTAGGGCCTATTCTAAAATAATAGTTTTGTTACGCATCTTGCATTAATTTAACTCAGGTATGAATTATACACTGTGTCTCAAAAAAAACAAGACACTAAACTCTTGCCCATAACTTCGCCAAATGTTAACCGATTTTCAAAATTCTTTCACTGGCAGACTCACTGGTAAAT
>Ga0136654_1000611_pt1 | contig 10484 bp, 8 predicted proteins | sample InaspJWI70metaG_FD_94865 | JGI IMG/M metagenome (GOLD analysis project Ga0136654, IMG submission 94865) | Marine gutless worms symbiont microbial communities from Oahu, Hawaii - Inanidrilus sp. 1 OAHU.JWI-70 metaG (version 2) | ecosystem: Host-associated > Annelida > Digestive system >... | reverse complement strand
GGATTTGGAGTTTTATAATTCGAGGTATAATGGCTCTTTCTTGTTAGTGAGGCATTGATATGACAGACTTCAATTTTTGCTTTATGCCATTTAACACTATTTATTATTCTGTTTATGATACTGCTTAATGTGGCCAACTGCAATTTGTCCATATTTGCCAAACGATTCTTTCTTGATGTTTTATGATTTCATTTAATTTTGAGTTGCAAATGGCAACTCCTGTGTATACTCATGTCTGTCGGTGAAGTTTTTCATTGTTAATGTAGTTTTGGGCTGTTTGCGTTGTAGCTAACGACGGGACAGTCCATTCAGGAGCTGAGGTAAACAGTAGAACATCCTTCTGTGTATGCTTATGCATATGTATTATTGTGACCTTGCAGTGCTAATTTTGTGTAATGAAGATCTATGGATTATATTGGCTTACCATTAACGGTCTATAGCTACAGTATAGAAGTTGTCAAGCATTACTTTGTGAAGTAAATAACATGGTGTTTTTTTAATTGTGGTAGTCACTCAGTCTGCAGCACTGTTTTGCAGTTATCTACTTCGTATAACGTTATGTATTTCTTGCGAGATATGGTGTTGCCGTATACATGTAAAGCATGCATGCGTTTGAGAGTATATTGTATTGAAAAGGCTGTTTTCAAAATATGCATTTTTTTTCACTGGCAGTAAACGCCAGTGATGTATACTTTTAATTTTTTATTGCTAATTTTATTTGTTGGATCAAAACATTCAACCCAGCATTTGGAATGTAAAAAGCGAGTAAGCTGTGTGCATTAAGAGAATATAACCAGCAGGTTTTTGCCCACATTGTGCCTTCAGTGCTTTGACACTGTTGGTTGGGCGGCAGGAAGGGCATCCGGCCTGTAAAAAACTTGAGTGGTGGGTGCTGGCATGGTATCTGTCTGGAGCGAGGTTCAGCCTTGCATATGGCCCAGCTGCTGCCACTGCCACTCACCGTCTCTTGCTTCAGTAAAATCCAGATTGGTTTTTAACTTTCTGGTACCGGCTTACCCGGGTAGTCCCAAACAAAGGGCCATTAAACGGGTGTGTGTTTGTTTGCCCACATTTTGAGAGGGTTGGACGACCAGTATATCGGCCAGTAACCTTTTGTAATGTACCTGTGTTCTACTCTGTAATATCATCATCCTGTTTGCATAGCGGGTGAGGGCCGTCCCCGTCATTGCACCAACGTGTCCACGGTCGACAGCACGCCTCCAGGGATCTCCTGTGGGACGGGTGGAATCGTTTAGACTGCTACTCTTATATATAGGCACACTGTAAAGCACTGTTGATGATGGTGGCAATGATTGGCGACTACAAAAGCGTACTGAGTCATAACTGATTTATTGCCACTGTCCGTCTGTCTGTCCCGTTAGCAGCGTGCGGCGGGTTTCCTGCTGTGGGCCCGGCGGTAGGAGATATTGATCGATCGCTGCACGGCCTACGCCGCAGCAGCACGCGGCCGCAGTACGTCGCTCTGCAGCCAGCAGCAAATGCGGGTAGTGCCACGTTTATAGCTGACGTAGGAAGCTGAACACAGACTTATTTTGTTTAGTTGCCGGCTGAAATCCGACGACGTTAACAGTGTCGTTTGCGCTAATCGCTAGCGTTCGCCGCCGTGCCTTCCTCGCTTTGCTTCGACGCTAGCTCATCTGTTCCGTTATCCGGTCGGTGCGTAGGCGGTAAGCAGTGACAGTAGTCTAGTCAGGGAGGAGGAGAATGTCGGAGTCCGTGGATGGGGCGACGCTTTGACGAGGAAGAACGTCGGTCGGTATGGTGTCGCGGTCAGTGTGTGAGGCTTGCACGGCCACTGCTGTGATGCAGGCAGCAGCGGCGTTGGCAACGGTGCGGGCGGGCGTCGGACCGTACGGACCGCCGGCCGCTGCTGCTAGCCTGTATTGATTATGCCGCCGCTGTCGTGTTAAGTCTGGCCGATTTATCTCGACCGCCGGCCGTTCGTAGTTCGTCCGTCCCGACTAGTCTCCGCCCTGACCCGGACGCGGCGCCTCATTTAGGTGCTTCTACGACTACTGTCTGGTGTCATGCCGGGTTCCTCTCGCATCTGTTAACACTTCCGCTGCTGTCCGTGGTACTCGCAAGTCGCTCGCCTGCCGCCGCCTCCACGCGATATAGTTATACGTACTGGTGTTTTTTGGAACATGGACCGTTGGCAGTCGTAGATTACATCACATTACGTACGAAATTTACAAAGCGCCGCTGTATAGGGAATCGGACAGGAGCGCCAGCAAGATGCTAACCGTCAGTTGTGAAACGCTAGTCTAAAAAGTTCGTTTTAAGTTTACGCTTAAAAACTAAACAGCAGTGTCGTTGATGCAATGAAGGCGCATTGGCAGGCTGTTCCATATGTCAAGACCGGCAAGCAAGAAGCCACGCTGGTCAAACGTCGTTCTTTTGCGAGGTTTCACTTAGATGGCCGTCTGTCTTTAGATCATGCGCCGGTCTATGCGTACTGTGGCGATGCTGTCGACGGAGATTGCGTTTACGTTGTCAGAAAGTGGCCATCAGATACAATAGCGTACTGCAGCTTGGCTTCAGTTGCCAGTTAAGATCGTGCTTCCACTTGATCGATTTGTAGCTGTACAGCAAACCCCCGACAGATTGAACAAGTGGAGTGGAGTTTGAGCTTAATGAATACGATTATTGCCTGATTGTGTTAGCTCTTTCCTGGTCGCAGTTCCCCGTAATATGGTGATTCTGGGTAGATTTCGTTTTCGAATAGCCACATTGCAGTGTGTTGCGTGACAGTTAAATGGCCTTTGGTATACGCTCAGCCTGTCATCTTCCTGTTTTCCTTTGTATTCATAGCCGTGTTGAGTCGTAAGCGTGGGTCCCTCCCTGGGGGTACCGCATTGCTTCCTGCTTTATCTCGGCTTGTTGTGAACGAGCTGTTTTGGTGTTGAATAGCATTCGACGAAATTCGTCTGTGTCGTGGATAATATGTTTCTTTTTATGTCTGTCCCAAGGGCCCAGGTGTTTACGTTGTAATCAAGCATAAATCTTTATACATGATTATGTCACTTTGCATGCTGACGGCTGCATTGTGGTTACTGATTTACCCTCCATTCTTTCACTCTCTATTGTATGTGTCGGGATATTTAATTGAGATGGAGCGGCAGAATGTGTTTTTGTCAGATTTTGACAGGATTGAAACTGTCCATATAGTAGTCGACACTCGACATGTGAGCATTTGCGATGTTTGGGTGAGCTGATGACCTAGAGACGAAAACTATGTTGGATCTGCGACTATTAAATCCGTATATTTCTGATCAAGCCTGCGTTTGATGTGAAACAGGGAGGCACTGATTAGAAAATCAGATTCGTCTTACAGACGATGGTGTAGCAGTCATCGAGCACTGGATGGTTGGTAGGCCATTAATCGCCGGTCGATCAGAAGCCAACAGCATTCAGTAACTGATTATATTACTACACTGATCAACGATCACACTGGTATTGCGTTGCATTCAGTGCCTTGACGGAATTGTTTACAGTTGGACGTCAAATGCGGTTTTCTATTCATGATTACCAGCTTCTTTGTGGGTATGTTGTCCTAAGGCGGGCGTAAAGGGTGCGTCGTGCCTTCCCTTGGGAGCCAGTTGGTGCATTAAGAAACCATGAGGCGGAGGCCCAGTGGGTGATTTTGACGAGAACGTCAGTGTTTCCAGGGTTCTTTCAGTTTTCGCAGTCAGACAGAATTCCGAGAACTATCTTATTAAGTCTCACTGCGTCCACAGTCTGTTGTTATCTTAAAACTGTGAAAGCCAGTGATTCCATATTTTCATAGACAATAGGTCCGTTGTGTGGGGGCTTATCCCCTTTGCGGTGCTTTGAGCCAGCGAGGGTTGTTAGACCCAGTTGGCGGCATACGACCAAAGTACAGGCCATACTTTCCATGGATGGCCAGCTCAGACTTAACAGCCAGCGCCTTTAACCAGTATGCCAGTATGGTTGTTCAGAACTTGCAGTTTCTTTCTTAGCGGTAGCTGAAACCATCGTCAGTATAGACCGTTATACATGGCGCCTACCCACGGAGGAATGTGTAGGCTGCGTGGCCGGTTGACATCGTTTACCCGTCCGGAGACGGTCACCCATCCCAATACTAACCGGGTTCGACGTTGATGCCACTACGCCAAACTGCTGACCAAATGACGAAGTGGTCGGTGTATATAGCAGTTCGTGTTCGTTGTTGACGCTGCCTGCTTCGAGCTGTGAGCGTCTGTGTAACGGTACAGTGTCCGTCCGTCTGTCCCGTCGATCGACAGCAGTAGCGACGTGCGGGTGGTTTGCTGTAGCTCGATAGCTGCCGGCGCCGCGTACCGGCTATCGATTGATATCTGCCGCCGGGCAGCGTTATGTTGAGAGCCGAGGTACGAGGCTCAACACAGACTTGTTCGGTGTGAATAATATTTATTAGTGAATCGTGCGCGGCGACGGTGACATATAAACATTGAGTGAGCGCGCGAGCATGCTGAACTTTGCCGTGAGGACAGCGGGGGGCGTGTTTACTACCGCGTTACGTTGGCGCGAAGAGAAACCTATTGATTGCAGCGTATTGTATACACCGTATCCTGTGCTGCGACGAGTTACCTAGCGACGGACGGTCCTCGATCGCACCTCCATTGTGTCTGTTGCGACGCCGTCGGGCCCAGGCTGGCTCATCATAGCCTGTAGGAGGATATTATAGGCTATGAGCCTTTGTCCTCTGCTATTGACCGGTGTAACGTATGCGTCGGTCGTGTAACGCCAGTCTATAAGCACATTTCCGCTATCACTCTGCGAACGTCCGGTGTCACCGCGGTCGCGTGTCGCAAAAGACAGTTTGACCAGAAAGAGTTTTGTTGGTAGAGCACAAAACAGTGAAATCTGGCTGAGTTATAATGTTTGATTTGCGGCATACGTCCGCCGCTTCCTTTACCAGAGTTCTGCTCGGAGCATCCCTGTGTGCCTCGGCGTCCAGGTTGGAAAAGCACTGATCCAGACAGTCCGTTAGACTAGGACACAATCGTGTAAACCAACAGATGCGGAAACAGTTCAGTTGGCAGCAGTATGGATCTTCAGCGTGCACTTGCTGAACGTTTTGTCGTTGCTGTTTTTTTTTGCCTTGAACGTATGATGAGTGATGAATGGCGTGTGTGACGTATCTGCATCCTAGGCGTACGATTACGGCGGAGATTGCCGGCAGGCAGTCGTCGAACCACATTCCATCATTACAGTTTGTCACACGTATAGCCAGGCTATTTGTCAGTCGGAATGCAATCTCGCGCTGGCTGACAGTTTATGTGGAAACTCTAGCTGATATGCAGCCATTGATGGAGCTATACGTCGCGGTCGCATATGGCAGTTTTGCCAAGGTCGTCTGTTGCGGGCGTTATTATTACCCAACACCCGCCACTTTACTGTAGTGGTCCCCGTAAGCAATCGATCCCGTGTTTGTGTCAGAACAATAAGACTTGAACTAAATGACGTTTGATAGATATTTGGTTTGGTTTCCTGCTTCACAATGACTTTGTGCGGATCGATTTCACAGGTCAGGAAAGTAGGTAAGGTTCACGACCGCGGGTGTTTATTCTTCTGCTACAGAGGCACGTCATGACGTGATATTTTTGGTTCTTTATCAAATTCTTTCTGGTAAAGTTGTCATCAACTTGACCTTGAGCTGCCTTCTGAAAATTAAAATATCACAGTCGCTGAACGTGACGGCCGGTATACTGTTTTGACTGCGGTATGTCTGTTCCCTCTTAGTGATTGTGGACAAAATCAATCAAAGTTTCGGGTAGATTTTCGTGAAATTTGGAATAGATAAACTCCAGACGAGAAAGAAGTTGGTTAAATTGAATTCTGAAAGGCTAGGTTATGTGTTGCGGTAGGGGTCAGGAGGAGTAGCGTAGCGCCGTGCTGTTGGCCAGTAACGGCAAGTGTGGCGCACGTGTGCGCTTTACCGAGTGCCTTCCAGTTCGTCGTGCAGTGGCATTGTTGTGGTCTCGAACATCGCACCACACCACTCTCTAGATCCTCTATGTATCCGACATGCCGGTAGTCGTGTAACCAGTTGTAAAACACGTAGTCGCCAGTATACGGGCCACAGTCTGCGCGCACGAGAGTTCCTGGTCGCTGTCGCTAGCATGGCGTCACGTGTGTGTCGTTATTGTCATTATGGTGTTTAAGGCTGTGCGGGGCCCGTCCTCAGCGTGTACAGGGCGCTTGCACTGACGGCTGCGACGCGTAAATTATGGCTGAACACTGCTCGCGGCTGGCTGATGGGGTCTATTACTATGCTACTATGCTTGATATCAGGCGGAGATAATTGGCGCCTTCTGACATGTTTACTGCCGATATGCCTGAATGTTGTTGTGGTGTGCCTGTTTGTCTGTTACGTGCACCATGATGTACCTTAAACTGCGTATACACGATGCAGCCGGTTGTACAACCGACTGGACGAAACTTTTTAAATATTCGTTCGATCAAACGCGTCACATCGTCTGCTGTTTGCTATGGCACAGTGACGTCATAAACGTCTTGGCTGGGCTGTTCAAGCGCTGCTTGGCTAGGCTCATTTGCATAGTTCATCCAACTGGTTGTACAATGCAACCCGTTGTATAACGGGTTGTAACTTGTAAAGTGTAAACACCGTGTTACAGGGAACGCCTATACAGTTGCACCAGTGCAACCATAGTTAAATTCACGCGGTCACTACTATTGCATGATAATATGATAACATTTGATAATATTTGTGATACTGTTTGTTTGGTAGTATTGTTTGATAATATTTATTTTTGTACTTATGTTCATTTGTAATGTTTTTCTGTTTACTTCCACTTTTTACGCCTGTAGTGTTCGTCATTAGTAGAGTATTGAAAATTGTAACAAGCACTTTTTAAAGAAAATTCAAAAAATCATTTTTCATTTGTGTGTCGATTAGCCTGATTAACTGTATTGGGCTATTAATAACTCACTTCCAAGCTTTTTATGTCTGCGCCGGCCCATAGGATGGGCAGCGGCGGGCATTATATTTTCGACCTGTCCGTCCATTTGTGAGTGCGTACGGGCAGAGGCATTCTCCAAACGGCTTGCTGTCGAATTCTCTAATTTTATCTTCTGGCTGCGGAAACATTGCTAGTAACTTGAAAATTCTGTTTCACAGCATTTTCATACAACGTGTACAAACGTTGTCGTTTTTTTGTACTTACACTTGTTTATAATGTTCTTCTGTTTGCTTCAACGTTTTTACACCTATGGTTTGGTTTCTCATGCACACCCGTTTACCGTTAATTGTTGTTGTCTTTCCGTGATAATATAATATTTTGTATTACACTGGTGTTAGCTGTTGCACTTGAGCTGTCATATGTTAGAGCACCGAGTGACACTGCTGTGATACCATTATTGTTGTTTGTGTGTGTGTGTTTGTTTCAGTGTGTCTGCCAATTTAGTCCGGTTTGATCCGCCGTTGTTAGACTTCGGAGACCAGTAAGTGGGTGTTGGATAACCTTGCAATACACTGTTTCTAACTGCCTCTGTTTGACGTTAATCCATGTTCGAACGTGTGAATGCGGCATACATTAAATGCAATCTAGATCGTTTGTATGTGGATCTATAACTTTAAGTAACGATATCAGCGCAACGGGAACATGCGTTGCGATGAAGACATAATCAGTTTATTGAGCCGCATTCGACATGAGTCAGTGTGACACGTACAGAGGGGTCATGGCTCTGAATGAACAGTGTTCTTTACTACATCAGCAACACGGTGCTAGCTATACCTATCAAAGCGAGTTGCTTAGGTCACTGCTAATTACAGCTCAGCATTATAACTGGCGATTACTGAATTATCAGAGACCTTACTAAACCCATCTGTTGCACAAACAAGCATCCTGTACGCTAAGAATAGCACGGTGTATGAATGTTAATGTACGTTGCATAATTTTTTGCTTTTGTTTTTACTGCTTCTGGTGGGACAGACAGCATTCAGTACTCATTATTGGCGTATTAACTGTGCCACACCAGACCTACAGGTTACCTTCCCTGCCGCGCAGCACTGCCGCTTTGGTCGGAACTCGTTTTCCCTTCCAGCTGAGTATCGGAGGCTTAGTTGGCATTTGTGGCTGGTTACTGGTAACGAGTATGGGAAAACTTTACTTTACCTTTTACTGTCAAGATGGCCTTGTACCTAAAGTGCCTTGACGCTGTTGGTTGGGCGGCAGGTAGGGCATCCGGCCTGTAAAAAAACTGAGTGGTGGGGTGCTGGCTTGGTGGAGAGAGGTGCAGAGGTATATATGGCCCAGCTGATGCCACTGCCACTCACTGTCTCTTGCTTCAGTAAAATCCAGATTGGTTTACCTTTCTGGTACCGGCTCATTCGGATAGACCCGGAAAAAGGGTCGTTAAACGTGTGTGCGTGTGTGTGTGTGTTTACCATCAAGAATTCAAGATGGCCGCGTATGGAGAGAGTGTAAATAACACTGTTGAGGAGAACTCCAGCGTTATCTCCCTAATCCGAAATTCCGAATGCGCTGGTTACCTTCAGCAAGGGCATTCGGGCAGTAAAACTTTGCACCAGCAAAATCCTCCATTCTTAGCCGGAGGTGCCGGCTAACCTAGGTTGGCCTGTATAATGGCCGTATAACGGCGGTTGTTGTACTACTAACATGATGGCGTACCCTGGTGACCAAGGACGTTATACCACTATGCCATGCCGCCACACTGTTGGCGATTGCTGGTCTGTTGCTGCTAGGTTTCTGTCGCATGCACAGCATAGATGTGACCTGTTGCTTCAGATGGAGTAGCGTAGTCTGCACGTGTGTTGGTCACGGCCGTGAGCCCTGCAGAAACGGTTGAACCGATCGGAGATGTCGTTTGAGGGAGGCAGACACGTGTGGGTCCAGGGAACCGTGCATTAGATGGGGAGTGGGTGCGGTGCACAATGGGGGGCGCGATGCGTGTGGCGGCGGCGATACAGTCTGTCGCTGCCGTTACTGTAGCAGCTGTTCGTTGCTGTTTCAGGCCGGTGGGAATGCCGCACACCGAGCAGGTGATGGTGCATAACCTCGATGCGCACGGCAGCCTGCATCTGCTGTCCATATCGGGAAGCACGTCACACTTCCACTGCTCGTTTTTTCTCGAAAAGGTAAGCCGGAAGTTCTGTGGACATTAGACTTTGAGAATAAATGCTTCCTTGTTTTTTTATTTATACCCGTTGCATGTTTGCTGCGTGGTGGCTTGAAAATGTAGTCTGTGTTTGGTATGGTTTCTTCATTACCACACCAAACACCAAGGTATAGGCTGCATGGGAAGAACGTCTCCAGTTTTGTATCCACGCTCAACCGTTTAACGGCCCTTTGTCCGGGACTACCCAGGTGAGCCGGTACCAGAAAGGTAAAACCAATCTGGATTTTACTGAAGCAATAGACAGTGAGTGGCAGTGACATCAGCTGGGCCATATGCAAATCTGCACATCGCTCCAGACAAATAACCACGCCAGCACCCCACCACTCAGTTCACTCACCACTCACTCAACTCCAGTTTTGTATCCAGTACTACGTAAAACCTTAGCTTGTATCTGGGGTAACCTTGTGTGTCTGGGGCCCGATTTACAATCTATCTTACGACAGTCTTACAGTTATCTTATGAAATTCCTAAAACAAGTTTTAGCACTTTTAAAGTCACTATCGTAAGTCGATCTTACGATAAACTTACGATAATCTTACGATAAATCGTAAGATATTTTGTGAATCGGGCCCCTGGTTTATCGGTGTATCTTGGGCTAGTTGCGGGCGGTCTGTGTTGGCGAGCATAGTCGATAGTGGGGCGTCCTGAGCACGCGTGTGTGTGTACTGTGCGGGATGACAGCAGTGCGGCGTCGCGTGTTGTCTTTGTTTGAGCGGCCAGCGACGGCATGTTGCATTGTCGGCCGATCGATCGATCGGCGCTATACCTGCTTCCTAGGTGGGTGTCGCCTATATGCGCCGCGGCCGACATAATCATGTGTCGCTTACGCCTTATTTATAATGCACGCGCCGCACGGTCATTAATAGGCCGGTCCGTTCACCCGCCCGCCTTTGTATATGCACCAGCCGGCCCCGTTCACGACCGATAAGTTCAGCCAGCTGCTACTGTAAACTGATGTAACCGACGACTTCTCAGCCTTCACGCTGCTACGAGAGAAAGTACAAAGATCGTCGCGTCACCCAGAGTTGTAATAATCGTGGCAGACTTGTAGCATTTTGGGTTTTGTTTCGTTGGTGCCAAATTCCACTGCACGGTCCGGACCAGACCAGACATAGTCCGCCGACTTGCCGGAGGCCTGAGTCTCCCAACAGTCTGGTCGGGCCCTCCTAGTAGAATTTGGACATTAGGAATTTCGCAGATTTTTTTAGTGAAAGCAAGTTATTTGCAAACGGCAGTGCGTTAGCTGTGCAAGCCCATCAGTTGAAATCTTGTTAAGTTAAGTTAGGCTTGTGCGGTGC
>Ga0136654_1000610_pt1 | contig 10499 bp, 9 predicted proteins | sample InaspJWI70metaG_FD_94865 | JGI IMG/M metagenome (GOLD analysis project Ga0136654, IMG submission 94865) | Marine gutless worms symbiont microbial communities from Oahu, Hawaii - Inanidrilus sp. 1 OAHU.JWI-70 metaG (version 2) | ecosystem: Host-associated > Annelida > Digestive system >... | reverse complement strand
TGGAGTTGGACGGTCCATTTGGTACGTGATCGACCTGGTGCATAGGCGCCGACTCCACCGGGGCAACCGGGAACTTCGCCCCGGTACTCACGCAAGAACCGGGGCGAAGTTCCCGGTTGCCCCGGTGGAGTCGGCGCCTATGCCTCAAGACAACCACCGTAGTTGAGATGCTGTCTGTAGTAGGAGAGGGACGGGTTGCCCGAAGGTGGGGTGCTGGACTTATCAGTAGTATGTCGCACAGAATTAACCAAATTTAAAACGAACATCAGGGTCCGCAGCAGCGAAGCTTCTTGGTACTTTTGATACAGCGATGAGAGACATGCCTAAACCGTAAACCAGTTAAAACACGAATACTTATCAAATACAGATGACGATCCTTACCTCTAAGTTTAGGAGCAATGTAGGTCGTTGGTCTGTCCACTGTAACGTCTGCAGTAGCTGTCGTTTCCGGCTGCTCCTTCACAGTGCCATTGTTTTGTTCACCTAAACTTCCACCTGTAACGCAACATAACAGTATAAATTATGTAATCAAATTAGACAGAGCTACCAACGGATCGCAGGTTCAAATAGAAATCGTTAGCAACGCAGAGTCGTTGCAAAGGCGGCAGAATAGCAATTTCACTTAGGCCTATCGAATTATCAACCATCGTGTAGCCTGGAATTATTAACGTAACCAAATTTTCAACTGCCACAAAGCTTCACGCAACCATCTGCGACAATCCTCTCCTACAAATTGAAACAGTTAAAACAAATAAAAGCAAAAAATCGACGATAGATACTGACAATTACCTTTAGCAGGAATGCCAGTCAATGTGGAGTTAGTTTTAGCGTCATCAAAAGTTGTCTCGTCATCTGAGCAACGCAAAAATACAATGATTCTAAGAAGTTTCCACAAGAATATTGTTAAAATAGACAGAGCTGTTAACATGGAATAACAAGGGTGCAGCTAATTATTACATTGGCGTATCGGCCTATCGGCCGCTATCGGTGTTCAAAACAAAAACCAATGACATATTTTAAACTAATGGCCGATACGCCGCTGCGACAACTAATCACAACCCTAAGTTACTAACCTACAAACCCTGCTTTAAACCGTAATTTCTTTTGCACAAACAATGCGCCGTTCGCAACCAGTAATAAACGTACGGCAAATGACGTGTCATTTTTAAAGATGTCAGTGATTTCCTATGTTTTGAACGCCGATAGCGGCCGATCGGCCGAGGCATTAGCTATTAACACCGAATAACCAGGTTACACTGTACTTTTGGCTCTGCAGAATTTCTTCATAATCTCAGCGTGATCCTACTCGTTTGTTACTTCATTCATTCATCCATTCGTTCATTTTATTTAAATCAGACACAAAGTACACATAAAAACTGACAGAAGTTACAGAACTAATGCACAATGAAATTATAAAACTGGGCGATGCCTGAAATGGATCTTGATTTTGCTGTTATGTCATGTGTTAATGTATTGTTTTTAATTAAGTTCTGGGCTTTTTGCATAAAAGCGTTAAAAGTGTTGCTAACTGTTGATCCAGTTCTAGAAAGTCTGTGTTCAGCCTTCTACGGCGGCTGTAAACGTAACACTGCTCGTCTTTGCTGCTGACCGCCGTTCTGTTGTTCGCCGTGCTGTTGCGGCGCCGTTGCTGCTGTGCGCCGGCCTGCAGCAATCGATCGATGTTTCCTTCCCACCGGGACCACAGCAGCAAACCCGCCGCAGCGACATGCAGCGGTCAATAGATGGAACAGAGAGACAAACAGACGGACAGACAGACGGACGGACAATGTACCGTTACATAGACCCTGCTCCGCATACTATGCGGGCAACACCAATAGGGCATCATGGCAAAGGAGCATGAACACTTGAACCACATGATTTATTGTTAACATCTTTACCTTGACGTTGGACGGCAAATGCTGTATCGGTTGTCTCCTCGGGTCGACCCTTCACGGTCGTATTGTCATCTTCATATAACAATTCACCTACGCCAAGCAGAATTGCGATAATTTCATCAATTTTTACCGCGCGATGCTATGCATCGGCGGTACTGGCCATGGGCATGTGTCCGTCTGTGTCTGTGTCCGTCTGTCACAAGTCGGTGTTTTATCGAAACGGCTGAACGAATCGAGCTGGTGTTTGACATGTGAGCTTCCTTCCATCCGTCCTACTCTGTGTTCAAAAGAAACTCGGTTACTTCCAAAAAATAAGGGCAATTCCCTCTGAAACTTTGTCCTAAACTCCGGACTTAGAAAACTTCGTCACGGCATATCGATCGTCGAAACGTGTTATCAACTTAGCTCGAAAAAGGTGGACGCTCACTGCGTGATAAACTGGGCCGTCGTCGGTCAACTAAGTCGACAATACCTCCGAGTTCCGACGCTCGACTACTGTAGTTTATCGCACAGATCGTCTAGAGCTGTCTACTGCACGATTTTGTCGAAAGGGTCAATTAGCGACAGCTGATACTTGGTTCAGGACTTGTCGTACAAGTAGTTTCTGCACTGTTGCGTGGCAATTAGCAAGATTTCAACTGACACGACGCATCGCGCGATCTCTCGGCAATAGCTGACCTTCTTGTAACCGTGCGTTAGCACATACCACAGATATACAAACCGCGATAGTATTGTTGCTACACCGTCCGTCGGTCTATGTATCCGTCTGCCCGTCACACCCTTGTTGGCACTGCCCGCATAGTATGCAGAGCAGTGTCTATGTAACAGTACCGTGTCCGTCCGCCTGTCTGTCTCAGCATAGGCCAGCAGCAGCAAACCCGCTGCGGCATCCGGCGGGCGAATGCGGGCAGTGCCACGTTGTCAGCGTGCGTAGGTACACGTAGCTAAACACAGACTCGTATTGTGTGTAAAACGACTGAACCGATCGTCACGCATAATAGACTTTAGTTTCTGACGCTAAAGCATCTGATAATATTCCAATGGTGTCACTCCTAACCGAGGGCACGAAATACATATGTGGTCGGAAAAATGGCGATTTAGACCAATTTGCTACAGAGTCATGGCAAAAATAACACAAACTGAAACTGTTGAAGGCAATATTTTGGGGATGTTATAAGGCTGCGCTAATTAGCAAAGAATATAAGAACTGTAGCCTATTCTTCATTCTCAAGACCTCTGAGATACGGCGATGCAGTTGTTTTATTCATCCTAAAGTATTATTGTTGTTAATTTTATTTGCCAACACAAGCACAAAGCAGATTGCAATACAACAGATTATAACATGGTCAAATCTGTTGAACAGGACAGAGAGGCACAAAAGTGCTCTTACCTCGGCTCTAAACAAAATAGAAAGTGTAAAATCAAATCGGTAGACAATACATTCACAAGAACGCACAAGTTTCATCATCAACATCATTGTAGTAGGTTATATTAAATGTGTTCGAATGCATGGGTAGTGTTGAGTGAGAATTTGTGCACGCCTATTTGGGCAAGTTTGTTTTAGAACCCGACGTACAGGAGGTTTAGTCTTACCGGTGCTACAACAATTGTGGACTATATTGTACTAGTCAAATTTCAATGTCAGCTGAAGATGGCATAGTATCAGAAGTTTTAAAAACAGTCATTAATCCTGTATATGAGATGAAAATTTGTACTTACTGTTGGGCGAAACGTAAGTCGGTGTCACGTCAGCCGTGCAACCAGAATCAGTCGATTTTTCGCGGTGATACTTCACAGCAGTACTGTCTTTATCGTCTAACATTCCACCTGCGTAATAACAGAATAGCAACAAGCCATATCGTCTCGATGATGATGAAAAATATGCATCCAGCCGACGACTAGTTCGGCCCATCAGCGACACCGACAACCGCGGAGAATGATAGGTAGCCACGGTATGCCCTAATAATAGGCTAACCATATCACCACGCAGCTAATGATGTGCTCACACAAGAATCATAAAGTGTACGTGATTGTGATGTAAAATGTTATGCCAGTACTGAAAGACTTTAAATTTCGTGGTCGTAGGCAGATGCGTATTCTAGGAAGTGGTTACTGCGAACCACCTACAAGAAGTTAGCTGCAGTCTATCAAAGTAGGCTGTTTCTGAAGACTTTGAGTAAGTAACTAAGTTTATTAAACAGACTGGCAGCAATACAGCTGAATAGATCAATGAAATGTCACTGAAAAAACACAACCACACAAACAGTCAGTAAAACATAAAAACACGAAAAAAAACATAAAAACATGAAAGACAACTGCAGAATGACCAAATAGGCCTACATGTGATCATATAGAATAGCTAGTAATAAGACAAGTAATCAAGTAGAGACCATGGTAAGAAAGTAGGTTTACTGAGTGGTTAATAACATATTGTATAAAAGAACAATAGCGCTTGGTACGAGTATAGACTTTAGGAAGGATTGGAGAAGATCTTAGCCTGAAGGCGATAGCGGTGGATCTGGGTGGAGAAAGGAGGCTGTGAAGACAGGAAGCAGGTTCCATAATATCACGGAAAAACGCCGAGAGAGATCTTCTTTATGTGCAGCCAACGAATCCAGATTTACATGAAGCAACATGGATGAATACGGCATTCCGCAGGATAGGTTGTGTGTAGGCCTAATATGGATAGCGCGCTGATGTCATTCGGTTATTACAAGCCTTTCAGAACGCGATTTTGTGCACACCTGTATTGCAGGTGAAAAAACGTAGCTGACAAGAGCAGTCCCTCCGTAACAGCTCAGATAGCTGATATAGCCGATGTTGTCATTGCACGCTTTTTAAAAAAATTACAATTCTTCCTGGATAGCAGCATTAAAAGTGTTGACAAACCTGGTCGTCGGTCGTCGATAACGTTGCGGACATGCTGCTGTCCGCAGCTGTCGAGTGCGCCGAGAAACAGCCGAAACTGTCGAGGAGACTTGCGACTGAGCACTGAGAGTAACTTTTCGTTCGTTCTGAACGACGTCCTCTCGGCCAGGATGTCGTCTCTTTCCACCGCGCTGATTACGTGGTCCGCGTAGAGTTCGTGAACAAGTCCCGAGAACTTGACGTTCAACATCTCCAACAGGAACACGTAGTGCCGACGTATGACTCTCGTATGTGACGAGCGCTCGTCGTAGTCTAAATCACATTTTGTCGTTTCTCACGAGAACGTTTATTTGCCTCTGTAAAAAGCAACCTTAAGCCGTCTGCACATCTAACATGAAATGAAATAAATGTGAAATAAATGCTTTTTTAGCATTTATTTTATTCTGTTTCACGTTAGATGTGCGGACAGCATTAGACATCGGACTATTCCCTAGTCCGGTGTTGCCTTTGTCTGCAAATTATGGACAAACACGAAGTCATCCACGAAACCGGAAGTACATAATGCCACCGAAAAATAAGCGAGCCGTGGCCATAGATAACATGCGCAAAAATTACGTGTTGCTTTAACGTGTGGTGTCTGAGATACGCAAGTGGACGGACAGACGAACAGACACGCTTATCGCAATACTTCACTTCCCTACCGGGGGCATAGTAATAATTTGCTGTGGTTAACAGAGCTAACATGTATATGAAAATGTGTTTATGAAACGTCGCTTTGGCACAGTTAACCACTAGACACCGCAATAATTTCGGTTAATCCATTTACTTTGTTGAGCTGAAGGAACTAACTGTTTAGCGCAGGCCTATAATGGCAGTCTATCTAGGAAAGCCACAAATCGCATGCATCATATAAATGCCGCCTGTTGCTACACATGTCGCACGTTCCGTGGTCTGTGTTGTCTGCGTGTTTGAATGCTGCGCACACTGGTAAGCTCTGCAAAACGGCTGAACCGATCGGTTTTTGAAGCAGAATTATGTGGATCCAAGCAACCGTGTATTAGATAATGGGCGCACATTTGAGCTACACGGCGAAAACGATAGATTAAGTGATCTGTGTGGCGGCGACGATGCGAGCAGTCGCTACCATTACTGCAGCAACTTGTTTTATATTCTACTTCACAGTTCATGGCAATAAAGTCACATTCTTGCATCGATCAAAGGAAAACTGGTCCTCTTTCTTACCAAATTTTAATTTGATCAGCGTATGTGTAGTCTCTGTGGGAAAATCCCGAAAACAATGCCAGCAGGATTGCAGTCAGGGTAATCGGATTTTCCTTCCGTTATCGCATTTGAAATATCTTATGGCAATACATCACTGCAACTTACCTTTGTATCCGTCTTCAACTAGTCTCTGATAGATGTGCTGTTGCTCGGTGCGTTTCAAGACGTCGAGGAAACACAGGTAGACGGCGTCAGGCTGTTCCACGATGATGTTCAACAACGTCTCAGCGGCTTCGACCGGACGATCTCTCAGAGACTGAATTGACTGCAGCTCCTTCAGTGTCAGCGCGTTGCGTTGGTACATGTTGACAGCCACGATGCGCGCGTCCAACATTGCCGCCAACTCCGAGTACAACGCGCGTAGGACATCACAGCCAGCTGTGCATTCATACACAGTTGAAGCCCGCGTAGCAACGGTAGCATTCTTGGCATTTAATTCTAACTTTTAAACTAACGTGACAGAGGCGCATATGTGCAAACAACTTGATCAAGAATTTTAATTGGTTGATGTGTAAAACTCTGAAAACATATGACGTGAACGTTTGCGAATTTGTCCACTATACATAGGGTGAGGTGACGTCATATAATCAGTGGTCACGATACAATCGCCATTTTGTGGGTGTAACACGGGTGTAATTTGTGGAGTTAAGGGGCGAAGATTTAGCGAGTTATTCAAATGAAATCACTTTGTTTAAAGAAATGTCTTTATGATCATTAACTTATCAACATAGCGTATTTAAGTGATATCATAGCAAGGAACATCTATAAAACTTTTACCCATAAAATGGCGGCGAAAACCACTGGCATATATATGGAAAGAAATTACGTCACTGTCATCCTATGTATTGACGGGTCTACGTGAAAATGTCACCGCACTAGCGGCATTACCTTGTAAAATGATGACCTCTTTCATCTGATCGAAGTCGACATGCATTGCAAAGAAAAACGCGTTGACAACATTATCACTTTGGTCTGCTTTAGTACAACAAACATTTCACTCTATTCACTGGACTCCAAATTAAGAAATGTTATTCACTGTAAGCCTTGCACTCACAGTATTAGCAGCATGCAGTAAGGTTGAGTCAGCTTAGGTCAAAGTCATCTAATTTTGGGAGAAAGGATATTACTTCGATTATGTAAACAAACAAATTCTGCATTTCGCAACGTGACACATTGCATAATCGGTTCCGTTAATGTTTTCGGGATTCTGTATACCGGTATCCAAAATTATCAGGATTATGGTGACGTTTTGGAATTAACTGTAGAAGCTGTTGAGAATACCTGAGTGTATTGGCGGCTGATGTTGTGATGTCATTTCCAGTTGCAGTTGTTCAGAGTTGCCGCACTCCAGAAGCTCGCGTTGCTGAGTTGCTGCTGTCACGTGCTCGGATACAGTCAGTCGCTCCTGTACGTCCGACAGGCGTTGTCGCGTCTCGTTCAGCTCCGCCTGACTTTTGCCCAGCAGCTCATTCGTCTGACTTAACCGTTTCCATAGTTCGACAACTACAACGCCATCATTATCCCCAGACCGTGTTTGGACAATCCCGTTTGCCACTTTGCCAGCCGCAAGTGTTTCGAGTTCGGCGCTGTTTTGTATCTGTGCTCCCACTTTCTTCTCCGCGTGATCTAAAGATTCTTCGAGATGTTTGACTGTTTCTGAAAGTTTTACGTTTTCGCATTTCGCTTGCTGCAGCTCGAATTCCAGTTCAGCTACGCGCTGGAGTGATGGCTTTTCTCTTTCTCGGTTATGTTTCTTGACTGTAAGACGACATCGTTCGTCAGTACATTCTCGTTCGCGCTTCGCAATCCTCTCCAGTTCGTCATTAATTGGTCTCGCTTTCTCAAACAAATCTTTCTTGGCTAATCGCAGTTCGCAAATTTCTCTGTCTAACTCTTCTATTTTGTTATCTTCTTCGTCAGCCGACTCTCCGGTCGTGGCCATCTTCTACAATTGACAGTTAAAACATGTTCTTCTTATTGAGGAGTAACACAAGACTGGTGCATTCGTGCATGCTTTAGCCCGCAACGCCAGTACTGCAAACAGTGCTAGATGCGGGCTATTACTACAGACGGAGTAGCGTGGTCTGTACATGCATGTTGATGATATTCGTCAGCCCCGCAAAAACGGCTGAACCGCAAATGAGCCGGTTTCGAATGTGAACTCGTGTGGGTCCATGGAACCAAGTAGATGGGACTAGGATCCCCCAGCGGGAAAGGAGCACTTTGGGGAAACATTTACCCCACACCCTTGGACACACGCAGTCGTTGCGCCCGCCAGGCACAACTATAACATGCAGCAGGGCCGTCGAGTCAGTATGCGTGCAACTTAAACCTAATGCGACGGGTCTTGAAATAAGTAAGTCACAATACTGTTCTACTGAATCGGCTGAATGGATCGCGTTGTTTATAAGCGTGTATTCTACGCCAGATAGTGTTGCAGCGTAACATGCAGTTAAAATATATTACCAGCTCAAAATCTGAAGAAGGCTAACTGAACTGAGTTGGGCTACAGTATTCAACACTAGGTCTACTGTCAACGTGCCAAGACATCGCCCATACCAATGAATAATGAATAGAACGCTCTTTTGTACTGGCCTGCAAGCAGTGCAGTTATCTCGTCTATTCATAGGCTTGCACTTCTTAACGCTTGTTCATAGCACATAAACTTGATTGAACTGAATCTGAGTTCACGAACTGGAGTATGCGAACTCCAGTGAGAGCAGCCGCATTGGAATACATTACGTTCAGAACTCGCTAAGCACGAACTGCCCTAGTTTCCCTGCAGCCAGCCAAGTCGTGGCGCGCCGCGCGCAATGGAGTCGACTTGTAGCAGGTCAACTCAGTTCATTTCAGTTCAGTTCATGCGATACGAAAAATCCTCGACATTCGTTGGCACGACTTTGTCAGAAATGCCGACATCCGTCACATTAGGCCTACCGATCAGCCACCACGTTCGTCTATCATTAAGTCCCGCCATCTCGCTTTCTTTACGCATCTTGCACGAATGGACGAGAACGCAGATGCTAGCCAAGCCACCTTCGAACCTCCTCCAGAGAACTAGAGGCGACCACCGGGGCGGCCGCGCACAACTTGGATGATGAACATTCATGATGACCTGTCTTCGCTGGACCTTGGGGTACACGAGGCTAGAGATCTGGCGCAAAATCGGCCTCTCTGGCGACCGATGTCTCTGCATAGCGCTACGCACTCGTAGTGGTGCATGCTACTATTGGATTGGCTGCGAACAAACCTTTAGAGTGGCGTCACGCTTTCATGTTACCGGCCTGCTGACAGCCTATGTCAGTTGAAAGCCAGGTTGAGAAAACTTCTCTCGGCCAACAGTGTTCAGGTGATATTAGTCACCGCGTATATAGGTCAAGCGTGTCCAGACCAGTGGTTATAACGTCAGCAATATAGCTGCACTGAAGTGATCCGCGCCGCCACACAATATCTCGATTGGGAATAAAATTACCTTGTTCACTGAACTGAACTGACCTGAACTAGTCGACCTAGTTACACTAAGTAGCCAAAGACGTCGATTGGTCATGCGCAAAGTCCAGCGTCACGTCCATCGACCTACTTTGTACTGATCGGATACAGGCATCGAACCAGGTTGCATAGTTCTGAACAAAAATTATGTATTTATGTCTGACTATCCGACAAGGTTGTGTCCTTTCTTCGTACTTGTTCAATATCTTAGCGGAGATGATGATGAGGGAGACCCCGGATGGATTTCAAGGTGGACTACAAATAGCATGGCAAATGATCACGCACCTTCGCTACGCTGATGACATCATTCTGTTGGCCACTTCGGAGGCAGAACAGCCGCAAATACAGCCTACTCATCAACGCCGACAAGACCAAGGTATAATAGCGAGCTACGGCATACTCGTTCAGAATGAACAACTGGAGCAGATTGATACGTTCCCGTACCTTGGGTCCCTGATTACAGAAGATGGTGAGTATACGACGGGATTCCGTACCAGGTTAAACAGAGGGCAGGCGATCGGGGCACCACCTCAGAAAATGTGGAAAAGTCACAGCATTTCGATTTCAACGAAGATACGACTAATGAAAGCGCTAGTGTGGACTGTAGCAACGTACGGCTGTAAAAGCTGGACTCTCAGAAAGAATGAAAAAACATATCTTGACGCCTTTGTGATGAAAGGACTGAGAAAGATTTTGCGGGTTTCGTGGACAGCAAAGAAAACAAATGAGTGGGTTCTTAACAAAGCTGAAGTAAAGAGAGAACTGTTAGACGCTGTCAAAGCAAGGGAGCTAGCATACTATTATGGTCACACCATGAGGAAACAAGAAAGTTGCCTGGAGAAAGAGATAATGCCAGGAACAATACCAGGTGCATGCAGGCGAGGAAGGCCACGCACAGCCTGCATGGACAACATCAAGACTTGTACAGAACTTCCCGTGGAATAGTCAGTCAGAATGACAGAGGTC
>Ga0136654_1000609_pt1 | contig 10500 bp, 5 predicted proteins | sample InaspJWI70metaG_FD_94865 | JGI IMG/M metagenome (GOLD analysis project Ga0136654, IMG submission 94865) | Marine gutless worms symbiont microbial communities from Oahu, Hawaii - Inanidrilus sp. 1 OAHU.JWI-70 metaG (version 2) | ecosystem: Host-associated > Annelida > Digestive system >... | reverse complement strand
ACCTGGATGGGTGACCGTCTTCGGGCGGGTATACCATCTCGGTATGTAACAAGCCAACTAGGTCAACTCAGCCTTGCATCCCTCCGGGGTCGCTTAATCGAGTACCAGCTTCGGCTGGGGTAATTGCGGGAATATCGCCTCTGCCGGGTGGCAGGTAACACTGTGTGATCCCACGTGGCATGTGAGTTCCCGTAGCGGTGTGGCAACTTTGCGAACTGCTATACACTTGTTACTTACTTACTTACACTTGCACACTGTAGGTCATGATAGGCCATTATAGGCCATTGGTCTGCGGCATTGTTGCCTGCGTTCGGATCGGGTCGACGAAGAAAAAGGCGTATAGGGCGCCAGCGCGAGCCAGTCGTTTGCTGGTGCTTGTGCATATTTATCGAGCGGTGACAACGTCGACAGTATATAATTATGAAGCCGTGTTTCGTGTCGGTCGGTGACGGACGTGGCGGCGTGACTGACTGGTGCCGTGCCGTGTGCACGGCTCGTGCGACCTCGTTCAACCTCAGTGTTCGTGTCGCCAGCTCACCGTGTTAACACACAACTGTATACGCTCTGGGTCGCGAGGTTATCAGCGGTCCGTGGTTAGAGGCGACGAACGACCGCTCACATTCACACTTCGTATCAAGCCTCTGTTAACTTTAGCTGGATCGACCGAAAATGCAAGGCGCGACTAGAAAAACTGCTCTCCGTCGAGGACCGAACTCAGACCGACCGTATTAGGCCTACCACGTCCACACGCGCTGGGCTTCGCTGCTGGGCTTCGCCACGCCCCATGCCTCGCCGCGCTAGCTCGCAACTGATGACGTCGCAGTGGAAACCCAACGTTGCATGACGCAGATGATCAGCGACGGAATTTGATCCGTCACTTTCACATCATGCGTTTTCAGTGACCCCTGTCAGTTAATTCGGCGACGTCGATAGCAGTGAATTGGAATTAGCTAATCGACGGTTAACGTCAGTTGAGCTTAGTGCAACTGAACATCGAGCGTCATAAGACAGTGACAGTTTCCGACCGCAGATGCAAAGAAACGATCTTTTAAAATTTCAGTGAAATACCCACACTTGTAATGGCGGCAAGAGGGAGAGCAAATGAGGCGTTCACACCGTGCGCAATGGCAACATTTCGCACTCACTGTTCGCAAATTCGCGAGACGCAAGAGTTCTGAAAGCTTCCCATGGCAACTTGGTCCCTATACATTCCAACTTCGTTGATGGACTGCTGTTTGTAATACTTTCGAGCTAGCACCTGACTGTTGCATACTGTGTCATTAAGTGATTTTAACTGACGCTATATTACATTCTGCACTGTGTCCCAAAATAAAGAGATACCGAACTCATCACAGTAACTCAGTCAAAACTTAACCGATTTCTGAAATTCTTTTACTGGCAGATTCTTTAGGAAATTTGCAATAAAGTTTTTATTAAAGATCCGACCACGCCGTGCATATGTTGCCACACTACCTTGTGAACGTATTTGGTACCAGAAATTGTCACGTTAACGAAATGAGTGAAAAAAAATCTGGCGAGAAAGCTCAAACTGTCATGTAATATTCAACCATTTAAAAATAGTCGTTGAAAAAGTACTGTGTGGAGATGTAAGCGTTATTTAATTAACTGACAAAATATTTTCGCAGTGTCGATACTGCACAACCCACAGAATGATCGATTATATGCATCTGCGTCATCAACGTCACAGGAAACTGCTTTTGTACACGATCATCAACGTGCGATGCACTTTGCTTGCTATTCTGTCAAATGTTCACCGATTTAGAAAGTTTTTTTTCACTGGCAGACTCAGCAATGACCACCGGTATTGAAAATTTCACCACACCTCACAGGTGTAGCTACACTACCTTTTTATTTATTGGTAATCACGACATTAGTCTGAGAGTGTCGCTTGTTTTCGGACATTGATGTTTTACCACGTATAGTGTAGCGACGTGTATAAAGTGTGGTGGGATTTTTAATAACCACTTTATTTCAAATTTCCTAGAGAATATGTAGGTGAAAATTTTTGAAAATCGGTTAAGGTTTGATGAAGTTACTGCCATGAGTTTGGTGTCTCCCTTTTTATGAGATACGGTGTACAGTGCATTTATAATAATAATTAGATGTTAGCAACTGCTAAGATTTTTAACAGATTAATCACACTTGTACTGTTTGTGGATGACATTATTAACGCCGACATTAATCCGACTGCAGAAATTATGCGGGTGACATGCGGCTATTAGTTTGTCAAAAACCTCGCCCGTTTCAGCAGAGATTCGGGCGATGCGTGACTGATAACGTTTCGCGACTAACGACTGCAAAACTCTCGTAAATCATACTGCGAACGGTGGCGACGGCGCAGTCGTAAAGCTGGTACAACATGGCGGCCAGGCCCGCGCGGCGCCGCGACGCGCGAGAAAATTACACGTTGTAATGTTCATGATTGACACCCGGTGTTTTGCTTACCTGGGGCGGAGATGGATGAAAGCGCCGTATAGAGCCGCGTAGTCAGGCGATTTAGCTGTTAAACACGCCGGTCGTTGTCGCTGAACGCTGAAAGTAGGATATTTGCCCTCTGGACATATGCCTCCGGACCTGTCCTAACCGTAGGCCTATCTCTAATCCTGTAACTCTAAACCCTAATTAGGGAGCTTATGTCCGCGACTGTAGTTTTCGAAGGATGCGACGGGTGTCCTCGGGACAGATCAATCAATATATTAATCAGTTCGCCAATATTCAAGAACAGTAATGGCAGCGTTCCTATACTGCAATGTTGACTGGACACCAATGAAAAATGTCCTCTAAGAGGTGCCCAATAAAATAAAAAATACTGTGTGGGGGGGGGGGCAAAACCCAACGTTAGCCCGCCCGGCTGCGCCGCTAGCCACCTACGTCCAGCGAATCAGTTGCACTTCTTAGCATACGCTAACGCCATCTACAGAATGTCATCGGAACTTAGTTCTGCGGATAAAGCTAACAAAAATTGGTTGCACGGCAACGTCCCGTGAGGGATCGAAAAGCTAATTTCAGATTGATCATCTACAGCGATAGTTCTACCAACCCTGAAAATCTGGCGAAGATCGGTCCGGTAGCTGTCGAATATCATTGGTCTGAAAGGAATCGTTAAACAGAAATAAAGAAATGAACTAAATCAGAAACATCAGCAGAACATATAGTCTGCCGTGTATGCACTGGTGCACATGATGTTTGTACTAAAACAGTCTGTACTAATAAAAACATGCGCGTAATCATAATCGGCTGTCCGGGGGGGGGAATGTCCAGCGACGGTCGTCGGTGTCCGGCGACTGACGTGCTACGAGTTCTACAACATCATGTGGCCGGCTAGTGAATGGGTGACTACAAAGCGGCGACACGAGTAATAATACGGCGGGCGAGAATGTGTGTTTGTGTTTGCTGCGTGGCGAAGACAAGTTGCGTCGGCGCCGCACGCATTGAGGTGTTGCGGAACGCAGGCTGTCGATGCCGAATGACACGGCGTTAATTACACTCGCCGTGCCGTGAATGTATGAAGTACACGTATTAATTGAAGGCGTCGCGTACTACTGTATGTGGCGTTGCCGGCGAGTCGGCAGAATCAACAGAGCGCCGGTGTACCGGCCGGCGAGGCTCCCATCGCGCTAAATCACAACTCGTTATCAGCTTTCACGCAATACTGAAGTCGCACGCCGATTATCCGCAATCACTGTGTCTAAATAAACCGTATCGTTACGTGTCGCACGCCTCGCCTCAATGAATTTCACACACGCAGTTGCGTAGTACGGATTACAGAAATTTTTGTTTGACATTTGTTACTACTGTTAACGAACGGAAAGGCAAAATGCTTCTGGGTCGAAGGACAAGACATGGGTTGAAGTTGAAGAACATAATGTGATTTGGCGTCACAAGCAGTAGTTATTCTATCCCCCTTAGGGACGGGGATCTCCCACCACGAGCTTCGCCAACCACCATCCGGAAAAATATGTGCAACTCCCACTTCTGAACGAGAAATGATCAGAAATCCGCAGAGACGAGCAAAGGGAATAAACAAACGATCGGAAAGGGCCACGTTGTTTTTTGAACGCTTATTCCGAGCGAGAATGCTATAAAAATTAAAAATATGAGAATATATTAGACTGACAAAGTAATATCGAACTTTATGTCATTATAAAACGAGGGTGTCTTTTTACTTTCTGTGAACACCTTCTGTCTTTTCACTTCTGCTTATAAAGCGATGGTTAATAGCTTATTTTCGTGCAAACTTTGCGTTACAAGTTTTTCTTCACTCTGCAGCATCTTTTTTCGTTGGTTAAAGAACGGCTGCAGTTAGATGAGAAACGCTGTGTTCCCGCTGTGTTCACTCGTCGGCGTGTGCTGTGATGTCGTCAATCACGGCTTGTGCCGGTCTTGCGAGCCGACCTCCCCAGAGCAGTGTGGGTGCAACCGCACCCGTAGAAATGAGCTCACTGGGTGCCGCGCACCCAAACAACAGTAATTTTCACTGTCCGTATTGTGATTCTCAATATCGTAACTGAAAATAATTGCACAATCAAACGGCGTTAAATTTTAGTATTGATCTACTTCTATTTCACTACGGTTTCAATAGTAAAGTGAGTCAGCTGCTCCCGTTATTAAGTGAACTCAAAGCTCGTTATCACCGAGCAGAGATCTTTAGGCAAAAAACACTAAAATGCATTGCAACCACAGATCCGCCCAGCTGACACTGCTAGGTGAGGTAACAGCGCTTCCACAGACATCACACAGAGGAACCGTTTCGCGGCAGAAAAGGGGCATAGAGGAGAGGGGAGTGCGAAAGAAAGGGAGAGAGAGAAAAAAAGAATCTTGCACCCGTAGAAATAATGAAAAGTCGGCGCGTATGAGTGTCGGTACAGACCAACATGTCGTACTTGATGTAGTGTTTATTTGGCCTAGCTATGACACACTGGCTCGGCATCGCTGCCTCCGCGTGTGACCGTGCGGGGTGTGTTTCTCCAGCGAAGCATTAAAGCCGGCCGGTAGGTCGCTGAATGGGACCGATGGACCGATCGTTGTCGGCAACCTGTCATTTTGTTCGGCGGGAGGCGTTTGTTCGCGGCTAATTCGCCGTAATCAACAGCACGTTAACGAGCCGCCGCCGCGATGCCCAAGAAGCCGCCGCCGGCGACCAAGAGGTGGGGTGGCGAGTGCGGGAATGCGGCTATAGGACGCCCTCCGTTGACGACCGGTAGCTGGACTCCATTGAGTCCTGTATAATAATGCTGGCACATAGGACTCCGTGCTTCTCATTTCAATCAGCAGTTCTGCAGCTGTCGGACGTGGCTCTGTGAAACGTGATCGATGTCGACCGTCGCACATCGCAGCTGTCGATTCACTTGGCAGTCATTTATAGTAATGAGTTACAGTTGCCCCATTTTGGCACGGATCCGTTTATTTATTTGTTTGTTTATGAACAGTGCGATTCCTTGACTAAGTTAAAGATTGATCAAACTTTGTGAGAGGTTAGAGTTAAAATCGGGTATTGTAGGCTATACCCGTTTGCGTGATTGTGTTTGGTTCTATTTTTACTTTTATTTTTTTTCTTACGTTTACTGGCGAATAAACATGCTCATTAAGATTAAGATTATAGCACACCTGCTGCTCGCTGTGCCGAGTGTCTTGTAGCTTGTCTATAATTCACTTCACTTGTATGCTTACGACAGCTCTAATGCTGTTTTCTCGGGTTAATTTTAAGTTCAGTTGCAACGTCCTTAAAATTCGATTCCGCCTTTTACCTCACTGTGCATAGTACTGTGACATCAAAGCCTTCGCGCGATTCGTTGGATATTGTACGATATGTATGCATCGAATTCGTATTGTGAGCTGCTATGCGACGTGATTGACAGTAAAGCCGTGTACGATCGTCGCATGAAACTCTCGCTGAAAGCGTTCAATCAAGCGGAAGTCTTGTACGTGGGAAAGTCGTCACGATCTAAGCTGCTAATTACAGGCGTCTCAGTCACATTCCAGCGACGACACTAATTACGTCACTGCAGACAGGTTTTTGCCGCCGGTTTCTCGACACGAATTGTGTATGCTCGTCTCTGTCACCCTGTGTACTGCCCGGGGATGCTAAAATGCGGAATCGGAAATGGCAGGAGTCATTGCAATTCGTCGAATAAAGATGAACCGACGAAGCGAGGTGTGGGCATCAACACAGCGTGAAAGGTGACGTTGAATGATGGACGGTTAAACAGTATTGTTATCATGCTTGGACTACAGGCAAACAGCGTGCGCGTTGGCGACAGCAGATTACAGCAAGATGACCATTTAGCAACATTTTCCTTTCGTCACTGTGAACTTTAATCTATCGCCCAGAGACCTTAAAAGTTGTCTTAGATAATTTCAAATTCAGGTTGAACAAGCGTGTAAAACATCAAGGCCAAAAGTCGTTTATTTAAAAAAATATTGCCCGAACACAGCAGTCCGCTTGCTGTCTGCTTGGAATATGCTAGTGTGTTGGGCATGGGCCGGTGTGTTGTGTGCGGGCAGGCGGTGTACCGGTACGCCAAGGTGGGCTGCAAGTGCCACGGCGTGTCGGGATCCTGCAGCGTGCGCACCTGCTGGAACCAGCTGCCGGCGTTCCGCGAGGCCGGCGACCGTCTCCTCGACCGCTACGACGCCGCCACCGAGGTCCAGTTCAACCGGCAGGGCACGCGGCTCATCCAGCGCGACCGCGCCTTCAACCGGCCCACCCGCGACGACCTCGTCTTCGTCGAGCCGTCGCGCAGCTTCTGCGACGCGGACCCGGCCGCCGGGTCGGCGGGCACGCGCGGCCGCCGCTGCAGCCGTCAGTCGGCGGGGACCGACGGCTGCGAGCTGATGTGCTGCGGGCGGGGCTTCACGACGGCGCGGCGGCGCGTGACCGAGCGATGCCGCTGCAAGTTCCATTGGTGCTGCCGCGTCGAGTGCCAGCTGTGCGAGAAGACGGTCGAGACCAACACGTGCAAGTAGAGCATCGTCCCACCACAACAGTAGAACACCCTGCCGCCACATCAGACTCGCGCCACGCTCCGTCTCAGCGAATCTCGACCGCTCAACTCTGCACCGTGTCCCCAAAAATTTGTCCACCTTTTATTTTTTTAATCTCCCTGTCTGAAAATTAACCGATTTTAATGACCTTCGGTTCTAAATTTGACATCAACACCTTAGAGAATTGTGCCTGTCTCACCTGTGAGATGTAGCCACTTTATCTTGGAAAAGTCATACACCAATACTATTATAAGCGTACAGTTTCGTGGACAGGTGGGCAGATTTTGGGCCATATAGTGAACAACCGGACGTAGCCATCCAGGCGGAACCAATGCAGCACGCTGTCCAGACTGAAGTGATCTCGACAGTCTTGTTGTTTGCGGCACACCGTGCTAAGATACTGTTAATTTGCCCGATGCTGTAACGCTGGGCGGAGCGTACGACGGAGCCGGAGTTACTTTACTAGGTGTACAGGGTCGCGCGACTTGTTGCAGTGGGTGGTAATCTTGCAACGGCAACTTGCAACAGCATCGGCATAGACTATTTGTATACTAATGCATAAGTCGCAGCGTAATGTGCCCTTGAAGTTAGCTAGCGCCGGTGCCAGATATGTATGTATGTGTCTGTACTGTAGTTCTGGTGGTGTGGGCATGTGTTGCGGAAAGAATATGATGATTGGATGAAGAAATGCATGGAGTAAAAAGTAGAGGATCCCAAACTAAGAGCAAGATCAAAGAGGACCTGGAGAGAGGTTGTGGAAAAGGACTGTCAAGCACGTAAATTGAACAAGGAGGATGTTAAGGATCGTAGCAGATGGAGGATTTGGTTTGAGTAGAGTTTAACGCCCCACCCGACACAACAGAGGTCATTTCGGGCGAAAGGATGTCCGATGATCAGGATGGGTGTGAGTGGGTGGATGTTTCTTCTGGTACCGGCCCACCCGGGTAGTCCCCGACAAAGGGCCGTTAAACGGCTGTGAGTGTGACTGTAGTTGTGAACGGTAGCGGTAAGCAGGGAAAAGGAGGAAGGATGGAAAGCGGGAAGCGACGGACTGAGAGTGCACGTCATCGTGATATCTTGCGGCGAGCGGTGTAATTGTATTACTTGTTGTGGATTTGTCGAGTTGTTGCGTTGCTAACTGTAATTACTGTATAAACTGCAACAAATCCAGATAATCGGCAGAAGTAAAGCGAGACGTTCTACGACTACCTCATATTTGAAGGGCCCGCTGCGATGCTTCGATGGTACTGTGCCGCGACAAGACGCATAAGTCGCAGCGAGCCACCAACGACAAAGTGTAGTATATTGCCGCACAGGAAACGTTTTACAGCATGGACTTGAGTTTGAGTAATGAGCAGTGACGATAGCCGGATAGTGCGACAGATAAGATCGACTCTGAATTGACTGAAGCACTGAAGTTATCTTCCAGTTGTACAGTTGTTCACACAGCAGCTTGTTGCCATGTTACTGCACATAATGTGACACGTTTTGTACGGTGTAGATGTTTTGTAGTGTTGTGTTTTCGCGTCAAGTAGCGCACAGTCGTCCTCTGATAAGCTCAAGATTGTTTCGCGTGTCAGTTGGTCGAATTTGCAGTTTTTGTTTTATTTTTCGTTGTTCATTTATGTTGATAGCAATCTAGAATGAAGCCAACGACCTTCTCTGCTATGCAAAAATGGAGACACGCTTGTGACAAAGTGCAAACTTACTGACGTTTTTAAATAATCGTAAATCATATTACGATTTTTACTCGCGTGGTGGTAGCTGTAGCTCGGTGTTAACTCGTCTACGTAGAACATTGTGCGCGTGAGACAGCGCGTCGCACGGGTTCATCTGTGGCAGTGGATACTTGCTACTTTCGTATGTACACTATGAGTCAAAAAACAAGACACTAAACTTTTCCCATAACTTCCCCAAATGTTAACCGATTTTCAGAAGTCTTTCACTGGCAGACTCAGTGGTAAATTTGCAACAAACTCATATTTAAATATTCCATCACACCTTAATTACGTCGCTACACTACCTTGTGAAATATCTTTGTTCAAAAAATCGCCGTGCTCAAGAAGTAATTGAAGCAAACTGCCATGTAAGACTTAGTCACTCAAAGAACTCTTTTAAAGTTTTTGTCTGGTGAAATGTCTATTTTTTAATGCAGTAACAAAAAGGCGTTCACATCGGCCATATAAAAAATCTCGTTATCGACTTTACACAACTGCTGTAACAAAGAAAGAGATGTTGCAGCAAAATGCCATACATCGGTCGGTCAGTTATACTGACGGCGTCAGTCTGCCAGTCATTAAATCAAAACTGGTCTATAGCAGTTACGTATTTGTTGGTAATAAACTCACATTAATCTGTCTATTAACACAGCAACAATGAGCAACAGTTTCTGTCCGTTACACACAAGTTATTTTGCTTATCTGGCGAGTTCTGCATCTTTGAGGACAAACGTGTAAGGCGAACGGGGTGTATTACACAATCAACCATTTAGCCTGTAACTGCCAAATGTTCATCGATTTTAAAAATTCTTTCACCAGCAAGCTGAGTGATATATTAACAATAAAGTAACCCATCATAGCTTAAATGCTTGGCTGTAGTACCTTGTGATTTATCATTAATCGAAATACATATTTCAGATTGCTGCCAGTTTTCTTACATATTTCACAAGGTGGTGTAGCGACACATTTAAGGCGTGGTGGAATATTTAAATATGAGTCTGTTGGAAATTTACCACTGAGTTTGTCAGGGAAAAAACTGTGAAAATTGGTTATTGTTTAGTGTCTTGTATTTTGACTCATGGTGTATATTGGATTGAAGTCCAACGTGTATGTAATTAGTTTCAGTTTTGATACGATAAATGTGCAACCGTCTGTGTGTATCTCGTTTGTTGCTCCCACAAATTTATGGTACGTGCAATGTGTCTTTCTTTTTCAAATTTTGTGGATTTTGGATGAAATCCAGATTCAAGTTTTTTTCCTACCATGTAATCCCCTTAAAATCGCCGTTTTCTACTGACGTTTCCTAGATGGCGCCTCCCGGAACAGGTTTGAACTACCTAGGTAGTGGATTCCTTCTAAATTTGAACTGTTTTGTTACCGCGCGATGCTATGCATCCGCGGTACTAGCCATGGGCCTGTGTCTGTCTGTCCGTGTCCGTGTCTGTCCGTCTGTCACAAGTCGGTGTTCTACTAAAACGGCTAAACGTAGGATCACAGAAACAACACCACACAATAGCCCAGGGACTGTAGTTTTCTTACGCCAGAGATCGGGAAATTCGACCGGGGCCACCCCCTACAGGGGTGCCAAATGCAGGTGGGGTGGGTCAAAATCGGCGACTTTCGACAAATAACCGGCTATATCTCGAAAACGGTACAAGACAGACACATAGTTTCTATTAAAGTCGAATAGGAAGTCGTATGCGCTCTATCGAATGGTGACATTGCCGTTGACCTTGAGTGCCCCCTAACCACCCAAAATTACCCTATTTTCTGCATT
>Ga0136654_1000605_pt1 | contig 10526 bp, 11 predicted proteins | sample InaspJWI70metaG_FD_94865 | JGI IMG/M metagenome (GOLD analysis project Ga0136654, IMG submission 94865) | Marine gutless worms symbiont microbial communities from Oahu, Hawaii - Inanidrilus sp. 1 OAHU.JWI-70 metaG (version 2) | ecosystem: Host-associated > Annelida > Digestive system >... | reverse complement strand
GGTGCGCGCAGCCGATGAAAGCGGTGAACAGCGCGCGTATTATCTTGGAATCAGCCGCATCGAATTGCTGGCTATCGGCTTGATGCTGGCCTACTGGGTTCCATTTTTTCTAACCCTGTGAGCCTACCCGCAAGCAGGGCCAAACCGACTCCCTGACCGGTTCGCGGGCCTGCCGGCAATTGCTTATCTTGTGCGGTATCAATACATTTACGGATAATTCGTGATAATCTGCCGGCCATGAATAATGTGCAAACCCAGGCGCCCTTTGCGGCCGCCGTTTACCGCCCGGACACCGACGACCGTATGGCCTTGCTCAAATTTGTCGAGCGGCAGAAGTCGAACGGTGTCCGTATCGGCGGGGTGCTCCAGCAAGCCTTGTTTAATCCGGCCGGTGAAATTAGCGGTCTCGATGCCATCGACGTTTATACCGGTCAACGGATTCCGATATCGCGCCCGCAGCAAAATCCGGATGATTGCGGTCTCGACGTTGCGGCGCTCGCGGAGACGACCGGAGTTATTCGCCAAGCGATCGACGATCGTCTCGATCTGGTGGTAATCGAAAAATTCGGCGAACTCGAACAGGATGGCAAAGGATTAATCGACGAAATATTTCAGACGATTGCGGCGGGTATTCCGCTTTTGATTGCGGTTCCCGAAGCCGCGTTACCGGTCTGGCTGGAACGAAGCGGCGAGCTCGGTGGAATCCTGTCCTTCGACGAGGATTCCTTTCAGCAGTGGTGGCTAGGCCTGAATCCTGATGCCTGAGGCCCGCTAAAACCGCCGCGATACGACGCTGAGCCTCCTCCGCGAGCAGAATAACGTCAGGTGCACAGGGTCGATTAGCAAACAGTTCCTCAATTTTAATTGCTGCGGATCAATAAACCGTAGGCGAGAAATCCGATACTGAACATTTCGATACAGTGAGGGTAGTGATCATGTCATCAATCGAGGATTATTTATCCGGTCATGGTTTTTTTACCGGGCTGGATGACGGTTCCATCAAATTTCTGTCCGATAGGGCGACCAAAATAAGGATTAAGGACGGTGACGTCCTGTTCAAGCAGGGAGAAAAGGCCGATAAGTTTTTCTTGCTACGTAGCGGACAAATGGCGGTCCAGGTGCCGGCGTTAATGGGGCCGATGCTCGATATACAGACTCTGGGTAGCGACCAGATTCTCGGCTGGTCCTGGCTGATTTCGCCCTACCGGTGGAGTTTTCAGGCGCGGGCACTGGGGGATTCGGAGCTGATCGAATTTGACGGCAGCGAGATTTTGGCGCATTGCGAGGAAAACACGAAATTCGGATACGAATTGTTCAAACGTTTTGCGGCGCTAATGTCGGAGCGGCTGGACGCCGCCCGTCAAAAAATGATGGATCAGTGGGATCCGCCGGGATTTGCCTAGTCCTCATATCTTACCGTTTGCGGGCTGGCCCGCAATCTGCAAAAACCGTTTAGATTACGGGCATCAACGATCTGGATCATCGACCGGGGATCTCGGCGGTAAGCTTGCGTGAGTTAAAAATTACCGCTGGCTCGCATCACAGGCGAGAGCGTCTTTGATAGAATCGGGTTATCGCCAAGCTAGGATCATCGTCTGTGCAACGAATCGATTGGTATTTTGACTTCATTTCTCCGTTTGCCTATCTGGCGAGCGAGAGTCTGTGGCGTATTCCGCAGGCGGTCGAGTTACGGCCCTGTCCAATCCTGTTTGCCGGTTTGCTGAATCATTGGCAAACGTTGGGGCCGGCGGAAATCCCGCCCATGCGCCGCTTCACCTTTCGCCATATTCGCTGGCTGGCCGATGCTAACGACATCAGCTTACGGCTGCCGCCGGCGCATCCCTTCAATCCGTTGAAGTTGTTGCGCCTGTGCATTGCGCTTGGCGCAGCGCCCGAATTGGTGCAGCGGCTGTTTCGATTTGTCTGGGCCGAGGGTTGTTCGCCCGAAAACCCCGAGCATTGGCAAGACTTGATCGTCGAACTGGGCGCGGAAGACTGCGAACCGCTGCTGGCCGTGGATGGCGTGAAGAATCAACTCAAGCGCAACACCGAGGCAGCGATCGAGGCCGGTGTATTTGGCGTGCCCAGTTTCGTGTTGGATGGCGAAGTTTTCTGGGGAGTCGACTCGATCGATTTTCTGCTCGCCTGCCTGGAGGATCCCGGGTTGCTGCAATCCCCGGGTATGCGAGCGGCCGACAACATGCCGCAGGGGCCCTCGCGCCGGATCAAATAAATGCGCCGCGCCAGTCTCGGCTGCCGATTGCGCCGCCGCGCGCTGCAGGCTAATCCAGGTCCTTGAGCAGCGAGGCGCGCGTGTCGGCCTCGATCGTCAGTTCATAGGTATAGACCGGGTGCTGCACGCCCATGCGCCACTCGGCGCCATTTTTCAATGCCTGCGCCATGTCATCGCTAAGCTCGAAGCGCAGAAAATGTACCGCGGAAGTTTTGCTTTCGGTCGAACGCTCGAGATCTTCATCGGCGATCGACCAAACCTTGTCCTGGGCGCCGATCTGTAGCCATACCAGGTCTTCGATCCCGACCATTTTTTCAAGTTGCGCCGCGCGCTGCTGCGGATCCGCGTATTCGATCATGAAAGTCGCCTTGAAATTGCGGCCATTCGGAATCAGCGGGTTATAGGCGTCGAGCTCTTCTTTGATACCGTCGGCTTCGAATACTTTTTCGATACGCAGCATTTCCTGGATCTGATAGAGCAGGGTCAAACGATCCTCGAAGTAAAGCGTCGCATTCGGCCCCAGCGGCACCTGGCGGTATTTTTTGTGATCGAGTACTTGCCGGCGGAAATCGCCGCGTTTCTCGGCGTACAGTTCCAGGCTCATCAAGTCGTCGCGGGTAATTTGCTGATTCATAGTCAACTCCGGGTTAGATTCCATAAGCCTGTCGCAGCAGGCTGATCGGGTGCTGCGTGCTGCTGCCGTCGTCCAGTCCGGCGGAAATATGATGCCCCGCCATGGGGCAGTCGCTGGCATAGGCGTTGGGTTCGGCCTTTTTGACGCGATTGACCACCGGTTTCGCGATCTTCATCGCAATATCGTGAAATTCCTGCTTGATGGCATAGGTACCGTCATGGCCCGAGCAACGCTCGATGACGTCAATCTCGGTCGCGGGAATCAAAGCCAGGATATCGCGGGTTTTCAAGCCGATGCGCTGCACCCGTTGATGGCAGGCGACATGATAACTGATGCTGCCGATGCCGTTGGCAAACTCGGTCTTCAGCAATCCCGCCTTATACCGTAACGCGAGGTATTCGAAGGGATCGAAAAATGCTTGCTTTACTTGTAGTACCGCCGGCTCATCGGGATACATCAGCGGCAGTTCCTGTTTGAATTGCAGGGTGCAGGATGGTACCGGAGTGATGATATCCCAGCCATCGTCGACCAGTTTGGCGAGCAGCGGGATATTGTGGTCCTTCAGTTTTTCGACCGAATCCAGATCGCCCAGCTCGAGTTTGGGCATGCCGCAGCAAACCGTGTTTTTGACGACTCTGGTCGGAATTAGATTGTGTTCGAACACCGCAAGTAAATCTTCGACAACCCCGGGTTCGTTGTATTCACCGTAGCAGGTGGAGAAAATCGCGACCTTACCACTGGTTTTGTCGCAAGGCCGTACTTCGAAATCTCGCGCTTCATGGGTTCGGCAACGCTTGCTTAGCCTATTGCTGTGATACTCGGGAAGCCGCGCCTGCTCGTGCACATCGAGCGCGGATTCCAGCAAGGCTCGGGTGTGTTCGTTTTTGTTCGCTGCATTGACGATGTTCGCTACGATCGGAATGCTGGCGAAACTGCCGACGGCGTCGGTCGAGGAGACCAATTTATCGCGAAATTTAGCGCGACCTTTTTTATAGCCGATCGCCTTGGCGCGCAGCATTAAATGCGGGAAATCCACGTTCCATTCGTGCGGCGGCACGTAGGGGCACTTGGTCAGATAACAGAGATCGCACAGATAGCAATGATCGACAACCTGCCAGAAATCCTTTTTATCGACGCCGTCGACTTCCATCGTGTCGGATTCATCGACCAGGTCGAACAGGGTAGGAAAGGCATTACACAGACTGACGCAGCGACGGCAGCCGTGACAGATGTCATAAACGCGTTCGAGTTCCTGCATCAACGCGATTTCATCGTAGAACCCGGGCTCTCGCTGTCCCAGTGGATGACGCGTCGGGGCCTCTAAGCTGCCTTCACGGGGGCCGGTAGACATTCTTTATAAATACGTGGTGAACCCGGGCCGCATCAAGCAGGTTGCATGCAGCCCGGATTGGTCTGATTAAGCGTCGAGGCCGTCGAGCGCCTTGGTGAAACGGTTGGCGTGTGAACGCTCGGCTTTCGCGAGGGTTTCGAACCAGTCGGCAATCTCGTCGAAGCCTTCGTCGCGCGCGGTTTTTGCCATACCCGGATACATATCGGTGTATTCGTGAGTTTCTCCGGCAATCGAAGCCTTGAGGTTGTCCTCGGTGCTGCCGATCGGCAAGCCGGTCGCCGGATCGCCGACTTCCTCGAGGTACTCGAGATGGCCGTGGGCGTGACCGGTTTCACCTTCGGCGGTAGAACGAAATACGGCGGATACGTCGTTGAAACCTTCTACGTCCGCTTTAGCGGCGAAATAGAGGTAGCGTCGATTGGCCTGAGATTCGCCGGCGAAAGCGTCTTTCAGGTTTTGTTCGGTTTGTGATCCTTTAAGGGACATGATGCCTCCGGTTGTGTGAACGATAGCTTGGTGAAGGCGTATACTATCAATACCAATGCATAAATGTAGTTAATTTTATTAATAAATTTTATAGCCAATGTCTATGATTAAATCCAATAAAAGCCATCGTATCGATGGCTTTTAAATGACGCTAATTATTGGTTCCCGGCTGCGCCGTCGGCGGAACTCAGGCGTGGTTCTTGGTGTGATGTGCGAGCCTGTGCTCACCTGGATTTTGCAGGTAGAGATCGCGGTTGTATTCAGACTCGAAGTAGATTACCAGGCTATCGTCATCTTCGTTTTCGATAACATACGGCATGTTGACGAGTTGTTTCAAGCATTTGCCGGTAATCGGATCGGTTGTTTCAATGCGGTACATTTTCACCCCCCGTTTCCTTGCAAGTATAGGTATGTATAGACGCTTCTGGCTGATTTGCAAAGTATTATCTGGCAGTATTTCGCAATTAATTTTGTTTTCACCAGTGAATCAAAAGATTATCCTAGCTAGCTGATAACCCGGTTAAAATGATTTACATAAGCTACTGATTGAAGGACGTATATGAAGAAATATGAAGTCTACGCGATTGGCAACGCGCTGGTCGATATCGAGTATCACTCGACCCCTCACAAACTGCTCGAGCTGGGTATCGACAAGGGCGTCATGACGCTGATCGATGAACAACGTCAAAACAGTCTGATTGCCCAACTGGGTGAGTCGCACGAGAGCATGGCTTGTGGCGGTTCGGCCGCCAATTCCATCATCGCGCTGGCGCAGATGGGCGCCAGTACCCACCTCGACTGCCGCGTAGCCAGCGATATGACAGGGCAGGTTTTTGCGCGGGATTTACACGATTCGGGGGTTAACTCGAATCTCGATTTCAAGCCCCTGCCGGGCGGGGTGACCGGGAAATGCCTGGTATTCGTCACCCCGGACGCAGATCGCACGATGAATACTTTTCTCGGCGTCAGCGCCGAGCTCGATAGTAGCGATATCGATCAAGAAGCAATCAAACATTCCGAATACATTTACATCGAAGGCTACCTGGCGAGCGCGCAGAACACCCGGGACGCCGCGATCGAAGCGCGCCGCATTGCCGAAGGCCGGGGGATTAAGACGTCGATGACGCTATCCGATCCCAATATGGTCAAGTATTTCCGCGAATCGATGGAGGCGATGATCGGCGAACGGGTGGACTTGCTGTTTGCCAATGAGGAGGAGGCACTGGAACTGGCGGCAAGCGATAATCTCGACGAGGCGGTCGAGCTACTCAAAAAAATAGCACGCAGTTTCGCCATTACCCGCGGCAAGGCGGGAGCGCTGTTGTTCGATGGTCTGGGATTGATCGAGATTAAGCCAATAAAGGTCAAAGCGATTGACACCCTAGGGGCGGGGGATATGTTCGCGGGTGCTTTTCTGTACGGGCTGACCCAAGGAATGAGTTACCACCAGGCGGGAGATTTAGCGTCGCTGGCCTCGGCCAAGATTGTCACCCAATTCGGTCCCCGCCTGGACGCCGAGCAGACCCGGGCCCTTCTGCAAACATTTAAGGCTGGTAATTAGCCCCCCGATCGTTAAGAATGTGCCGTTTTTCAATTAGATAGCTGTAGCGGAAACCCACCGAAATGACTATGCACCAAACCAAAGACTTGCGCATTAGCGGCACCAAGGAAATCCTGACGCCCGAAGCCTTGATGCAGGATTTACCGTTAACCGAAAAAGCGGCCGGTACCGTCACCGATGCCCGCCAGCAGATTTACGATGTGCTCGACGGCAAGGACGACCGGATGGTGGTGATCATCGGACCCTGCTCGATTCACGATATCGAAGCCGCGCATGAATACGCCACGCGTCTGGCGCAACTGAGGGATGAACTCAGCGACGAATTGATCGTCGTCATGCGGGTATATTTCGAGAAGCCCCGCACCACCGTCGGCTGGAAGGGATTGATCAACGATCCGGATCTGGATGGCAGTTTTCATATCAACCAGGGGGTTCGCAAGGCGCGCGAACTGTTGCTGAGTCTGGCCGAAAAAGGTATTCCCGCGGGGCATGAATACCTCGACCTGATCAGCCCGCAGTATATTTCCGATCTGGTATCCTGGGGCGCAATCGGCGCGCGCACCACCGAAAGCCAGGGGCATCGCGAGCTGGCTTCCGGGCTATCCTGCCCGGTCGGGTTCAAGAACGGCACCGATGGCGGAGTGCAGGTCGCCATCGACGCCATGCGTGCGGCCCAGAGCTCGCATCATTTCATTTCGATTACGCTGCAAGGCCATTCGGCAATATTTACCACCACCGGCAACGAGTACACCCATATAATTCTGCGCGGCGGCAGCGACCGCCCCAATTACGATCGCGTCAGCGTCGCGGACGCGACCGCTAAACTCGAGGCCACCGGATTGAATCCGCGCCTGATGGTCGATTGCAGCCATGCGAATAGTCAGAAGCAGTATCACAAGCAGCTCGAGGTATGCCGCGATATCGTGCACCAGATTAAAACCGGACAGGCAAACATATTCGGCGTCATGATCGAGTCGCATCTGGAGGCGGGCAGGCAGGATTTCGAGGCGGACGCCGAGCTCACCTATGGTCAGAGCATTACCGACGCCTGTATCGGCTGGCGAGATTCGGAAAAACTATTGCACGAACTCGCGGCTGGGGTCAGGGCAAAGCGGAAACTCGGCTAAGCGCGAGGCTTAGTCCCCGCCACGATGGCAGGTCAATCTAAACGCAGCACAAAGACGGCGGCCGGGCCGCGCGGCAAGCGCCGGATTGCGGGCTATTCGTTACTGGTATTTACGATCGGGTTTGGGGTTTACCTCGCCTATCTCAATCATTTGATCAATGCCCGATTCGAGGGCGATACCTGGGCCTTACCGTCGCGGGTTTACGCCAGGGCGCTCGAACTTTACCCCGGCCTGGCATTAAGCTCCGGACAGCTCGAGTATGAACTGCGCCTGGCGAGCTATCTGCAAGTCGAATCCCAACCGTCGGCGGGCCAGTATCGCCGCTTGGGCGAGTCGATCGAGCTGCATGCGCGCGCGTTCGACTTTTCCGGTGAATTACAGCCGGCGCGTCTGTTGCAAGTGTTTTTCGACGATGGACGGGTCGCGGCGCTGACCGACTCCTCGAGCGGCGCCGACTTGGCGCTGTTTCGGCTGCCGCCGGTTATCATCGGCAGCTACTATCCCGATAGCGGCGAGGATCGGTTGCTACTGGCCGAAGACGAGGTTCCGCAAGCCCTGGTCGAAGTGCTGATCGCGGTCGAAGATCGCAAATTCTTTCAACATTACGGCATCAGCCCGCGGGCGATCCTGCGCGCATTGCTGGCCAATCTGCAGGCGGGCAAAACGGTGCAGGGCGGCAGCACGCTGACGCAGCAACTGGCCAAAAACCTGTTTCTGACCCCGGCGAGGTCGCTGTTGCGTAAACTCAACGAAGCCTTCATGGCGCTACTGCTTGAACTGCGTTTCAGCAAAAAAACAATTATCACGGCTTATATCAACGAGGTATTTTTGCTGCAGCAAAATCGAATCGCGATACACGGTTTTGCGCTTGCCAGCCGCATGTTGTTCCGACGCAGTGTGGATAATCTGGAGCCCCAGCAAATCGCGCTGCTGGTGGGCATGGTGAAAGGGCCGTCGCGTTACAATCCGTTCAAGACCCCCGAAAGCGCGATCCGGCGTCGTAATCTGGTGCTCAAGATCATGCTCGATCAGGGTTTGCTGGAGCATTGGCAATACGCCGCCGCGACCTCCGCTCCGCTTGGCATAGTAAACCGGCTGCCGGGCGTCAATCCGTTTCCGGCTTATCTGGATCTGGTCAAGCGCCAGTTGCAGACCGGTTATTCCAGCGACGAATTATCGCGGCGCGGGCTGCAGGTTTTCACCGCTTTCGATCCATTGGCACAGCGCAATCTGGAGCTTGGTCTAGCGCGGGGATTGCAGCGCTTCAATCAAGCCGAGCTGCAGGCCGCGGTTGTCATTACCGATTATCTGAGCGGCGATATTCAAGCGCTGGTCAGCGACCGGGAAACCGACTATCCCGGATTCAATCGCGCACTGATGGCGCAGCGTCCGATTGGCTCGCTAATCAAGCCGTTGCTGCTCTACAGCCTGTTACAAGGGGATTTGACGCTTGCCAGCAAGGTCAAAGACGAACCGATCCGGATTCGCCAATCGGACAATAAAATATGGGAACCGCGCAACTACGATCGCGCGCTGCACGGAGAAATGAGTCTGTATCAGGCGCTTATTCGTTCCTACAACCTGCCTTTTGTCAGCCTCGGCGTCAACGGCGGGCTAGAGGCGTTGGCGCAGAATCTGGACAAGATCGGACTGTTGAAACACGATGTCATCTATCCGTCGATGCTGCTCGGCACTACCGCCATGTCGGCCTATGAAGTTGCGCAGATGTTCCAGGTGATCGCGAACAATGGTTATTTCACCCCGCTGACCACGATTCGGAGCGTCAGCGACCAGCAGCATCGCAGCCTCGAGCGGGTGCCGCTGGAATCGCACAAGCTGTTCGACCAGGCCGGCATGATCCAGGTGCAGCGCGCATTGATCGGCGTCGCCGAATCCGGCACCGCCAGTTACCTGGGACAGCGTTTTCCCGGCCGCAACCTGGCCGGCAAAACGGGTACGACCAACGCTGCACGCGATTCCTGGTTCGCCGGGTTTTCACAGCGGCTGTTGACCGTGGTCTGGCTGGGTCGCGACGACAACCAACCGATCAATCTAACCGGCTCCTCCGGTGCGCTACGCGTCTGGTCGGACATTATGGAATTGCAGGGATTCGAATCGTTCAAATTGAGTCATGACGGCAGTCTGGAGTGGCGCCCGATAAATCCGGAGAATGGCGGACTAGTCCGAAAATCCTGCGCAAATGGTGTATTGTTACCTTTTCCAAAAGGGCGTTTGCCCAATAAAAAATCCTCATGTCCCTGATTCGCATCGAAATCCTGGTTGTACTCGCAATGCTGGTCGGCGCCTGCGGCACGGCGCGGCAATACAATCAATACCAATTGCCGACGAATCAGAGCCAACCGGTTCAGGCGGCGGTGGTCGAGTTGCAGCGTAACGCCAAGTCGGCGCTGCGGCGACAGGCTTACCCGCTGGCGGTCGAATACCTGCAGCGTGCAATAAAAATCGAGCCGCGTAATCCGCATAGTTGGCATTTTCTAGCGGAAACTTACTGGCGCAGCGGCGATTATCGGCGTTGCTTGGAAATGGTCGAACGCTCATTCAGTTACAGCGGTAGCGCGGATGACCTCGAACACGCCAATCAACAACTCAGGGAGAAGTGCCAGCTGGGCTAGCGATGGGCGAACTGGCAAACGAACTGGATGTGGCGGCGGTGCTCGGACGCGACGGCCTCATCGGCGAGCATATCGTCGATTTCGAACCCCGGCAGAGCCAGCTGGGGATGGCGGCACTGATCGACGAGGCGATCGGGCTCGCTGAATCGAGGGTCATAGAGGCCAGCACCGGTATCGGCAAGTCATTTGCCTACCTGGTGCCGGCATTCCTGAGCGCGGCCAGGGTTGTTATTTCCACCGGTACGCGCAACCTGCAGGATCAACTGTTCGAAAAAGACATTCCGCTGATTCGCAAGGCAATCGTCAGCGGCAAAAAAGTGGCCCTGCTGAAAGGGCGCAGCAACTACTGCTGCCCGTATCGGTTAAAGCGATATCGCGCCGAGGACCGCTTCAAGACTCGCGCCATGGCCGGCATTTTCGGCGCGCTGGCGGATTGGTCGGAACAGACCGACAGCGGCGATATCGGCGAATTTGCCGGGATTCCGGAAAACGATAGCCTGT
>Ga0136654_1000599_pt1 | contig 10579 bp, 10 predicted proteins | sample InaspJWI70metaG_FD_94865 | JGI IMG/M metagenome (GOLD analysis project Ga0136654, IMG submission 94865) | Marine gutless worms symbiont microbial communities from Oahu, Hawaii - Inanidrilus sp. 1 OAHU.JWI-70 metaG (version 2) | ecosystem: Host-associated > Annelida > Digestive system >... | reverse complement strand
TAATAATAGTTTGTATTATTATTATTATTATCCTTAAGATTGGTTTTTAAGCACTTTTTGTCGCGTAAGCCTTGGTGCAGTACACTGTACAGGAAGAAAAAGTTTACATCACCCAAAAAAGTGGGCGGGCCGCGGCCCACCCGGCCGAATAGGCTCCGCCGCCAATGGCATCCACACACTTAAATCCGGCCCTGGGCTGGTACACAGCTGCACTGCACCCGGCTTGTAGTCGCCTGCCCGCTGCAAACTACTCGGCGATCATTCTGCGTGCCTGCAACAGACAAGCAACAACATTTAAATAAATACAGTGTATATGCCGGTTGACAGTTAATACTCACCTTTTTATATAGGTATTATGCAAACACAGTGTGAGCATAATATCGGAGAATTAAATGGAACTTCACAATAAATTAACGTTACACAATAAATACATTAATGACACCGGCATGGCACCGAACCATTTTTACTTACGGACAAAATGAGACTATGATAACATCAATCCATACTTAGAGTATGCAAACTCTGTGCCCTCATATTTGGGAGATATAAAAGAGATCGAAAAGGTACAAAAAAGAGCAACCAAATTGGTAATAAATATTTACAAAATGTAGTACACAAAACAGACAGATAGGCTTCAACGCCTAAAGCTACCTGCTTTGAAATACAGGAGATTGGTGGAGATACTGTAGGGACCCGGCGTGTACCTCTAAATATGTACAAAAAGTTTTCCTCCTGTCCTTTCGCGCTGCGACCCGCTGTCTGTCTTCGCCGATCGATTTCCCGATAAAAGCTTTCAATTCGCTAAAAATACTATTGCCGCTCTAAAACACCTAGAAAATGGCGATACATAACGTATTACTAATTAGTAAGTAAGTAGGACTAGCTAGCGCTTAAATAATATAAAAATAACTAATAGTTAAGAATTAGGCAAAATTCGAGTGTTCCGGCCAGGAATCACATAGAATACTTAAGGAATGGAACATCCTTTCCAGTTCCGTCATTTTCCATTCCTGACCCTCCTGGTTCACATCCAAGGTAGTCCTAGTCGGTGGCTATCTGCGTAGCAAATTTCAGCTTTCTGGCTTAAACGGTTTCGGAGATCTAGCCCCTCAAACTTTCACTTTCGGAAATTTCTAACTTTCAATATAGCGTCAGTTTTGACCTTAGTGACCCCGTTTTAGGTTCAGTAGATAGCCGCCGCCAAGGACTGCACATAAAGTCTTGGCTTTCTAGCTCCAACAGTAGCTGAGATATCAGCGGTTAAAGGTCCCATTGGTTAGCATTAGGGGGCAACCCCACATGAGCGGCCCCCCAAAAAATCAAAGTTGTAGAGATTAAAAAGTGTGCGGGGTTGTCTAAAGAGGGGTGAAAATTTTGTCCGTTTGGTCGAATTCCGACTGTAAGTGGGTGAAAAAAACCCAAAACTAAAAACCCCTAAAAATTCGGCTTTTGGAGTTTTGAGGAAGCAAAGGAACCTCGTTTTTTCCCTGTAGCTCACCAGGGGCAGCTCTGGGTGACTATGATGAACATGGGATATCGTCTACACTTGATTGACTTGCTGGCCAAACTATACAGGAAACAGGTCGCTAAGGTCAAAGTAGCAGGAACACTATCAGAATGGTTTCGTGTTAAGAAAGGGGTCCGACAAGGTCGTGTCCTCTCTCCGTACTTGTTCAACATCCTAGCGGAGATGGTGATGAGGGAAACCCTCGATGGATTTCAAGGTGGACTACAAATTGGAGGGCGAATGATCACGAACCTTCGCTATGCTGATGACATCATCCTGTTGGCCACTTCGGAGGCAGAACTACAGGAGTTGGTGGATACTCCCATGCCGTCGAGTGATGTTAGTGGTATAGGTCAGTGTGGCTTAGCTAGGCCTATGTATGTTGATGTGCCACGCCCACTCGACTTGACTTCGTCGTCTGCTGTTGATGTTGCGCACCCGTATGCGCCACCATCCGTTGATGCTGACGTAGCTAGGCCCGCGTATGGTCTGACCCTGCCTCACTCGTCGATGTTGGCCCATCGTCGGTTGATGTACCTAGGCCTAGTAGTGTTAATGTGCGTAGGCCTATGCCCTACATGGGCGTGCGTCAGCCTAGGTCGATGATGAATGCGGATGCGGATGAGCCTCCGGCTGGCTCGGCCCGGCCGATGCGTGTCGGTGATGAAGGCCGACCTGGTGTGGGTAGGCCTATGTCAATCGATGTCGTGTGTCAACCCCACTCGTCGTTGATGGGTGCTGACATTGCTAAGCCTATGCCTACACCAGGCCAGCCTAGCGTGATTGATGTTGTGCACCCACCGTCTATGGGTGCCGGTGTTGTCGGGACTATGCCGGCCCATGTTGTCTACCTGCCTAGTTCGCAGTCAAGTATTGGTGTTGATGTTGCGTCGGATATACCTAGGCCTACGTTGGCCGATGTTAGTTGCCAGCCACCTACGTGGACTGGACCCAAGCCAGCGTATGTAGTCAGTATGCTGCGGTGCGTACGGGAGTACAAGTGCATACGCCAGTTGAGACTCTTTACGGCCCAGTCGTTATTGTTGTTGGGTCGTCGTACTGTGTCGCCTCAGTCGTCACCTCACTCTAGTGTGCATGAGTGGCTGCACACATCTGGAACAGCTGCACCCCCGCCTAGCCCGGCCGAGTCAGTGTCGTCCAGTAGCTCTGAGCTACAGCAGGTATTCGCCTCTCGTGCTGGTACAGCGACGGTGGTGCCCCCTCCGCTCGTTCGTCGCGAATGTCACGTGCATCTCGGCGTAGTGTAGCTTCCTCGTTGGCGATGGAAGTTTTCGGATATTCAAGAGAGATGTCGTCAACCGTTTTCAACTCATCGATTGCTGCATCATCTACCGCCGATCCTCCCATCGCTACTCCGTCCGCCGCCGGTTGGCTGTCCGCCGCCCTGTCATCAGTCTCCGCTGCAACCGCCCGTGTTGCTTCTACTCTGACGGAGTCTGATCGTATGCCGCCGTGCGAGTCCCCGAGGCCCTCTCACTACCGCCTCACCGCCTCCGCCTAATCACCGACTTCCGTCGACCTCGGTGACTGCACGTGCCACAACAACCGCCACTCCGACGTTCAACTCCACCGATTCCACCTACTTCGATCCATTTGCTCCGATGTTCACTGCAAGGTTTGTCTCCACCCCTCCATCTACCACCACTCCTCCATCCACGTTCGTCCATCTACCAGTCGACTCTACCTCCACTACGGATCCACATCCGTCTGCCGTTGACGAAGATGCACCAAGGTTTGACGAATTCTCGTGCGGAAGACCACAGAAGTTCGAGCTGGATGAAGAAACTCAGCTCAAGGTACCAGTGCCGAGCCCGAATCCAACGGAATGTGAGCTACCGGAGCACGTCAATGCTCTCTTTCTGCAAACGGTAGAAGATACCAGCAGATACCGTACAAGGTTTAAAGTCGTTACTTTACGATCACCGTGACACCTTTGCTTCATCTTCTCCCGACTTAGGGTTCTGCCCTTTGGTGGAACATGACATTGACACCGGAGATTCAAGGCCCATCAAGCAGTCACCACGTCGACCTCCAGTCGCCACTAGAGAAGCCGAGGACGAGATCCTGGACAACACGTTAGCAACGGGAGTCATTGAGCCGTCTAACTCGTCATGGGCTTCGCCGGTATGTTTGTTTAAGAAGAAGGATAGCACCTTCCGGTTTTGTATCGACTACCGCCGAGTAAACGCTGTGACGAAGAAGGATTCCTATCCCATTCCAGACATCCAGGACGCGCTTGATAACTTGAGAGGCTCTCAGTCTTTCGCTACGATTGACTTACTGAGCGGTTACTGGCAGTTAGGCATGACTGATCGTGCCAAGGAGAGGTCCGCTTTTTGTACCAGACGGGGCCTCTTCCAGTTCACGCGAATGCCGTTTGGTTTGTCTGGCGCCCAGGCTCTTTTTGTCGCCTGATGTCGATTGTGTTGCGTGACTTGTTGTGGGTCGTGTGTGTTACTCGGACGATATTGTTGTTTTTGCGCGTTCGCCTCAAGAACTCTTGCAGCGATTGAGGATTGTCCTCAACCGTCTTCGAGATGTGGCTTTAAAAGCTAAGCCTTCGAAATGCGAACTCTTTAAAACTGAAATCAAGTTCCTTGGCCACATGGTGAGTTCGGATGGTATCAACCCGCTACCGGACAAGCTGGAGGCGATTACGGATTGGCCAGTGTCCCACTGCCTTCGGGACGTTGCGTTCTTTGGCCTGGCCTCCTATTATCGAAGGGTTTGTTAAAGGGTTTGCCACCATTGCCGAGCCACTTACCCGTCTCACCCGTAAGATGGCCAGATTTGAGTGGACTGAAGAAGCACAGCAGGCGTTCGATGCCCTGGAGAAGGCCTTAGCTGAGGCTACCTCCCTAGCCTTCCCACTCCCTCAGGAGACGTGTATTTTGGACACGGACGCCTCGGACGTCGCTGTGGGAGCGGTTCTCTCGCAAAAAGTTGACGGGGAAGAGCGACACATCGCTTTCTTTTCAAGGGTTATGAACTCTACCCAGCGTAATTATTGTACCACGCGTAGCAAGTTGTTAGCCGTTATTTCCACACTGCAACATTTTCGTCATTACCTTTTTGGTAATAAGGTCGTATTGCGAACTGATCACCACAGACTACAGTGGTTACATACATTCAAGCGGCCGGAAGGGATTCTACCCGATGGATGGAGACCCTGGCCGAGTTTGATTTCGTCATTCAGCACAGACCCGGCCGACTGCATAGTAATGTTGATGGGGTTTCAAGGCCATTTTGTAAACAATGTCTGGACAAAGTGACCAAGGTCCGGTGGGTGGACGAAGTCGACCGAACTGACGAGCTCACCGAGCCCTTGGGAGTTCGGTGGGTGGTCGTCACCCCTGAGATCTCAGCTGAACAGGCTGAAGACCCTGATCTTGGGTCACTAATCGACTGGACGACAGAAGGACACCTTCCACCGACGTTTTAAGACAGCACTGCCGAGAGACAAGGAATTTGTGGGATCAGAGTCCGGCCGGTCATTTGTCCGATGGGATGCTGGTGCGGAAATTGTTTGACACCGACGTTGCCCAGATGGTTGTTCCGCATCGTTTGCGAAGGGCGTTTTTCGACCAATCGCACTCAGGTTTTTTTGGCTGCCCACCTTGAAGCCCAGCGAACCTTCCTTCAGTTGAAGTCAGCTTATTACTGGCCAGGAATGAAGGGAGACGTCATCAGGTGGTGTAAGGAGTGTGAGGTGTGCGCCCAGTGCAAGGGCCCGCCTACCCGTCGCCAAGGAAGGCTCCAAAACGTGTTGACAGGTGCCCCACTTGACATCGTCGCCGTGGATGTACTCTCTTATCTGCCAGCCACGCCTGATGTACATCCTGGTACTCACTGACTATTTCACCAAGTGGGCATGCGCCTTCGCGTCGCCAGACGCCGAAGCATCTACATGCATGCAGGCCATGTATGATGGTTTCTTTGCTGCGTTCAGTCTGACTCGCCAGTTGCACAGCGACTTAGGCGAGAACTTTGAATCTAAGCTGTTTTATGAACTGTGTTTGCTTGCGGGTGTCAACAAGTCGCACACGACGGCTTTTCATCTGGAGAGCGACGGACAGACCGAAAGGATGATCCGTACCCTGCTGCAGATGCTTAAGACCACCGCTGACGATAACCCGGCCACGTGGCCCCAGCGTCTTCCCACTGTCATGGCGGCCTACCGCATGACAGTCCATAAGACAACGGGTATGATCCCGAATATGGCCATGTTGGGCCGGGAGGTAATGTTACCCGCGGCGGTGATAGCCCGTCCCCCTGAGGAACCACATCGCACCACATAACCCTTTGTGCGCGACTTAAGGGATACGCTGCGGGATGCCCATCAGCGGTCGAAGCAGGCTGTATTCACTGAAGGCCAACTTGTGTGGTTGTTTTGGCCAAGGCCGCCGGTCCGTCAGAAGTTTTGCAAGCTTCAGCGGCTCTGGACCGCCCGTGGCGTATCGAGTTGTTTAAGTCACCATTGGTGGTGGTGCTTAAACACACTGTGAAGCGTACCCGGCAGACAGTCCATGTCGACCGACTGCTGCCCTGTAATACACCGCCACAAGCCGTGCCTGAAGCGGACTCGGGAACCCCCACCGACACCCAGACTCACGGAAGGACTGGACACTCCCGACGGGGAAAACCAGCCTCTACTCGGAATGGAGGATGACAGCCAGTCCTGGGGGGACACTCAGTCCCAGGCCCCGTCTGCTTCAGATTCGGCACGACCTGTTCGTACGTGACGGCGCCCAACGTCTTTGGAGCCGTACATTCTTGAATAGAATAACATTATTATTCTACTGCCAGGTTGTGGCAGGATGATAGGGATTCTGGATGTAGCGCTAGATTCGCTCCACAGTCCCGTCCTATGCTTGTAAATATTGCATTGTTTATTGTATTGACTTTGTGTGTTTTTGTATAATATTTGTATGTTGTTGTGTGCTGTGTGGACATCCACACACTGTATTATCCTACTGACGTATATGCCTCGTATCGTCTTTCTGTCGGCTGGTAATAGCAGTTAAGGGTTACCACCTTGGTACTTAGACTCTTGAGGAACTAGGGTAATGGTGTTAGGCTAGGAGTGTTTTACCCCTGTGGGTATTTGTTTGTATAGGAAGATGGAGCAGCTTGGAGGAGTTTGTCGAGGTGCACGGAAGCGACTTTCTCCAACAGGTCCCCCGCCACCGGTTCCACCGAGGGCCCCTGATGGTCCAAAATCTCCTGACCCCCGCCGCTTCCCATTTGCGGTAGACTACATGAGATGTGGGGACATGAGAGCCTCGCTTCAGGAGATGAAGATACATCTAGGAGAGTGCCCAGGGGGAAGAGAAATAGACTTGCTTTGTGGTCATTGTGAATTACGGACCACGTCTTGGCCGGTTATGTGCCAATCTGAACCGTTCGGGCATGCAGAAAGAAGCTGCACAGGATGAGTGCTCCGTCACTGCAGTTGTTCCCTGCGCCGCTGCCTTCCCTGACACCTACGACACTGCGGGATGTGAGTACCGCTGGGGGCGATATCGGGGTCAGCAGGACCTGTCCTGAACAGCTCACTTCGTTTCGGAGTGAGGCTGCCAGGCTTAGGCGGGGTTACCGTTTAACCCCTTGTTCTCCGTCCCCGTCGCTGGTGTCATCACGCACAGAGCGTAGTGCTGCATCGCGCTCGACGCTGTTGGAGTGGCGCTCCTGGGTTGATGTCTCTCGTCCACCCGGGGAGGTTGACGTTGTGGGGCAGGAGCCGTTGCTCCCCTTCGGCCATCCTAGCCCGCCGCGACCTGAACCTCGGGACCGCTCTGGGGGTGCTCCCGCTGCGGCCCCGGGCCCCGTGTGTCCGAGCGGCATTGACGCAGTTGACAGTGCAACCGCGCGACCTCCGGACTGCGGTTGGTACAGAGCCCCAGGAAGAAGGGGGAACTTGGTCGCAACCAGCGGGGTCATCAGCCTCGTGAACGACGGAGGACCAGCGGGCTGTGGAAGCCCTTCTGGGGGTTCAGCCAGCAGTAATGCTAATAACGCCCCTGGGGAGTCCTTCCACTCCCCAGCCGCCAGCCGCTGCTGATGCGCCGGCCGCGGAAACCTTGGTCTCCGAGCCCGACGAATCGACCGTGGGCACTCCACGCGTCACCGGCGCAGACAGCTCGGCTGAGGTCGTGACGCCACCAGCTCTTCTGCTTCCTTCGCTTCCGGTTCTCGTTCCGGAAGTGAAGCGGGAGCCGGACGACGTGGTTGTTGTGCCGGACTCACCCGCACGGGAGTGTTCACCTTCCCTTGCCTCCTCTGCCGACTACCGCAGAGCCTACCGGCAGTTACGGCGCCAAAGCCTGAGCTATTTGCGGCAACTCAGGTTCTGGGCGGAGACCGTTAGGACCATGGGCAGCGAGTGTTCTCGCCCGCCCACCGCCAGGGAACAGGCCGCCCGCCGTAGATTAGTGGACCTTGGGGACTGGCCGGCCACCATGGAGGGGATTCAGGCCGCCTCTTTCGCTGAGCTTGGAGCTCGCTTCAGCGTCTACTACGAGGCGCTCCTCCATGACCGCCAGCCCCGGACGTAGGTCACTGTTCTTTCTTTCCCTCCCCTGGTCATCCTTGTCATGTTTCCTTCTCGTGTTGGCCTTGCATCCTCTTGTCGCCATTCGTTCCTCACCGTCTGACGTCGGTTGCTGTTTCATCATCTACTTTGCCGGATATGGACTTTCGCTACCGAATTATGCTTTCATTCGTCGGACTTGGAATAGAGGGGGCCACGGATTTTGGATGGGGACCTGATTAGCCCCACTATCCGTCCCCATTTATGTATATAGTGTTTTTATTATTTTGTACGGTACTTTATAATCGTATCTTGGCTGCTGAGAGCCAGTATAAGCATATGGTGGCATGGCTGCTGATAGCCATCTAGATTATATAATGTGATAGTACGACAAGGTTATTGTCTAATTACTTTGTCCACCAGGGCAGGACATATATTATTTTGTTGCTTTATATTTTTATTTTTATCCATTAGCTAGCCCTGGGGACATCGTAAGACCTTCGGCGGCGGCCGTCTCGGTGCCTGTTTGTGCTGATCAGGGGGACTGTACCCATGTGGTACAGTTTGCATACGCGATTTCAGCCGCGTATGGTTCACATGTTTGGTGTGTACTGTATTATTATATTGCACACACTTAGCTGACAGGTCACCCCTATTCTAAAAAACGATAAGATGTTATTGAAAAGTTTTGTAAAAAAAATTCAAAAGCCTTATTATTTGTCCTATAACACTTCATCACCTAAACTGTCGCTGAAAACCCCTCGGCTGTAGCTTTCCCTCCTCCTTAATTACTTAAATCCTTAATTACTCCAGCTTTTAAATTTTTCGTTTTCTTTAAGTTACTCTAGCAGGAGTTGCTAAGTAACAGGCTCTCATACATAGAGAACGGTTGATAGTCGTGATGCACCGTTGTTAAGTGTGCATTGCTATAAGTATTTATAGCTGGAGTAGTTACTTTAAACCAATTAAAAACCTAAATTTTCTTATAAAGAGGATGATAGTTTTTGGGTTCTTGGTTTCCCCAAAATTCTGTTATGGCTGATAATTATTTCTAGCCAACCACTAATTAAGTTTCGACCCGCGTCCTCCTCTTTTCCTACCAACGCAAGGTCATGGGTTAGCTGGAAACCTCGGTTTACTTTACTAAAAGTCACTAAAAACAATCCAAATTTAAAAAGAAATAAAAATAATAAAAATATAAATAATAAAAATAAAAATATAAATAAAATATGTATGATTTACTAAAAACAATGTGGCTACCTAAATTGTCCCTTAGCGCCAACTCAAGGTCACCCAGGCGTGCGAGGGATGTGGTTCGCCAAATTAGAACAAAGGGAGCAGCACGCCGCCAAAAATTGGTATAATCTCTCATTTCAAGGACTGCACAGTGGGACAAAGAGTGCCTAACGGTGCTTTCCTTAAATTGGGGAGGGTCCCCACTCCCTTATGGGAAAGCAACAAAACCGCACAAGAAGACAAGACACCGATGGAGAGATGTGCATCCTTGTTATCATCAACTGTTATACTGTCACACATGATTGTGTTGCTGCCGCGGAGTGTTTTGTTTGACAGACGCTATTGATGCAAGAACTTATTGGCCAAGCAAGATTTACATATTCAAGTCCACATATCTGGAATCACTGGAGTGATAATCCCATCGTTCACACTTGTTGCAGTCACTCTGCGTGAATGAACTCATACTGCTTTGGACACACGATGAGCCGGACTATCATCGTTCATTGGCTGAAGTCACTCCGTGTGCTTGGACACATATTATGATCAGAATTATCATCATTCATATTGTTGCAGTCACTTTGTGTTACTGAATTCATGCTACTTTCAGCAAGCATCATTGGACAAATGCTGATCAAATTTATCATGGTTCATATTTGCTGGAAGTCACTCAGTGTGACTGGATTCATGCCGCTTTCAGTAGCATGTGATGTCACCGTTCACACTCACTGAAGTCATGCGATGTGCTTGGTCACAATATAACATCTTGATCGTTGATCAGTGCTTGCATACTGCTGAGATGGAACTGTTAAGCATCGCCAGTTACTACATCTTCAGCGATGATGCTCATGCTTGAATATTGGTATAATCATAAGTAGATGTAAAACCCCACTTCTAGCACAGAAACCGGAAGTAGTTACCGTATCGCAACGCCATAGAATATTTAATTAGCGATGGGCCTATTTAAATTTTAATTTTCCATAGAATATTTAATTAGTGATGAGCCTTTTAGGAAAACGTTTTTAACCCCTAACCGGCACTCAGCAGCAAACCCTAATCCACGCTCTAGTGCTAGCTAGTCTAAGGCCTATAATTAGTTGTAGGTGGCCTGCGATTGTAGTGCGGGGGGGCCCACACCGAGACTGGGCCAGGGCTCCCTTGCTATGACTCATATGCTGTGTCAGCAGTTTTGTTATAGCCCCCCAGCCTTGTTATGACTCATATGCTGTGTCAGGGACGATGACTCATCGGTTGTTACTTTGACTATGATCAACACATTTCATCTTTTA
>Ga0136654_1000597_pt1 | contig 10589 bp, 12 predicted proteins | sample InaspJWI70metaG_FD_94865 | JGI IMG/M metagenome (GOLD analysis project Ga0136654, IMG submission 94865) | Marine gutless worms symbiont microbial communities from Oahu, Hawaii - Inanidrilus sp. 1 OAHU.JWI-70 metaG (version 2) | ecosystem: Host-associated > Annelida > Digestive system >... | reverse complement strand
ATTGGAATCTGACCCTATCGCAGTTGGCCATCTTCTTTGAAGGCCGGCTTGATGCTGCACTCGATCTGTGATCTGAGGGATCGAGTGTTTTTACGTTGACACAAAATTCTGAACAGTCTCCCGCTCCCAGTAGCAGTCGCTCCTGTCTCTTCATGATTGCAGTTGCCGGCATTATACTTGCACTAACGCCGGGCAAGCTTGCTATCAGCCCGACAGTGACGACTCGGTCGTGCCAGTCACCCAGCAATTGCTCCAATACTTTTATCTGCTTTAATTCCGCTTCGTCGTGACGCTGGCCAGGACAATAAACAAAGGCATCGAGCACGTGGCGGTAGCGTTTAAGCAGAATCCGCTGTTTGTGTCTTGCTCTGACATTCATTCTTCCGGTGGTCGGGAGGATTTCAGCTAACTATCGATTCAACACAACAGGCTTGTGGCGGTTTATGGCATGTGCTGAAATGCCGGTAGATCCGATGGTGGGCATTCTGATCGACAGTCGGCCGGGGACCCGGCTCATTTTCTGGAACGAGCGGTAATCTCTATTGGCCTTTAGGCGCAGGGCCTTGATCAGCGGCTTAGAGTCCTGCGGGCTGATTTCATCCAGGTTGGCGATTATGTCTACGGCGATATCGCTGTCGCGAATGTTGCCGATCGATTTCGACAAGGCGCGGTACGGCTTTAGCAGGCGTTTGGCGTTCAATTCGGGGTCGATTTGATCGAGAATATAGTATAAAGCGGTAAGCCTTTTTATCCCGACTCTGAAATCATGCACCGCCGCCGCTTCGTTTCTGTCGACTATGATGCTGAGATTCCGGTTGATTTCGCGGATCAGTTGACTGCGATATTTTTCCAGACAATTCATTTATGTCGATACCTTGATGGTCATGCCTTCAAGCTGTGGCTCGATCGGCGGCGGCTTCGAGCCGGTTATTTTCGTCGACGTCCTGAAACAGGGTTTGTATCGATACCGAAGCGATTACGGGACAATCAACCGGTGTGCGGCATGTCGGCGCTTGCGTCGTGATAAGTCATCAGGCTGGATACCCTGTTGGCGCCGAATTGCTAAGCCGGTAACAGTTTATCAATTGTGCCGTTCATCGGCACGTCAAACTTGGGTTAAGCGGCAAATATCGTCTGGCTGCTTGGTCAATTCGATATGACAGGGTTTGCGTCGGGCAGGAACTATCTCGATGTCAGCTGTCAAATCCAACCCGGATATGTTGAATTTTTGTGTCGAGTCGCCGGTAAATTGTCCGTCATCCGGGTCGAATAGCGCTAGACACTAATGCTGGATAATGTGATCTGGCAGAGATTTTTGTGGTGAAAGAAGATGTATCTTAATTACTTTCAAGGCCGTCAACCCAGGCAATGCCTGACATGAAAACACTGGATGCAACCGAGGTAATCGACAAACTCGGGATTACTTATTTACAGGATCTCTCCACTTTCGGTGCACTTTCCGAAGCGGTTGTCCTCGATCTGCTGGAACATGGCAAGATCGAGCGGCTCGAGAAGGGCGAATTTATTGCGCACTTCGACGAGAAAGCCGAGGATTTTCAAGTAGTGCTGCAGGGCGGGCTCGCGTATTACAAACGTTTCGAAGGTCGCGATGTCTTGACGCGACATTATGGGGCAGGCGAGCAGTTGGGCTTCGATGAAATGATTGGTTTGATCTTACGCGATGGCACCGATGTCGCCGCCGAAGATAGCCTGATTCTGAATATCAGCCGAGCCCAGTTTTATAACCTGCATGTCGAGCATCCCGCCGAGTTTGGTATTTTTATGATTAACCTGGCGCGCGAAATGGCGCGTGAAATCGAAATGCTGGAGAACGTGATCGGCCAGGGCACCGGCTGGCAAGGCGAGGCCGCAAGCCCAGCAGGCTAAGGCCCGGTCGAGCGTTCGACATAACCGAGATTTTTACAAAACCCCTGTCGGCGGTGACAAAAATTGCTGGCCGCTTTAGCCACGGTCGTTTTTAGGTGAATCCAGCACCATGTAGGTCGTGATCGAATTAACCTGTGACAGGGATCCCAAGACGTCGGCGTGAAACGCCTTGTAGGCGGCGATATCGGCGACTTCTACACGCAGCATGTACTCGACCAGCCCGGTTATGTTGTGGCATTCACGCACCGCGGGGCAATCCTGCATCGCGGTTTCGAAAGCCGTCTGCGATGGCATGGTGTGATCCGACAGGCCGACCGCTATATAGGCGATCAAACCCACTCCCAGTGCTTCGAAATTGATGACCGCGCGATAGCCGCTGATGATGCCGGACTTTTCCAGTTCCTGCACGCGCCGCAGGCAGGCCGAGGGCGATAAGCCGATGCGATCGGCCAACTCGATATTACTGATTCGGCCATCGGCTTGTAACGCTTGCAATATTTTACTGTTATAGGTATCTAAGTTAGTCATATATTGTCCATATTCGTCAATATTGACATTATTTGCAATTATATTTCCAGTGAATCAATTTAAAATTGACTTCATGGATATTGAATTGTTAATCGCACTGGCGGCTTTTGCCTTCGTCAGCTCGGTAACGCCGGGTCCTAACAATTTGATGCTGATGGCCTCCGGCGCTAATTTCGGCTTGCGGCGCACGTTGCCGCATATGTTCGGCGTGGCATTTGGATTTGTACTGATGATAATCTTGCTTGGAACCGGATTGATGCGGGTATTCGATGTTTACCCCGTCGGCTACGAACTATTGCGTGCCTGCAGTATTGTTTACCTGCTTTATTTGGCGTGGAAGATCGCGACTTCAAGCAGCAAAAACGCGCCCTCGGGAGGCGCACCGCTAAGTACGATGCAAGCCGCTCTTTTCCAGTGGGTTAATCCCAAGGCATGGGCTATGGCTCTGACCGGCGTAAGCGTTTACGCGCCGTCCCAAAACCTGGTCGCGGTTGGCTTGTTGGCGTTGATTTTTGGCGCCATCAACCTGCCCTCGATTTTTATCTGGGTAGTGATGGGGCAAAAAATGCAGCGCTTCCTGAGCCAGGGTACAAGGTTGCGGCGGTTTAACTATTCAATGGCGCTATTGCTGGTGGCAACCCTATATCCGGTGCTGTTCGTCGGGCCGAATCAGGGTTAACAAGCCCTGTAGTCAAGCGCGCCGCTGATCGATGGTTTCGGCCAGCAGGCACAGAATTTCAAACATCATCGTTACCGCCACCAGCGCGGTGTTGCCCGACGGGTCAAACGGCGGCGAGACCTCGACCACATCGCCGCCGATCAAATTGAGACCTCGCAGGCCGCGGATCATCCGTTGTGCGTCATAGGTCGTAATGCCGCCGATTTCTGGGGTGCCGGTGCCGGGCGCATACACGGGGTCCAGCGCGTCGACGTCGAAACTGACGTAGGTTTTGGCGTCGCCGACCACGCGTCGCGCTTCGGCGATGACGGCGTCGATGCCGAGATCGTTATATTCCTCGATTTCGATTACACGAATGCCTTGATCGAGCCCCCAGTCCTTGTCGCGGTCGCTGTACAACGCGCCACGAACCCCGATTTGCACGGTGCGTTTCGGATCGAGCAGCCGTTCTTCGATTGCGCGTCGAAAGGGTGTGCCGTGGGTGTATTTGGATTCGCCGAAGTAGCGGTCCAGGGTATCGGTATGTGCGTCGAAGTGCACCATGCCGACCGGCTCGTCCCGGCACAGCGCGCGCATGATCGGTAGCGTGATCAAATGATCGCCGCCGGTGGTCAGTGGCACGATTCCCCGGTCGACGACCTGCGTATAAAAACCCTCGACCCGTTTCAGGGTATCCTCGATATCGACCGGGTTGACCGTCGTATCGCCGAGGTCGGCGCAGTTACACAATTCGAACGGCGTGATGCCGGTGGCGTGGTGGGCATTGCGCGCCATCGTCGACAGGTCGCGAATCTGGCGCGGTCCATGGCGCGCGCCGGCGCGGTTGGTGGTGCCGCCGTCCCAGGGGACGCCGATCAAGCCGATGTCGACTTCGTCTGCCTGGGTTGGCGCGATATGGGGCAGGCGCATAAAGGTGGCGATGCCGGCGAAACGCGGTAATTCGTCACCGGGAATCGGTTGATACGATTTAGGTTCGGTCGTCATGATTACACCGTTTTTATGATTGACGTGGCGGCAGTATAAATTCTAGGCCGACGAAACAAAGCGTTTTCGTCCCAATCCTGATATAACGGCGTCAGCTAGCCTAACCCGACAAGGAGCAACGATAGTCGTGCCCGCATCATCCGCGTTTAGAGCCCCGCATCATCTGCGCAATGCCCATCTCCAGACCGTGCTCAACAGCCAGGGTCCGCGGCGCCTGCGCGCACGCCGGATATTGAAAACCTTACGCTCGGAGGCTTTGATCCTGCCGGCCGAAGACGGCACGCGGCTGTTAGCCGAGCTGGACCGGGCGCCGCAGGGTAAATCGGCTTTGGTGATTTTGCTGCACGGATGGGAGGGTTCGAGCCGCTCCTCGTATTTGGTTACCACGGCCGCGAGCCTGCTGGCGCAGGGATTCGATGTGCTGCGTCTCAATCTGCGCGATCATGGAGATTCGCATCACCTGAACCGGGAGCTGTTCAACTCGACGCGATCACCCGAGGTCGCGAGCGCGTTGCAGGGCTTTGTTAATTCACGGGACTATGCGCAAGTTTTCCTGACCGGTTTTTCGCTCGGTGCCAGCTTCGCCTTGCGCGTCGCCGCCGATGCGGGTTTGGAGCTTGGGCTCGATGCCTGCATCGCGATTTGTCCACCAACCGATCCGGCGCGTGCAATGGATGCCCTGAACCGAGGCTTGTTCGTTTACGAACGTTATTTTTTCAAACGCTGGCAGCGATCGCTGCAGCGCAAGCTCGCGTGTTTTCCCGAGCTCGCCTATAGCGAGCAACTGGCCGCTGCAAAATCTATCGATGACTTGAATCGTCTCTTTATCCCCAGCCATACGGCTTATGACCAAGTCGACGATTATTTTGCCGCCTATGCCCTGGTGGGTGATCGTTTATCCGCCATGGCGATACCCGCTTATTTAATCGCGGCCGAAGACGACCCGATAATTCCCGTCGATGATTTGACGCGTATCGATCCGATCGAGAATCTGCATATCGAGACACATCGTTACGGGGGGCATTGTGGTTTCCTCGAAAACCTGTCCGCGCGCAGCTGGGTCGAGGGTCGAATTTTGCAGCTATTGCGACAGCATTGCCGGTGAAACCGGAGTTGCGGGTATTTTCCGAGCCATGGCTTAGTCGCTGCCCTGGACGCATGTCAGGCAAAGGTAATATAAATCATACGCAGGGCCAACAGCGTCAACAGCCAGCGCAGAAAATTCTTGAACAGGGCCTCGGGGATACGATAACGGATATAGGTGCCGAGCCAGGCACCGGCAATCACTCCGAGCGACATACCGGCAATGATTTTCCAATAGGTCACAAACGAAAACCCGAGTATCGCAAACAGGATAATCTTGATCAGATGAGTGAAGCTCATCATGACCGCGGCGGTCACCACCTGGGCGTCTCGCCGCAAGCCGCGCTGCAGCAAAGCCGCCTGGCCCAGTGGCCCGGTGGCGCCGACAATCATGCTCAATCCGGTTTGCGCGGCACCGATGACGACAAACTCGCCGGCGGCCGGGATATCGAGCTTCAGCGGTGGGCCCCAGAGTTTATAGAGAATGTAGGCGGCGATGAATAGCGGGCTATAGTCGAGATTGATATACCGCGTAATACCGGCGGCCAGCATCCCGCCGAGGCAAGCCCCGCCGATAAATCCGAATATCAACTCGAGGCGCGCGAAACGCCAGCCGAATAATGCGCGGCTGGAATTCGAAAACAATTGGACCGCGCCGTGTACCGGTACAATCGCGGCCGCGGGCAGAAATCCCGGAATGACGGCGATCAGCAGCATGCCGCCGCCAACGCCGGTGATCGCCGTCAGCGTCGAAGTGCCCGTCGCTATCAGAATCAGCAGGATGTCATTAATCATGTTATGAATGCAGCCCCACCGCCATCAGGGGACTGGCCAGCGAGAAACTAGCAGCAAGGCTTCGCGGCGAAGCCGAGACAGAACTCCAGGGTCCTGTCGACCGAAGTCGGAGAATTTAGTTGTAGCCCAGAATCACGACCTGCTCGACGCCTTCTTCATCGGTCTTGTCGCGTTCGATATGTTCCAGTCCGTGCTGCTCTTTTTCGACGTAGCGGGGATCGCCGTAATATGAGTTTTCCGGTGACATGCCCCAGGGGGTCGAGATCAGTGATTCAAATTTGGGAGTCCTTGTTTTTTTGTCCATGAGAAACCTAGCCCTATTTCTGATTTAGCCTATTTATCTATTAACCTACATGTAAAGCTGAGCATAACTAGCTGATAAATAAAAACAAGTGTGAATATTTAATTTTGTGTGGGCAAGCGCGGTTTTTTGGCGTCCGCAGCAGGAAATCGGTGAGATACGCGGGCTAGTCCTCGAACAGGTCCATCTGCCCGCTACTGTCGGTCAGGTCGAGCAGGCGCGCGCCGATGCCAAGCAGGCGCACCGGCACCTGGCCACGCTGCCATGCTTCCTCGCACAACCTGGCGTAGTCGGTGTAACTTGGTTCGGTTAGCTGGCGCTCGATCGTGGTTTGATTGAAGTCGAAAAACTTCATTTTTAAGAAGCAATTTTGTATGCGGTAATCTTCGTCCAGCCGCTCGAGTCGTTTTTGTAGTGAGTCCAGAAGCGCCGGCAGTCGTTGCCGGCAGCTAGCCAGATCGGGCAAATCCTCCTCGTAGGTGTGTTCGACGCTGACCGACTTACGCCGCCATTGTGAAACTACCGGCCGATTGTCGATGCCTTGGGCGAGCTGGTGGATGTGTTCGCCAAATTGCCCGAACTGTTGCACGAAACGATAGATATCGTGGCGCCGCACATCGCCGCAGGTTTTGATGCCCTGTTGCTCGAGTTTTTTTGCGGTGACCTTGCCCACGCCCCAGATACGATTAACCGGCAAGCTTTCCAGAAATCCGTCGATCTGCTCGGGGGTTACCACATACTGTCCATTGGGTTTGTTCCAGTCGCTGGCGACCTTGGCGATAAACTTGTTCGGTGCAATACCGGCGGATACGGTTATGCCGATATCCCCGGCGATGCGCTGGCGAATCTCTTTTGCGATCAGCGTTGCGCTGCCGCGACAACGCTGGCATTCGGAAACGTCGAGAAAAGCTTCGTCCAGCGACAGCGGTTCGATCAAGTCGGTGTAATCGGAAAATATTTTATGCATTTGGCGCGATGCTTCGCGATACACCGACATGCGCCCCGGAATGAGTATTAACTGGGGGCAACGTTTAATCGCGGTCGCGCTCGCCATCGCCGAGCGCACGCCGAATTTTCGCGCTTCGTAACTCGCGGTGGCCACGACTCCGCGGCGGATGGCGCTGCCGCCGACCGCGATTGGTTTGCCCTTTAGTGCGGGGTTGTCGCGTACCTCGACCGCGGCATAAAAACAGTCGGCATCGATGTGGATGATCTTGCGCTTGGCTGCGGCGGATGAATTCACGAGTTATAGACTTGCTTCGGGCTTCCGGCTGAGTAAAAATCATCGCTACAGCTAAGACCGAGCGCTAGTCCAGACGATGACGGAAAAAGTATTTTACCAAGACGGTTACCAGAAAACACTGAGCAGTCGAGTTGTCGAAGTACTCGACGACGGCGTTATTCTGGCGGCCACCATATTTTACCCATTGGGCGGAGGGCAGCCGGGTGATAGCGGTCGCCTGACGATTAACGGCCGGGATTATGCGGTGGTGGATACGCGCTATGCCCAGGATCGAAAGAATATCATTCACTTTCTCGACGCCGAAGATTTGAGCGCGATTCAGGTGGGCGCTAGGGTTGACATGGAAATTAACTGGCAACGGCGTCATCGTTTGATGCGCATGCACACCAGTATGCATCTGCTGTGTTCGCTCATCAGTGCTGCGGCGACCGGTGGCGCGGTTGGCGAAACCGAGAGCCGGCTCGATTTCGACCTGCAAGACGAAGTGGTCGACAAGGAAAAATTGACTGCCGATCTAAACGCGCTAGTAACGCAAGGCATCCCGGTCACGGTCGGCACGATCACCGACGAAGAACTGGATCGGAATCCGGGATTGGTACGGACCATGTCGGTACAACCGCCGCGGGGGCATGGCAGCGTGCGCACTATTACCATCGCCGACACCGACTATCAACCCTGCGGCGGTACCCACGTTGCCAACACGGCTGAAATTGGCGAACTCGTGGTAACCAGTCTCAAGAACAAGGGCCGACAAAACAAGCGTATCAGTCTCGCCCTGGTTGAACCCTGACCTTTGGTGGGTGTCGAAGCTTATGATTTTAATCCAAAAGCAATCGAGGCCCGCATAAGTTTCGTGTTTTATCATTCTCCCCGGAGTTGTTCGTAAATGAATGCCAGCACAAGGATTTGCCTGATTGCTCTAATCATGTTTTTGCCCCGAATCAGTCTGGCGCAGGGCGATACGGCCGACGGCAGCTGTGCGCCGCATATTGCGCAATGGCTCGATCCCGCGAGCGGCGAAATTCTCGACCTCGAAAAATTGTTTGAACGCCTATCTGCAACGCGCATCGTATTGCTGGGCGAGGCGCACACCGCGGTCGCCCATCATCGCTGGCAACTCTATATGCTGGCAGCGCTGCATTCGCGCAACGCCAATCTTATGCTGGGATTCGAAATGTTGCCGCGCCGGGCGCAGGCGGTGCTCGACGCCTGGAGCGCCGGCAAGATGACGCCAGCGGAATTTCTCGAACAGTCTCGCTGGCGCGAAGTATGGGGTTACGACGCCGACCTGTATCTGCCATTGTTACATTTCGCCCGCCTTAACCGCTTGCCGACCCTGGCGCTGAATATCGATCGCGAATTGGTAACCCGGGTCGGGCAGCAGGGCTGGGCGGATATCGAAGCAGATCAACGATTGGGGTTGTCGGATCCGGCCCCGGCCAGCGATGCCTACCGCGAGTCATTAGCGCAATTGTTTGCCTATAAACAGTTACTGGGTAAGGCGGCAGACGAACAGGATGGGTCCGAGGCCCCCAAGCTCGATGAAATCAGGAACAGTGACGCCTTTGCCAACTTCGTCGATGCCCAGCTAATCTGGGACCGCGCCATGGCCGAAGCGCTGGCCGCCGGGCACCGGCGGGATCCAAGGGCATTGATCGTCGGCATCGTCGGCCGCGGCCATCTCGAATATGGCTACGGTATTCCGCATCAACTGGCCGCTATGGGAATCGAGGGTGTCGCTGTGTTATTGCCGCTGGATCCCGACGACAACTGTGCCGCGCTCCCGGTAGATTTGGCGAGCGCGGTTTTTGTCGTCGATAGTGCGGGTGACCCGCAGCCACCGGCGCGGCCGCGCCTGGGTATTCTGATCGAAGACGGCGCTGCCGGCGTACGCGTAATGCAGGTGGTCGACGATAGTGTCGCCGCCACCAGCGACATTCGCAAGGGTGACGAGATCCTGGCGGCGGCCGGTTTCGATACCAGAACCACTAGCGAGCTGATCGCGGTTATCCAGCGCCAGGCACCGGGTACCTGGTTACCCCTGAAATTGAAACGCGGCGCCAAAACAATCGAGATCGTCGCCCGGTTTCCGCAAAACTTTGAATAAGCTACTGCTACTTGTTGCGGCCGCGTCGTTGTGGCTGCCGAACGTCGCTTGGTCGGTACGGGCCGCTACTCAACCGGTGCAGCATGCGATTGCGGTGACCTTGACACCATCCAACGGGGAAATTCAAATCGAAGATAGGCTCGTAGTCGCGGGACGCGAGAGCTATCGATTTCGCCTCGCTTCCTGGCTGACAATCGAAAATCTGGTCATCGATGGGGTGCAGGCGCAGGCGCAAAGGCAGGGTTATGACTACGTCCTGGCATTGCCCGGCAATGGTAGGCATCGACTCGAATTCCTGCTGCGTGGAATCCTGCCGTTGCGCAATGAGGAGCAGCAAACCTCTATCGAGCACAGCAGTAGCGGTGATGATGGCGCCTACCTGCCGGGCTACGACAACTGGATACCACAACCTGATTCAGTCCCGATGGTGTACCGTTTACAAGTCAGGGTGCCTGCGGCGCAGCGCGCAGTCGCCAGCGGTAAACTGATCAGCGAAAACTCGGATGCCCGGTTTTACCAGGCTGTATTCGAGGCAGCCCAGCCGATGGAGGCGCCGTCGCTGTTCGCCGGGCCCTACCAGGTGCGTGAACGCCACCTCGATGGGTTGCGGCTGCGCAGCTATTTTCATCAAGACCTTTATTTTCATCAAAACCTTGCCCGGCTGTCCGACATCTATCTCGATGCCGCCGCCGATTATATCAGGCGTTACGAGGCCGCTATCGGCGCCTATCCCTATGCCGATTTTCACATTATCTCGGCGCCTTTGCCGGTAGGCCTGGGTTTCCCCAATCTGACCTATGTCGGACGACGGGTGATACCGCTGCCGTTCATGCGCGGCCGCTCACTGGCCCACGAAGTGTTGTGACATGGTCCAATAGATTGATACCACCCAGTTAAGAGATAATGAAACTTAACTGAGGTAACGATTAATGACAACGAGAAAGAAATATTCGAAAGAATTCAAACTGGACGCAGTCAGTCT
>Ga0136654_1000596_pt1 | contig 10598 bp, 10 predicted proteins | sample InaspJWI70metaG_FD_94865 | JGI IMG/M metagenome (GOLD analysis project Ga0136654, IMG submission 94865) | Marine gutless worms symbiont microbial communities from Oahu, Hawaii - Inanidrilus sp. 1 OAHU.JWI-70 metaG (version 2) | ecosystem: Host-associated > Annelida > Digestive system >... | reverse complement strand
GTAAAGCACTATGCATTAGACACAAGGAACTAGAAGTACTAAACGTTGTGAGAATAAAGTTTATCAGCACAGCTTGCTGTACCACAAACATTAACGAAGCTTACTGGACAGTTGATCTCAGTGACATTCTCTCCTTGGTATAAGCTGACGTCCTCATTGCATACTACAACAGTAACAAATGACCAAATGGCCACAAGCTGCTGACTTTAACTGCTACTAAAAAATAAACCACCCTCAATTAAGGACTGAGGTCAGACCGACCGTGTTGTCAGCCAACAATCAAACCCACAACCGCTGAGTCACGACTGCAACGCCCTAACCCCATCAGCAGGCCCCACAACACAGCTACGCAATGCATCACTGACAATCTTCCATCTTATCCTCCAGATAGTCACCACTGTATGGAATGTTGCTTTAGGCTTTCTGCCACGGACGCAACCAGCTTCATAACAAGTTGCATCAGTAGGGACAGCGAAATGCCACTTTGCTACTGCCATCTAATGAATAATGCCGGCTATATCACATACTTCAAAACTGGCCTAGAGATGCCCCCAAATTGCCCTTTCCCGTGGGCGGATCTGGGCTCCAACCTCAAACACAGTTCCTTGGGCCTCCACAAGTCCACACATCTCGATCAGTTCAGCCATTTTAGCAAAGCTCACAGTTATGATGAACAGACACACAGACAGACAACGCTACATGCAGCAACAGACTGCAGCTTATACTTCACACAGCGATGCAGCAGTCTTCTCATTCCTGTGGTTTCCGCTCATCTTCCTCTTCTAACTCCTTACACTTACGCTCCTTCCGTGCAGCTGCCCCAACCACTTGGAACTTCCTTCCGTAATCAAGCCGTTCATCTGACACATATATCTCTTTCTGGCGGCAGCTGAAAACACGCTTTTTCTAAGCAGCTTTCAGTACCCAGCAGCTAACACCGGCACCTCCGATTCACCTATGTGATTAATAAAAAGCTACAGTTTGCCATACCCCACGAAGACTGTAGGCAGGGTGCTCATCTCCCTTCCTTAGGCTGTGAGCCTGCAGGTGGATGAACTAATGAAGTTTGTAATGCATGGCCAGTGCAATGCCAGACCTACGGTTACCTTCCCAGCCGCAGGGCACTACCACCCCTCGACCGGTACCAAGTTATACAGCATGGTGACAGAGGCACTTATGACGAATCTGCAACCTTCGGAGTCACAATTCCAACGTCCTAACCACTATGCCACCAGGCCAGACACATAACTAATGATGCTTGATTTTGCTTACTTTCCTATTTAATTTAACAAGCAAGCAGCAGTTACTCGGTCGAGGTCAGTGTAGAACAGTTTGATCTCGGGACAGTTGTCCACCACGACTTGCACGTTGTCCTTGGTGTAGCGCGTGCCGACGGGCACCTGATGAACGTTGTACATTTTACACAGGTAACGCATCACCGGCTCTGGGCAGGTGAACAGCTCGCGCAGGTAGCTTACAAACCCGTACTTCCTGCAACCACACATACACACACACACACACCCGTTCAACGGCCCTTTGTCCGGGACTACCCAGGTCAGCCGGTTCCAGAAAGGTAATACCAATTTGTATTTAAATGAAGCAAGAGACAGTGAGTGGCAGTGGCATTAGCTGGGCCATATGCGTCTGCACCTCGCTCCAGACAGATAACCATGCCAGCACCCCATCACTCATTTTTTACAGGCCAAATGCCCTTCCTGTCGCCCAACCAACAGCATCAAAGCACTGAAGGCAGAACTCCCTACTTGCTGTTTACATTTTGAGCCGACTGTACTAAATAAATGTTTCTTGTACCATTTATTATGCCCCACAGCAACAGCTATACCTATCTAACAGCTGTTTCGGTATGGACTTGAGTGGGCCCAAAAAACAGCGCATTAGATGGGGATCCAGATCCCCCACAAAAAGGGGCACTATTGGGAAGCATAGTTATGTAGGCTGTCGACAATCGACATACAGTGGATGCTAAGTGGATGCTGCTTAAGTGGATAATCCACTAAAATAAACATCACTAGTCAAGATCCATTTAGACACAACGTAAAGTAAAACACATGGATAAGTGGACACTCTGACAAAGTGGACACTCATAATCATGTCCCAGTGTTATCCACTTAAGCAGGTTTAACTGTATTCAATGTGTAGCAGCAAGTGCTTGCCCGTGGTCAATAAACTCAACGTTGTACTCCAGGTGGCAGCAGTGGTGCGGCCTCTGTCTACCAGTCTACTGCAGCAACTTGCTATTACTTGTATCGGTCGACTTTGTGCTGCGGTTGGAATGTGCTGGAGTGCTCCTGGACGACGTGGAAAATATTCACCGTCAACTTCATCGCGTGCATCTGCTGCATAAACCTCTTGACGTCCGCCGCGTCCTCGCAGATAAATGCCACCAGGTCCTTGTTGGAAACTATGTTCTCCAGATACTTGGCATACCTCGCGTCGTTCATGTTGATCTGCAAAAATACAGTCAGAACAGTCAACGAACTAGTTATCGACGGCAAGCTGGTTAGGAAATGCCTCTGCCCACACAAGCAATTTACGAATGACATTGAAAATGTGATCTCTGCTGCGTCTCTGTCGACCTTCTATCAGCGCCTGAAAACTTCTCTGTCCCCGGCCTCGTTCCCTGACATTATCGTCGATCACCTTTAACTTATTCCCTGAATTTAGTGGATTCTGTAGTGATCATATTACTTGGACCACTCTGAAAATTCATGACTGATTGTATACACACATACGTACACAAAAATTCAATCAAAAACAGCCAACAACTAGAACAAGTTGCTGCTGTACTGACAGCAAAAGGCCACATCACTGCTGCCACCGAACGAATAAAACCTGAGAACATCGTCCACGTACTGTATGTTCCCTATACCTCACAATGGGTTGGGAGATGCCCCCAAAACTGCTGCTTCACCTGGGGGATCCCAGCACCCACCTAGTACATGGTTGATTGGGCTCATTTGAGTCAATATCTCATATGGCACCTCGATCGGATCAACCTTTCTGTATGGCTTACGGTCGTGACCGACAGACACAGACCACAGAACATCGGTAACAATAGGCTGAGTCTTATGCTTTACATAATGACATAGCCTGACACTGCACATGATCAAGGACAGATCAACAGTGTTGTCATCCTTGCTAACCCCCACCCTAATGCTTGACCTAAGACCTTGAATTTCAATCTCCAGCTAGCTATGCTCCTGGGTCAATCATTACCAGACTCAAATAATGATTACAGAGAGTAGTGTTGTTTCGGTTCCAAAATTTTCATTCGCAATCGGTTACGGTATGTTTTTGAGGAAAAACGTTGGATGTGGATTCAGTTGTCAGGATAACAAACACTGAACTTCATACACTCATTCACTTCTACACTACAGTCCTATGGTTCAATATCCTAATACAAAATAAAACCCAAAAAGCTTCCTCAACTAAACTTTAGTCCAGCCAGTCTATTATTAGTATGTAGTCAAGATTATCATACTTGATGATAGATTATCATCTACAGATAAGTTATAATGGCGTACTACTGTTAACGACATGGTTCACTGGAATGGATCTACACTATTTTACTGCAGACGAACCAGAAAACCGCCAATTACGGCAGTAAAACCTAGATTTCGGCGACAGATGGCCACCGACAACCGGTTTCGGCATCAGTTTCCGACACCGTAACCACACTAGTCGTAAGTGCTGACCGTGAGCATCATTGGCTCATGAACGTCGCCGGTGAACATCTGCCGATGTCCACGCAGCCACAGCACGGCCTGGTATATATCCTCACTAAATCGTCGTAGCTCCTGCAGGCGCTGGTTGCCAATGTCCCGCTGCTGCTGTAACTGGCCGTTCACATCTACACAACACGCAGACAGCGTTTTAGCGGACCATTTCCAGTTAGACGGCAGTTCAGTTGAGTTCGGAAATTTGATTTTTCTGCACGCTCTGATGCTGTTGGTTGGGCGGCAGGAAGGGCATCCAGCCTGCAAAAAACTGAGTGGTGGAGTGCTGGCGTGGTTATCTGTCTGGAGCGAGGTGCAGACTTGCGTATGGCCCAGCTGATGCCACTGCCACTGACTGTCTCTTGCTTCAGTAAAATCCAGATTAGTTTTGCCTTTCTGGTACTGGCTCACCTGCGTAGTCCCGGAAAAAGGGCCGTTAAACGGGTGTGTGTGTGTTATAGCCAAAAGCCGCTACGAGTGCGCCTGATCACACAGGTAAGCCATGCGGAAGTAGGATGTGTTCTTTTCCAGTTACCTTCAGGAGAAACAGACGCAAGCCATTTGCTGACATTAGCTGTCAATGAATGCCATCTAATGTAAGTGTAAGTTATTGTTATGGTTTTTAAGACCATAAGTCTGCGACTTAAACACAGGTCTCAGAAAAGTACTAAAGTTCAATTAGTGCGATTTTTGACCTTCCTTTAGTATCCCTAATCACCCTCTCACAGTTTTCTGGACAACAGCAATTACTCTGCATCAAAATTTGATACCTCGCAGGCACCGTTTCAGTTCATCAATTTCATCTCGTGTCGTTCTTTCGACCGGCTGCAATCCTGTCAGCTGAGCACTTGCATCACGCAACTCCCTGTTCACCTTCTCAATTGCCGGCTGCATAGCCACGAATAACAAACCACACTATCTATCAGTAAAGTAAGTACATGTAAGTAAAGTAAATGGAGTAGGGCGTTGAGTCTGAGTGTGACGATGGAAGGTATCAGAACTGGTACACATTCGGACAGCTGGGGAAAGTAAAGCAAACAGAGTATAGCAGTATGCAGCTAGCCTCACCGCTATGGGAACTCACATGCTATAATAGGATCACACAGTGTTACCTACAATCCATCAGGTGACATTCCTGCTTTTATACCCAGCAAAGCCGGTACTCGACTTAGTGACCCCGAAAGGATGCAAGATCCAGTTGGCTAGTTACATACCGAGACGGTATATGTGCCCGAAGATGGTCACCCATCCCAGTACTAACCGGGCTCAAGAGTAACAGCCCAATCAACCAATCTAAAAGGTAAACATAGCCTATACTCGATTACCGAGCGCAGGGTTCCGGAGCTGATCACGGTTCCTGGCAGTCAGCCTGCAGGTGACGCGAGTCATAAACCCGACAGTAGGCTGCCATTACCTGCAGTTACCCTTGCAACCCTTAAGAGGGCTGCTACCAGTTTCGTTGCTTGGTAAACAGACGCACAATGGTGTGAACAGTTTGCCTAAGACTGTTACCCGACAGCGTCAAGGCTGCAATTTGAACCTGGGCCCTTCTGCGGCCGAGTCCAGCATGCTAACCACTCGGCTGCCGAGCCACCCAAACAACAAATCTACACAACAAAAAACAAACCGTTTAACGGGCCTCTATCCAGGATAACCTGGGTGAGACAGTATCAGCAAAATAGTCATTCACTCACACATTGCCTTTGTGGTTATTATACAGAACCTTTAATTGACTTTCTCCATTTCATGCAGTCCACAGAATTTGCCCGGCACAGTTGTCGAGCCAGACAATGTTTTTCAGCAATATCATCCAAATTTTTATTTGGCCCAGAGGTTCTTACGCCTGGCAGATCATCTGAGAAAGACGACCAGTCACTCTATAGGCCTATTAGGCCTACAGTCAGTACAACAAGCTGACTATTTTCAGTCACCTGATAATCTACTGTTTCATCGAGATTACTCAGTTCCCGCTGAAACGCTGTGATCTGCTGGCGAATTTCCTGAACGTCGTGGCGTCGCTTTGCCTCCTCCTGTTTGCGGCTGTTCAGCTCGCCTTCAATATCTTGTACCTGAATTTTCCACACAATTTCCATTCTTTAACAAAATGTGGGAAAAACATGCCACCATTTCGGTGCAATTACCACGAAATCGCTTCTCTGTTCTAGAAAAGCACTGAGTCAACCCAAACATCTATGCAATTAAACTCACTGAGAAACCAACACAAAAACTATAAAAACTTTTTTAAACAACTCAAATTCTTACCATTCATTTCATGTGTGTTAACTCTAAGATCTCCACAGTAAACACATGCAAACTATCAATTAAAGAATGCATAAACATAATATGCAAAACGTTAGTCACTTCACCTGATCAGCTGTTCTCTCTATAGCCTTCTGCACACGATCGGCTTGATTAAATTGCTGATTAATTGATTCTTGCTGCAAACAAGATGCACAGTGTGCCAGAAAAGTATAATTTTCTCTTACGGTCTGTGTGGTGGATGAACAAATGATGAGGCCAATCTACTGACAAATCACATTAAGTACAAAAGCACAATTACTTATGCCTTTGCTATTATGTAAAAAGCAATGTCAGAATTTCACCACCACCACCAACACCAACATTTCCACAATTCCAACTGACACATTCCTGCATAGGTCAAAAGTGTGCATACTCAAAAGTTCTGATAAAAACTGAATTTAAAACACAGGCCTAGTGTAAATTCATTAGCAGTACCAAGATGTTGGGAATTAACACATTTCAAGTTAATACTTATGGCTTGGTAACTAACTAATAGACAATTTAATGCCGTCTTGAATTTTTGCATATTTTTATCATATTCTCTTTTCTTGCTGCGAAACAGTAGAGTCTAAGATATAAAAAATTACGAATTTGTCCAACTGTAACATATATTTTAAATCAGATAACCCAGCTAGCAACAGTACCGTTTTGGTTATGTCCTGGCTGATTGCACGAGACTTGCGATTGGCTTCCGTGAGGCGCTTCTTCAGTGGATCGTGGGCAGCAGATAACGCTTTCAATTCCTCTGCTAGTTTGTCTTTTTTCTCTTTTGTTTCGTGATACATCGCACGGCAGTCGTTGTACACCTGTCACAAAACAACAGCTCACAACAACTACTACAATTTCTACCATTTTACAGTCATTATACACGCACAGGACAAGCTGCACCAGCAGGCAACCCCAGTCACGAACTGCAGGATTTTGCTACTAAAGATAATTTATACTTACGCATGCATTTGCTGAGGACAACAACTAGTGCATTACAATTAGAAAGAAGAGGCACAAAGGTTCTACTTGATGGTGTTTGCTACACTAGCTCTGTAAGCCAGCCCCCGCAGCTAACGAGCTGCTGCAGTACTGGTAGCAAAAGGCCACAGCGCCACTGCACCCATGCAAATAAGGGTAAGCATATCAACTGTGGGCAACTCTGGACATGCCAGTTATTATCCCCAAAAATGCCCCTTGCAATGGGGAGGTGCGGGCCGAGACTTAACACATGGTTCTTGGGCACCCAGCCACCACAAGTCCACACCAAACAGCACCTTGATTGGTTCAATCATTCTAGCACAGACACACAGACATGCACAAACATACAATCACACAACACGTGTAACAATAGGTTGCATTTACTGTGCAATGCAGATTGGCAAAGTGTTGTGATGCCAGTATCTTCGCTCTGGCAGCAAAATTCCACCTAGAACCTCACGACATTGTTCGCTCTAGTATTACGTGTATTAAGGACTGCTTTTGGTTTTATTTTTCTAAATTAGTTTAGTCACTGTTATGTCTTTTTGTACCATTTCGTTGTGTGTTATTGTGTGTGTTTTATTTTTGCTCATGCTGCATTCGTGCGTATTAAACTGATGATGATGAATGCATCTGATGCACACTATACACGCACGCACACACACACACACAACGGTTTAGTGATACTTTGTCCGGGACTACCCGGGTAGGCCAGTACTAGAAGAAACATTCACCCACTCACACCCATCCTGATCATCAGACATCCTTTATCAACTTCCTCCATGTACTACGATCCATAGCATCCTCCTTGTTCAATTTACATGCTTGACAGTCCCTTCCACAACCTCTCTCCAGGTCCTCTTTGGTCTTCTTCTTGGTCTGGAACCCTCTACTTCATACTCCATGCATTTCTTCAGACTAATACTAACATTAACAACAATTATAAAATATGACGAGGATGATGACAACAATAAATCCGCAGCAAATTCTTACGTGTGATCAAATAAAATCATTTCAACAACAACAGCAACAAATTTAGCCATTTTTGTAGACATACAGACACACAAACAGACACACTCACACAGGCAAACCACACTACATGTTTCAATAAGCTTTGCACCAGATGCAGCCTGATAACAATAGCATTAATGCTACTACTACTACACTCGTTTACCAGCCTCTTTTCCAGGACAACCTGGGTAAGCCGGTACCAGAAAGGTAAAACCAGTCTGGATTTAAATGGGGCAAGAGATGACGGGGTTTTGTGATGGTAGTGGCATCAGCTGGACCATATGTAAACAATCTGCACCTCGCTCCAGACAGATAACCACACCAACACCCCATCACTCAATTTTTTACAGGCCGGATGCTCTTCCTGATGCCCAACCAACAGTGTCAAAGCACTGAACGCACTGAAGGCACACTGAATAGCAACAATAACAATCATAATAGTGACACATGATGAAGACGGTGACAACGGTAAGTTCGGAGCAAATCTTACGATCAAATGAAATCATTTCAACAGCAACGACAAGTTCAGTGCGAAAACTTACGATCCACGGTCGTTTCATCTGGTAGTGCTTAAGGTCGGTAATGTGTTTCTGGCGCACCCTGTAGTTCTCCACTTCCTGCTCCAGTTGTGAGTTGCGTGTCCTCTCTGAGCGCAGCTGGTCCGACGCCTGCGTCAGATCCTGCTCAATGCGGCGCTGCGTCTCACGGGCCGACTTCAGATGCTGGTGATCACAATGCAGCTGAGGGTCAATCTGTAAACACACATCACATCCTGCTGGCTATTAATATCAATCAATCAATCAATCAACCGATGTAATGCATTGTAATGTAAAATAGTCAATAGTAGTGTCGTAGATAAAAAAACTACTTCAAGGACAGTTTACAATGTCAACGGTGCACAGACTAAAAGTAATTAAAACAATGTTAATAAAAACACTGAATATACAAGTGAGTTTTCAGTGAATGTTTGAAGACAGCCAGAGATGGGCAGCGACAGATCGCATCCGGCAGACTGTTCCAGGCACAAGCAAGCAAGAAGCAAGCAAGCAAGCAAGAAGTAAGCAAGCAAGCAAGCAATCAATCGATCGATCGATCAATCAACCAACCAACCAACCAAGCAATCAATCAATCAATCAGCCATTGATTTTTTAGAGCAGTCAAATATCACTTCATGATCCACTGAGGGCGAGGAGGGTATAAGCTAACAGTTACCAGTCATAATGTATGAGTGCTTTTAGATGCTGACAGAAGGTTGGGAAGGCCCAGTTGCCAGTACACAGTAGACAGCATTAATGTCCATTTTACAAAAAGACCTGAATGCGGGTGACAGCCATGTTGCCAAGTGCCAAAGTCAGAAGATAACCAGACATGATTTTTGGCATTTCTATTCTGTGTTGAGTAGGACATAAAACCTCAACTCCATGAACCGATCAATCAATCAGACTTCACTCAAAGGAGTACGCACCGCCTTCTCCGTGTTCTCCAGCAGTTCCTGGGGCGACATGCGAGCAAAGTCGGTCACCTTCTCCTGAGGCAGAAACTGGCACAAGTTGCCGACCTGAATGCCGAGGTTGGAAACAAGCTGCTCCACCTGAAAATATGACACTGATAAATTCATACAGACATCATAGCTAACAGGACAAGACCTCAACTTCTAGACTGCATGGTCGAAATATTATCATTTACAGCAAAGCGGAACAACTTAACTGCCAGAATTAAAGAAGATTACTACTACTGCTACTACTACACCCGTTCAATGGCCTCTTTTCCAGGACAACCTGGGTAAGCCCGTAGAAGAAAGGTAAAACCAGTCAGGATTTAAATGAGGCAAGGGATGATGGGGTTTCGGGACGCATTGGCATCAGCTGAACTACATGCAAGCAATCTGCACCTCGCTCCAGACAGATGACCACACCAACACCTCACCACTCAATTTTTACAGACCGGATGCTCTTCCTGTCAAAGCGTTGAAGGCACTCAAGGCAGATTATATCAAAAAAATAATAAAAAGCTCACTTGTATATCAAGTGTTGTACCTTATATTAACGTCTGAGCATCCCTTGACACTTACATACATCAATGGATTAAGAACAAACATCATCAAAAAGTATGCTGATAATATCACTGCTGTCTTTCAGTGTCTAATACCATTGGCTGAGCAGCAGATTTAAGATAATCATATAACAAAAAATTCAATATCAACAGTGAACACTGAACAGTGTCATCTATCTACTATCAAATTGGATTTTCTTCAGTTATAATGCATCAGTCTTAGAATTACAAAATAAACGGGAATGCATTAAGTACTGCATTATTACACTGACAGAATCCAATCCAAACTGTCTGCACGTTTGTTTTCATTAACAACTGTCCAGTAAGCAAGCTGCACGACAGTGGCCTGCTAAGACTGCACTTTGCCAACAATGTTGCAATTAACTGCTAATAATTAACACGTCAATTAACAACAACAACAACAACCATTTAACGGCCGTTTGTCCGGGACAACCCGGGTAGGCCGGTACCAGAAGAAACATTCACCCGCTCACACCCATCCTGGTCAACATACTTCCTTTATCACCTTTC
>Ga0136654_1000594_pt1 | contig 10606 bp, 9 predicted proteins | sample InaspJWI70metaG_FD_94865 | JGI IMG/M metagenome (GOLD analysis project Ga0136654, IMG submission 94865) | Marine gutless worms symbiont microbial communities from Oahu, Hawaii - Inanidrilus sp. 1 OAHU.JWI-70 metaG (version 2) | ecosystem: Host-associated > Annelida > Digestive system >... | reverse complement strand
CGTAAATGTTGTCATAGCGGCCTCCTTTTTAAGGTTATGAGGCCATTATAACCGCCGTCTGTGACAGATACGGTCACAGATCGGCACTACTGGAGTTTTTTAGAGAACCGCATTGCGTTTTTCCGGCGGCAGGTCGGTTACATCCTGTCCGTCGTAGATGACTTCGCCGCGGGTGGGGGTGAGCAGGCCGGATATGATGTTCAACAAGGTTGTTTTGCCACAGCCGGAAGGACCCAGCAAGGCATAGGCTCCGCCGTCTTCCCAGGTATGTTGGATGCGTTTGAGCGCAAAGTCCTCGTCATCCGCAGGTTTGGGGTGATAGCTGTGGGCTATTTCACTGAGTTGGATACGCGCCATGTAAATTCCTCAAGGCCGATCTTGCATGCTGTCAAGGGATGGGGCCGCGACCAGAGCCCCCTCCAGGTCGAAGACAAAAAGGCAACCGGGATTGACATAAAGTGTGACCGTGGATCCGATCCGATAGGGATGAATCCCATCCTCCTGGGCCACGAGACGGGTGTCGGCATGCTGGAAGTGGATGAATGTCTCCGATCCGTTGATTTCGGCCAGTTCCACCTTTGTATGGATTTCGGCATCCCGTTCGCCACTGCGGGACAGAAAGAAGTGGTTGGAACGGATGCCGAAGGTATACTCGCCGTCTGACAGTTTTTGCATCTCGCCCTGTAAAGGCACCTGAAGGCCCTCACCGATAAGAGCCGTTTTACCCTGAATGCTGCCGCGAATGAAATTGATGGGTGGATCGCTGAATACTTCGGCGACTTTCGTCGTGGCCGGGTTTCTGTAAACGGATTGGGTGGTGCCGGTTTGCAGAATACGGCCCTCGTCGAGGACGACAATGTTGCCCCCCAGCATCAGGGCTTCAGTTGGTTCCGTGGTCGTGTAGACGACAATCGCCCGACGCTGGCTGAAAATGTCCTGCAATTCGACACGCAATTCTTCGCGCAGCTTGTAATCCAGGTTCACCAGGGGCTCATCCATGAGTAATAAATCCGCGTTTTTAACCATTGCCCGGGCAATGGCGGTGCGCTGCTGTTGTCCGCCGGACAATTCTGCCGGCAGGCGGTCCAGCAGATCGTCGATACGCAGCATCTCGGCGATTTCGCGGACCTGGTGGTCGATTTCGGATGCCTTCAGGCCGCTTGTTTTCAGGGGAGAGGCTATGTTCTGGTAAACCGTCAAGGACGGATAGTTGATAAATAACTGATATACCATGGCGATATTGCGCTTGCGCACTGAGACGCCGGTAACATCCTGCCCATCGACAACAATCCGGCCCCGGGTTGGTTTGTCCAGGCCGGCCATGATACGTAGCAAAGATGTTTTTCCGGCCAGGGTACGACCGAGAATCACATTGCGGGAACCACTCTCGAATTCGAGGTCGATGTCCTTCAGATGCATCTCTCGATTGACGTTTTTATCGATATGCTGAAGGGCCAAGGTCATGTAGAGTCTCCATAATGGATCGATAGTTCCGGCCTGAGGGGGGATAGGAGCTATCCAGCGGGTGATGTCGCTGGGTATTTAGAGCAATAACATCCCCGTATAGTCTTCGCAAGTGAAAAGCTCAGAAGCGGTTTCAAAACCGCCCCTTTTGGGTGAGTCGGTTTTTATCTTTCGAAATAGCATGGTGGCCTTTTAAGATATTCAACGGGCTTAAAGCGCGGTGCCCGCCGCTTGGGGTACCACTTCACTAGATGGTAATCACCGGAAGGGCATCATGAAATTTACAGTCGGAAATCTTCGAAAGGCATATGTTGGGTTGCCAGGTTCGAAGCAGATATCATGCTTCAACCCCCTTAGATGGAAGGGAATTGCGGTTTGCGGCTATTGATTTCTATTCAGCCGAAGTTATGGTATGGATGGTTTCAGATACAATCTATTCTCAAATCCTTGATCAAATCAGGATCAACTCCGTACACCAACCCAAAAATCTAAGGAGAGATCAATGCCCAAATACATCGGTGCTTTAGACTTGGGAACCACCAGCAATCGCTTTATCATCTTTGACCACCAGGGGCAGATCGTGGGGTTGGATCAGAAGGAGCATGCCCAGATCTTTCCCAAACCCGGCTGGGTAGAGCACGATCCCATGGAGATCTGGAAGAATTCGATCAGTGTGATGCGCAACGCGCTGAAAAAAAGCGGTGTGCCGGGCCGTAACATCCACGCGATCGGCATTACCAACCAACGCGAAACCACAATTGTCTGGAACCGCAAGACGGGCGAGCCGCTTTATAATGCTATTGTCTGGCAGTGCACCCGCACAGATGAAATCTGCAATCAACTGACGGAGGCGGGCGGTCAGGACCGCTTTCGCGCAAAAACCGGACTGCCCGTGGCAACCTATTTCTCAGGTCCCAAAATCAAATGGATCCTGGATAACGTGCCGGCCGCCAGGCAAGCCGCCGATGACGGCAATGCCTATTTCGGTACCGTAGAAAGCTGGCTGGTGTGGTGGCTGACCGGTGGGCCGGACGGTGGCGCGCATATCACCGATGTTACCAATGCCAGCCGGACGATGATGATGAACCTGGCCACATTGGACTGGGATGCGGAAATTCTGCAGGTTTTGGGCATCCCCCGCCGGATGCTACCGCGCATCGTGCCATCGGTCGACCCTGAGATATGGGGGCATACGTCGCCATCGGGTCCTTTGGGTGCCCGTGTGCCTGTTTGCGGCGCCTTAGGCGACCAGCAAGCCGCCCTGGTGGGCCAGGCCTGTTTCAACGTGGGCGAGGCGAAGAACACCTATGGTACAGGCTGTTTTCTATTGCTCAACACCGGCCCCGAGGCCGTGCCCTCCGAACATGGCCTGATTACTACCGTGGCCTACCAGATAGGTAACGCGAAACCGGTTTACTGCCTGGAAGGGTCCATTGCCATTGCCGGCGCCCTGGTGCAATGGTTCCGTGACAACCTGGGCATCATCAACAGCGCGCCGGAAATAGAGGTCCTGGCCCGCAGCGTGGAAGACAATGGCGGTGCCTATATCGTGCCGGCGTTCTCAGGGCTGTATGCGCCTTACTGGCGCTCCGATGCCCGGGGCGCCATTGTCGGCTTGACCCGCTTTGTCGACAAAGGCCACCTGGCGCGAGCCGTGCTGGAAGCCAACGCGTATCAAACCCTGGATATCGTGGAGGCCATGAACAAGGATTCCGGCGTGGCTCTCAAACGTTTGAAAGTTGACGGCGGCATGGTCGCCAATGAATTGATGATGCAGTTCCAGGCCGATGTCTTGAATGTGCCCGTGATCCGGCCCAAGGTGACCGAAACCACCGCTTTGGGGGCGGCCTACGCTGCCGGTCTGGCCACCGGCTTCTGGTCCGATCTGGAGGAACTGCGTCGCAACTGGGCGGAGGACAAGACCTGGCAGGCCGATATGGACGCTGATACGCGCGCCGCAGGCGTCAATGGGTGGCACAAAGCGGTCCAGCGCACGTTCGACTGGGTGGCCTAATGCAGCCGTTTGTCTTCAAAACGGTGGCGGGTCTCATGGTCGGAGCCGGCATCGTAAAGCAAATAGCTGCGGAAACAGCCCGATTGGGGCGACATGCCTTTTTAGTGACCGGCCGCTCCACGCGTCGCGCGGAGAACCTGCGCCGGGATCTTGTCGCTGGTGATATTGTCTGTACGCTGTACCAGGTGACCCGGGAACCGGATTTAGAATCGGTGTCCACCGGCGCCCGCACGGCCCGCCAAGCAAAATGCGATGTTGTTATCGGCATCGGCGGTGGCAGCGTTATGGATGCGGCCAAGGCCATCGCCGCCCTTATTACCAACCAGCGGCCGCTCCTCGATTATTTGGAAGTCATTGGTAAAGCGCGGCCCCTCGACCGGGAGCCGGTGCCCTGTATTGCGGTGCCGACAACGGCAGGTACCGGCAGCGAGGTAACCCGCAACGCCGTGATCCGCAGTCCGCAGCACCGGGTCAAGGTGAGCCTGCGCAGTCCGGGCATGCTGCCCGACCTGGCGCTGGTCGATCCCGAACTGACCCTGTCCCTGCCTCCGGAATTGACCGCAGCGACCGGATTTGATGCCTTGACCCAGCTGATCGAGGCCTTTGTATCGATCCGGGCCAATCCCTTAACGGACGGATTCTGCCGTGAGGGCCTGGCCCGATGCGCACGCGCGTTGAAAACCGTTTACCATCAGGGAGACAATTTGGCCGCCCGCACGGATATGGCAATCGCCAGCCTTTTCTCCGGTCTGGCGCTGGCCAATGCCGGTCTGGGGGCTGTGCACGGCATTGCCGGACCACTAGGCGGCCTGCGGACCGCTCCGCATGGCGCGGTTTGTGCCCGTCTGCTGCCGGTCGTAACCGCCGCCAACATCGCTGAACTGGAAAAGACCGCACCAAAAAGCCCCTTTCTTGCGCGCTATCAGGAAACAGCCCGACTGCTCACCGGAAACCGGGAAGCCGGCCCCCGGGATGGGACTGCCTGGTTGCGGGCAACCATGCGGGAACTGAACATCCCGCTTCTAACCCACTGGGGCCTGACTTCCGCAGAGAAAACAGACCTGGCTGAATCCGCTCTGCGGGCCAGCAGCATGCGCGGCAATCCCGTACGCCTGGACCGCCAAGCTCTGGAAGACATTATCAGCAAAGCCCTGCACGGGGATGATTGAAATGGAACGAATCCTCATTATCGGCGGCGGCGGTACCGGCGGCGCCCTGGCGCATGACCTGACGCTGCGGGGTTTCGACGTCACGTTGGTGGAAAAAGGCAGCCTATTGAGTGGAACCAGCGGACGACATCATGGATTGCTGCACAGCGGCGCCCGGTATGTCTTCCACGATGTGGAAACCGCCCGGGAGTGCTACGCCGAGAATCAAATCCTACGCCGACTGACACCCCAGGCCATAGAATCCAATATGGGCTCTTTGTTGCCTTGAGCGACGAAGACATGGCCTACCAGGAACCCTTTCTGCGCGGTTGCAAAGCGGCCGGTATTCCAACCCGGGTGCTGGATGCCGCCCGGGCATTGCAGTTGGAACCAGCCCTGCATCCCGGATTAAAGGGCGCGGTGCAGGTACCGGACGCCAGCATGGATGCCTGGCGCCTGCCCCTGCACTTTTTCGCCGCCGCCCGGGCCAAAGGGGCTGCGATTCTCCCCTTTTGCCAAGTAGAAACGTTGCGGCAGCACAACCGCCAGATAACCGGCGTCCAGGTCAGAAACCTGCGCAGCGGCAAACGCCAGACCCTGTCGGCCGATATTATCGTTAACGCTGCCGGCCCGTGGGCCGGTAAGGTGGCGGCGCTGGCCGGATTGGATGTGCCGGTTCGTCCCGGCCCGGGCGTCATGGTCTCCCTGGCTGATCGGTATTGCAACATGGTAATCAATCGTCTGCATCCGGCCGGCGAAGGGGATATTCTGGTGCCGCAGCGTGAGCAAACCATTATCGGAACCACAGCCTGGATAGCGGCTGACCCCGACGAGGTCCAATTGCCGCAAGGCGCGGTCGGAAAGCTGGTCAGCCTGGGGGCGCGCTTGATGCCGGCCCTGGCCAAAGCTCCCGTGCACGCGGTATGGCAGGCCAGCCGCCCGCTTTTGTGCAGTAGTGACACAGATGACCCCATGCGGATCAGCCGCGGTTTTACCTGCATCGATCATCAAGCGCAGGATGGTATTGAAGGAATCATTTCGATGGTCGGCGGCAAGGCCACCACCCTACGAGCCATGGCCGCGGAAGCCGCTGATCTGATCTGTCGGAAAACCGGACGCAACATTACCGGCACGACTGCTGCGACACCGCTACGGCCCTATCGAGATATCCTGCAAACAGCGGAAACATGGATATAATTTAATGCGAACCCAAACCGTCACCTTGCGGATCCTGAGATTTAAACCCGACCGGATTGAAACGCCCCACTATGAGGATTTCAAAGTGCGCCGCGAACCCCGGATGACCGTTCTGGACGGTCTGGAACAAATCCGGCTGAACCAGGATGAGACCCTTATGTACCGGCACTGCTGCCACCATTCCTCTTGCGGCACCTGTGCTTGCACCATCAATGGTAACCCAGCCTTAGCCTGTGCCAGTCGGATTGCCGATCTGCAATCGGATGTAATTACCGTGTCACCCTTGGCCAATCACACCTGTTTGGGTGATTTGGCCGTGGATATGACTTCCTTTTTCAGGGAAATGGACCCACACTGGACCAATATCCGTCCATGCGAGGGGATGACGTCCAACCGTATTCCCGAGGATGTAGATCAGGTAGTGCGCCTGGAAAATTGTATTGAGTGCGGTTGCTGCGTGGCCACCTGTCCGGTCTCCGCGACTGAGGGGGAATTTAGGGGGCCTGCCGTCCTGGCGGCCATTAACAATGAAATCCGGAATCGACCGACAAGCAAGCAATCACTTCTACGTATAGCCAACGATGCGCGCGGAGTGTTCAAGTGTCAACGCCACCTGGTCTGCAGCCGGGTGTGCCCTACCCGGGTTTATCCAGCGCGGCATATTGCCGATCTCCAGCGGGCGCTTGACGCGCTATCATCCCAAGATACTTGAATTCAGGTATTACGCTGTTGATAAGCGCGCGGCCCCCGTGTAAACCCAAGCAGCTTGAGCAACAACAGGCAGAAAGAGAAGATCCCCGCAAAAACCAGCACGGTAAGGCCGACACTCCACCCCCACCACAAAGGCGCGTTGACCAGCACGGTACCACCTCCAATGATGGGCAGGACAAAGATGTTCATCACTGCAATTTCAAAGGCCACCGGTGTTTTAAATTCAGGGTCAACGATTCGCAACAGCAACAGTCCACAAGACACAGTTCCGGTAACCGTTCCAAAAATGGCGGCCGAGCGCTCCAGTCCAAAGGCGTCGAGTCGCTTGCCGAAATAGATCACGATCATGGTCGTGAGGATACCGTTGGCCAGGGCGATAATACTGATGGGCAGGATGTAGTCCCAGACAATCTTCATCTGGATGGCCGCCACCGTGGCTACGATGAGGTAGTCGACGGACCAGCCGGTGATTCGGCGCTGGATGCCCGGATCGACGAGGTAGACAACGCCGGCGGCTTTCAGCAGTCCTTTCAGGATGTAGGCCGTCCCCAGGCCAAAAAAGAAGAAAAAGCCCCAGAGGATGGTCGCCACATCGGGCGGCACCACTGATCCCAGGAGCCCGACAATTGCCCAAGTGATGCCGTAGACAATACCCACCAGGGCTGCCTGGAAGGCCAGGGTTTCCGCATTGCCCGTATGGATGGTCAGACGTCCGGCGGATTCGTTTGCACTGCTTTTCGGCAAGAGGCCGACCAGGAAATCCCGGGAAAGCTCTCCGGAACTAAAGGTGGCCCAGCCTTTGCGGATGCCATAGTTCACCAGGGGAACGCCCACAAAAAAAGCAAAGAAATAGCCCACGGCCGCAAAGGTAAGCCCGATGGTGGCTGCATTGGCAAACCCCACCCCCTCCCAGGCTTTGCCAATGGACAACGCCTGACCGGGACCTTCATTGAAACCCAAGGGTACCAAGAATCCAAAAGTTGGAAACAGTTCCAACCCGACAAACCCGAAGACAATCACGCAAAGTCCACCGAGCACCGCCTGGCAAGGGAAGGTTAAGCCCTGCATGAGCGCCATCCAGGTGGGACCCTTGAGCATCTGTTTTCTGGACACCGGACGTTCGGCATCCTTATCATCACGCGTCAATCCCACTGAAATAAATGAGATGTTGAAAAAATGGTAGGCGAATGTTTCGATCGTACCCACGGTGATATCCAGCTGTCCAGTGTGCATCAGGACCAGGCCGAACACCCCGCCGATCAGGCAGCTGGGAAAAAGAAACCGCTGCAGAAACCCCACTTTGGCTCGCAGCAAAACACCGAGCAGCAAAAGACCGGAAAGAAACGCAAATACCAACATGCCGTCGAAAGGAAAAGGACTGGTCATACTAATCTCCACTGGTATCAAAATAAAGTTGCGAAACCATCAGGCGCTTGCCATCACTTATGCCCGTGTATGCAAAGAAACGGGGCCCGTGGTTGTGCTAACGATTTTACAGATATCACTTGACCCCTTGAATCCTGGTCGTGAGGCGCTTCACTGCACAAAAAGGTCATTCACAAAGCTTGTCAAAATCTTCTCCCGGGCTTTGGCCGGCAGCGCATCCAGCACCCCGTTGATACCCGCCATGCGGTCGGGGAGGCTGCCTTCACCGATACCGGCCATGGCCAATAGTCCCTTGATGTCCTCGTCCGAGACGTTCTCCAGATCGATTTGCTCCAAGCCCCCACGTACCATTTTCACCAGATCCCCCTCCGGTAAGGTCGCGGCAGTCCGGACACACGCTTCCAGATCTTTGAGCAGATCCTTCTCCCAGCCCACATTGGAAGCATTGATGGACAGGTGAATGTGGGCGGGAGAGTTGTCGAAAGACAGGGCCGGCTGAATGTACCAACCGCGGGCATTCATTTCATCGATGATATGGAAAACATTGACCGTGTCTGAGGTAAACGCCACCAAGCTCATCTGGGGTTGCGCCAACAGCCGGATGCCGTCGATCGCTTCAATGCCGGCCGCGATTTTCTTTACGGCCGCCAGTTTCTTGCGGGCGATTTCCAGGTAGCCCGTATCGCCCACGTAGTTCAGAACGGCCCACGCGGCCGCCATGGGGCCTCCGGATTTGCTGCTTTGGACGGCATTGTTGATAATCGTATAACCGATCCAGCTGGAACATGCAAATATCTGGTGTTGCCGCAGATTCTTATGGCGATAAAGCACCAGGGAAGCGCCTTTGGGTGAATAGGCATACTTGTGCAGATCCATGGATATAGAGGACACCCCGGGCACACTGAAATCAAAATCCGGCACCGGCTCACCCAGCCGTTTAAAATAAGGCAGCAGAACCCCCCCCATGCAGGCATCGGTGTGCAGCCACAGATCCTTTTCCAGGGCAATATCACCAAGCTCTGTAATGGGATCGATAACGCCTTGGGCATAAGAGGGGGCCGACCCGACCATCATGATGGTGTTGGCGGTTATCGCTTGACGAACATCGTCCGCGCGCACTTTGAAGCTCTGTGGGTCCACGGCAACCGACACGACGTTGATATCCAGATAATGGGCAGCCTTGTGGAAGGCCGCGTGGGCTGTTGTCGGCAGAATCATTTCGGGACATTTAATGTCCGGCCGTTTTTCACGGTGATAGTCCCGGGCAGCCTTCACGGCCAGGATGATGCTTTCCGTTCCGCCGCTGGAAAAATTGCCGACCACATGCTCATCCCCGCGCAGGTGCCGGGCGCCAAATGCGGCCAGATCTCTTTCCAGCCGCTGCAGGCTTCGGAAGACGGTGAAATCCAGGCCGTTTTCAGACAAAAAGGCGTTGTAGGCCCGCTTACCCACGGCCATGACATCTTTACCGGGGTCGAACACATAACCAAATGCCCGCCCTTCCTGCCATTTCAGGTCATCTTTGCGAAAGGCTTCCAGCTGGGCTAACACCGCTTGCTCCGACATCCCTTTTTCTGAAATCTTCATAGGTACTCCTCATCAATATTTGTAATCATCCGTGCATATCCCAGATTGTTTTGGTGAGTAGAAGAGCTGCGAGTAAAACCAGGTACAACATCACCTTTTTCCTGAATACGTCCTGATCCGTTCTAAAATAGGATCGCTTGCCAACCGCCAGGCCGAGCCCCATGGGGACCAGGGCCATCAAGAACAGGCGCAGGTGGTCGACTGTCAACAACCCCATGCCGGCGCAGGTGCCGACGGCGATAATGTCTGTTCCCAGGAAATAGGCAATCAGCGACGCCCGGGAAACGTCGGCTCCCCCTGGTGATGAAAAAAAGAACAAAACGACCGGCGGCCCGCCTACCGCAGCACTACCATTGAAGATGCCCGACATGGTTCCGGTTACCAGCGTGCCGCCGCGTCCAATAGCCTGCCTGGGTCGATACCCGCTGCGGAGCAACCCGGCCAGAAGGGCCACCACCCCGGAAATGGCTATTTTCAACTGGTGCTCCGGCAGGAAGCCCAGCAGCCAGACACCGATTGGCGTTCCCGCGATAACACCCGCAGAAAGCCAAAGCAGAGCCGGCCAATCTATCTTACGCCAGACACCGATAATCAGATAGGCGCTGGCCATAATCTCCAAGAGCAATACGGCCGGTACGATGACCGTCGGCGCAAACAGCAGGGAGAGCCCGGCTACCGTGATCATGGAGAACCCGAACCCGCCATAGCCCCGCACATATCCGGCCAGCATGATAACAACGGCAAAAAAGACGAGCTCCAAAGGGGTCTGTGGCATATTATCTCTTGACTGTCACCATAGGCGCAGGTAATCTTCATTATGATGTTTCAAATTTCACACCTGTGAAATATCATTCGCCGGTAGGCGCTGTCAACTGCTAATACGGGTTTAAACAATGCGTGTGGACGATCGTAAAGCGTGGGAACGGGAACAGCGGGAAAAACGCATTATAGACATAGCCCTGGACGTGTTTCTGGAACGCGGTTATGACGGCACGGGCATACCGGCCATTGCCGATGCCGCCGGGTACAACAAGCGCACCATCTATCTATATTTCCAGAACAAAAAAGAGATTTTCCTGGCGGTGGCCCTGCGTTGTAT
>Ga0136654_1000591_pt1 | contig 10622 bp, 1 predicted proteins | sample InaspJWI70metaG_FD_94865 | JGI IMG/M metagenome (GOLD analysis project Ga0136654, IMG submission 94865) | Marine gutless worms symbiont microbial communities from Oahu, Hawaii - Inanidrilus sp. 1 OAHU.JWI-70 metaG (version 2) | ecosystem: Host-associated > Annelida > Digestive system >... | reverse complement strand
TTGAAAAGTCTTTCATTTTTGGAAAACAGTTGCGATTAAAGACCATAGATACTTTCCCATCCATGTATTCACACAGCATAGTTAATACATGTCACATTGATTGATAAGTAGGAGTTAGAAAGGTTTATAAACGGCTATTACCTGTATTTGGGTCCCGTTTAGTTCACTCAAGGTCATCAATATTGGTGCCATTCAATAGGACACTTGTGATTTCTCATTAGTCCTCCGTTGTAACTGTATGTCTATTTTGCACCGTTTCAGAGATATTAGCACTTAATTCCAGAAATTTTAAGAGGTCACGTGACCCCAAGTCGTCGATTTTAACCCACCCCACCTGCATTTGGCGCCGCCGTAGGGGTAACCCCGGTCGAATTTCGCGGAGATTTTTGGCGTCAGAAACTAGACTCCCTGGGCTATCGTCTGGTGTTATTTGTTTGATCCTACGTTTAGCCGTTTTGGTAGAAAACCGACTTGTGACAGACACAGACGGACACAGGGCCATAGCATATACCGCGCTAGCATAGCGTTGCACGGTAACAATGACAACGACAACAATGACAACAACAGTATAGCAAGAGTTTTACTATGCGTCCACCAAATCTTTAATCAAAAGCTAACCGACTTGGGCTATCAGTCCAAATGAGCCTAGAGATGTCTGTCTACACAGCTCGACTGCAATTTCAGTTTATGTATAGATTGGCCCAAATGAATTAAATCACAGCTGATGACCAGACGTTCACAAGAATAAGATTGTAATGTGCTGCATTTCACAGCTGCTATATGTACATGTTGCTAATTGCAATTGCATGATTGTATGAATTTTAGAGCGAACGATATTTGAAGACAATTTAACCAACGAAGTAGATGGTGAACACATACCTTCTCCTGTGACTGACACAGCAGTTGATGAGAACAAACAATACATATCAGCAGTGGAAAAGACTGTGCCTTGTGAACCTGTGATGAAGATCGACAGCGAAGCAATAAACATACAAGAACTTCAAATGGAACATTTAGACAGTAAGCAGAGTGTGATTGACAGTGAGTGGAATAAGTTAGATGAACCTATTGAAACTGTTACACTTGTTATGCAGACTGAGAAAATTGTTTCAACAAAACTAAAGCAGCAAGCGGAAGAAGACTTTTATCCTTCATCTCAGCCAGACGTTCAGCTTGAGGAACATATTTTGAGCATCGAGGAAAATACTGAAGTAACTGATATTGCAGAGCCAACATATGATAAAACAACAGAAGAAATCACATCGTTGGCGGTGCAAGAAGAGCCGCAGCTAGAACAGGCAGATGTCGTGGAGGACGCACAACTTCAAGATGCTGAAATGCCAACGGAAGACTCACAAATGGCAGAGAAAATAGTTGCTGAACCTGAAAGGTTACTTAAGGCTGAAGAACAGGAGCCAATATTTGTGCCAGAAGCTGTAGAAGCGGTTGATAAAGCACCAGTAGAGCTTCCAGAAGAAGAAATGGAAACGACAGAACCACTGCAACTAGAAATCAGACAGACCATTGATATTCATGAAGAAGAAGTGGAACAGAAAATACCTGAACCTGAACAATCTGCTGATGAAATTTTATCAGTGCAACCACAAGATGACACCGTGAAGCATGAAGAGGCTGGTGAAGAAAAAGTGCCTGTAAGCGAAGAAACGGCACAGGAAGAAGACGTAGAAACATCAGTGGTGGTTACGAGAAAAGTCTTGCTAGTGACAAAAACTGAAGTCACAGTACAGGATGAGACTGAGCAACTTCAGCAACAAGCATTTGCTGAAGAGACTCCATCAGTAGAAGTGCAAGAAACGCTGGAAGACGTGGTAGCAGGCGACGTGAAACCAGAGAAAACGGAAGACGTTCTGGATGTAATTACAGCACCGTCTACTCAGGTCGAGGTTGATTTGTTGAAAACTGAGCCAGAGCCATCTCCAGAAAAACTTCCCACACCGGAGGCAGAAGGTGAGATTGAGCAACAGGAAGAAACTGTTGAGCCACTGACAGACACACACGGCAAACCACTGCAGGCTAAGGAGTTAGTCGAGTTTACTTTAGAAGAAGCAGAAGTGAAAGATGTTATTACAGTAACTGACATTGGCAGAGAAGAGACAGAACCGGACGAGCTTCAACCAGAAGAGAAAGTTGAAGAAGAAATGCGACACGAAACTGCTGAAGAGCCACTGGACATCAGCAAAGACGACATTGTAACAGAAGTTACAGAAACTACAAGCACGATTGTAACAGAGACAGAAGTCCGAGTAGTTACAGTCATGAAAGACGATGTTGAATCATACAAACCTGTGAGTGAAGAGGCTGCTGAAGAACTGTATTCAGAGGAATCAGCACAGCTCGAACTGGAGCGGGTAGTTGAAGCAGCTGAGGAGCCACTTCCACTTACAGAGGAAGTTGTGCCATCTGAGATTCAATCAACTGAAGCTGCCCCTGTGATGGAGCCTGATATGATTACTGATGACGTTTCAGCAGTTCAAGCTCCAGAAAAGGCTGAGGATATGGTTCCGAAAGAAATCACTGAACAACCTCCAGAAGAACAAAAACTTATTACGGTAGACGAAGCAGACATTTTGCAAGTTACTGCAGTAGATGAAGTCGCAATGTCGGCCTTTGAACACGAACACATTGCAGAAGAAATAACACTGGCAGACGACGAAGAAACGGAAGACACACATGTTGCAGAAACTGAAGCTGTAACTGATTTTGCCAAAGAAGACGCAGAACCAGGTGTGCTGCAGGCAGAAGAGAGCGTTGAAGAGGAAGTACCTGATGAAACTGCCGAAGAGCCACTGCACATCAGTGAAGACGAAATGGCAACAGAAGTTATAGAAACTACTAGCACGATTGTAACACGGACAGAAGTCCGAGTAGTTACAGTTACTAAGGATGATGTGGAATCATACAAACCCATGAGTGAAGAAGCTGTTGAAGAATTTCAGTTGAAGGAATCAGCAGAGCTTGAACTGGAGCGGCCCAAGGAAACAGCCGAGGAGCCAACTGCGGAGGAAGTGCTACCATCTGAGATTGAATCACTAGAAGATGTTCCAGTGATGGAAACGGAAGATATGCCACCACACATACTTCAGCCTGAGGTGAGTACTGAGGAAGTTTCAGCAGTTGAAACACGAGAAGAACCTGAGGAGATTGTTCAGAAACCATTTGTTGAACAGCCGGCAGAAGAACCGGCAGACGTCGACGAAGAAATGGAAATAGTGGAAGCCGTCGAAGAAATATCGCTCATAGAAACTGAGGACAAAGCGTTGCAGGCCGACAAGACAGTGACAGTGACTGCAGTAGAAGATGTCAGAGATGACACTGTGATAATAGAGACTGAAACTGAACCAGTTGCAGAAGTAGAAGAACTGGCTGAACAACAGAAGCCAGAACCTTTGGAGGTTGTTGAAGTTTCACCTGTGGAAGCAGACCATCATGAAACAGAGACAGACGAATTGGTTACTAGCCAAGAAACAGAAGTTACACCAGGACACAGAGAGTTACAGATAGAGCAGACAGCAACTGTCGGTGGCACAGAAGTTTCACCGCCACCGGAAAAAGAGAAAGACACAACATACCAAGTGGAAACAAGAGAATACGCTGAAGAAACGGTATTGGCAGAAACAGCACGCGAATCGTCTGAACCCAAGGAGGCAGCCGAGGAACGGCCGCAAGAGGCAGATTATGTACCAGAAGACATGCCTGTTGGAGAAACTGAAGCTGTAACTGACATTGCTGTAGAGGAGGCAAAACCGGACGAGATTCAGGCAGAAGAGCAGACCGAAGAGGAAATGCCCTGTGAAACACTCGAAGAGTCGTTGCATATCAGCGAAGACGACATAATGACAGAAGTTATAGCAACTACAAGCACGATTGTAACAGAGACAGAAGTCCGAGTAGTTACAGTTACTAAGGACGATGTGGAATCATACAAACCCGTGAGTGAAGAAGCTGTTGACGAACTTTGTTCACAAGAATCGGCACAGTTTGAAATGGAGCGGCTTGGTAAAGGCACTGAAGAGTTACCTGCAGAGATTGAAGCAACGGAATCTGCTATGGTGGTGGAAACGGAAGATATACCACCGCTCAAACTTAAGCCTGAAATTACTACTGAGGACGTTAAAACAGGAGAAGAACCCGATGAGTTTATTCAGGAACCATTAGCTGAACAGCCACCAGAAGAGCAAGAACTTACTGCAGTAACTGAAGCTGGAATCAAACACGTTGCTGTATCAAAAGACGTTGGCACATTTGTTGCAGAAACTGAAAGTGTAACTGAACTTTTAAAAGAAGAAATCAAAGCTGATGAGCGTCAGGCAGAAGAGATCGTTGATGAGGAAGTACAGCACGAAACTGTCGCGGAACCAGCGCACATCAGCGAAGACGAAATGATATCGGAAGCTCGAGAAACTGCAAGGATGACTGTAACAGAGACAGAAGTCCTAGTAGCTACAGTTACAGCTGACGCGAAATTATACAAACCTGTGAGTGAAGAAGCTGCTGAAGTTGCAACTGTGGAACCAGTAGAAACAGTGGATGAACAGTTGGCCCCTTGCGAAGACAAAGCTGTCTCCGAACAAGTAGAAGTCAAAGACTCCACAACTGTAGTCTTAGCAGTTGAGGATAAGGACGAGACACCACATGAAGAGGAAGAGGCTTTTACAGAAACTCAGTCGGTGGACACCCGGCTCGAAGAAGTTCAGCCTTTAGTACGATCCACATCAGAGGAAGTTCAGGAAACCACAGTCATAGAGGCTACTAAACTTATCTCTCCTTCGCCGGCCGTAGAGGAACCGTTAGACATAGAAGCAGAACATTCTGAAACATTATTAGTCACAACAGAGACTGAAGAAGAAAAAGAAGCTGTTGTAGATGTGCAACCAGACGAAACACGACTTGAAACAGTGAAACCGGCAGAAGAAGAAATGGAAGAATCAGTTGCAACAGCAGTCACATCTGTAGCGGAGGAGAAAGTGTCTGAAACGTTGGGAGAAACAACAGTTAAATGCATTACGCAAGAGGTAGATTTATTGAAGCCAGAGTCATTTGAAACTTCAGACTTAGTATCACAAGAAGACGTTACACAGCCACGTGAAACGGAGGTGAAAGAAACCGAACCAGAATTAGAGACGGCAGATGACGTTGCAATAACAGCGACTGGTGATCGTAAAGTAGAAGATATCTCCGTTGCTGAAGCTGAAGCAGACTCCGTAATGGAAGCAGCATCTGTTGAAAAAGAAGATCACGAAACAGTAACACCATCAGCTGTGGATGTATCTGAGCCAGATAAAGAAGAAGTATTATTGGGACCAACGAAAGCGGAAATTGAAGAAACTGAAATACAGCCGTCACTGGTTGGAAAAGATATCACCGTGGACGTGAATCTGTTACAGTTTGAGCAGACTGCAGCAGCAGCTACAACGACAGTAGATGAAGCTGAAACAGAAGATAATGTCCAGTGTGTAGACGAAAGAGAAACTAAAGCACAGAATATTGAATCTACCGATGATCAACTAGTAGCTGAAGAAACCAAATCGTTGGAAGAATTGAAAGATGTTGAACCGTGTGATGCTGGTGAATCCTTAATGGAATTTGAGGAGGCGAAAACTGAAGTGGGTGAAACGGTATCACAGAAAAGTGATGAGACTGTACCGACGATAGTAATGGAGGAAAAAGTCGAAACAGTAATTGAGGGGAAAATGGAATTTACGATGGAAAGCACTGAAGAACAAACTGAAGAAACTCCAGAACTGACTGAAACAATTGATATATCTGCAGAGCGTGAAATTACAGAGGCAACTAGACTTTCCGAACAAGAAGTTGAAATGGGTGTGTCAGCCGATGAAGAGACAGTAGCATTAACTCCACGGACTGAACGACTAGAAGTTCAGGACTCAGGATCTGCAACAGAAGCTGAGGTTGAACCTGAGTATTCTGCCGCGGAAAAGATCCAGTTGGACGAACCACATGATGAGACTGATGAGATGTGGACTCAGTCAACAATTGCTCATAAAACTACAACGCGCAAGATACGAATCGAAAAACAGGAGGAACTGACGGACACATTTTCAGAAGATGCTGAGCCGCTTGTGCTTCAGGTTCCAGAAGCCGAATCATCACTCTCTGAGGAAGTTCAAGATGACTCTGTGAAGGCTGTTGCTGGTGATCAGATATCTGATGAAGAATTAGAAAGCGACTTTGAACTACTACTTGAAGAACAGCGAATTAAATATGACGTATCCACAACTGAGGCGCATGATCCGTTCTTGGAGCTGCTGCCAGAAGATACTGGCAAGGAAGGAACAGTGGGAGATGGTGACCTCATAGAACCTACGAGTGAAGAAACTGGCTTGCTGGAAGCCGAAGGTTCTAACGTGTTACAAGCTGCTGAAATCGAGAAGCAAGAATATGAAGTACACGAAGAGAAACTAATTGTCAGTTCGGAGGAAAAAGAAGCTGTCGAAGTTCATGCTGATAAAGATATTACGCTCGTGCATGAAGGAACGTTGCCTGCGGAAGGTGAAATTCCGGCGGATTTTAAATCTGATACAGTGACAGATGAAGTTGCTGCAGAGACAAGAGAGATACCTGCAAAGACTGCAAGTGAGGAAATTGATGGTGATCTGCGAGCAGTAAGTTCTTGTATTGTCGAGGAGATGGTGCAGAAAGTACTGCAGCAAACTCTGGTGGATGACACTAGTCTTGTTTACCCTCAGATGTCATCGTCTGAAACTGAAACGCTTGCAGACACAGAAGTTACAGAAACTAAAGGGTTAACTGAAACTGTGGTGGAAGAAAGCGTATTACGAGATCATGAAATGGAAGTGGAAAAAGAAGAAAAGTTCGATGCCGAAGTAGGTACAATGGCAGCTGATGAACTTGATACGTCAGAAGAAATGGTAGAAAATGATTACACTTCGGACGCTTCAATTGTCGTGCAGATGCAGATGGAAGAAGCTCAGCTGTTACCGACAGAAGCCGAGTCAGGGTCTGCGGAGCTAGATGTGACCGCGTTGGAACCGGATAAAGCTGTCGAACCGTCTGGTACACATCTGCTTGAAACAGTACCTAGCGTCGTCTCACACGACAAAGGTCTCTCAGACGAGACAGCCGAAGGCATCAAGTTACCAGGCGTTGAACCTTCTCTGCAGGAAAGTGAGGATAAAGATGACGACAGTTTGAAAGCTGCTGATGAAGCCGAGGTGACAGCGACATTCACTACGGATAACAAATCGGACGTCATACAGGAAGTTGCTGCCAACATCGTCAGTACAGTGATTAAAACAGCCGAAGAGAAGTCGTCGTGTGAAGATGTTGAAGCACAGAAGAGCCGAGAAGCGAGTGTGCCGCAGACGCTAGAAGGCGGACGGTCGACAGTGGTGCAGGTCGTGCGAACAGTGAAGTCAGACGGCGAGATTGTCGAGCACGTTGTGAGCGTGGACTCGGAGGCCGCCCTGGAAGCGCTCGGGGCCCTGCCGTCGCCGCAGACGAGCCTCGGCGGAGAGAGCGGCGAGGAGCTGGAGCCTGGGGCGACGGCGGCGGCGGTGGTGGTGTACGCGGACACGGTGGAAGAGCGGCCGGACAGCGAGACCGAGATGACCGAGTACGAGGAGATCCTACCGGACGGCACGCTGGTCCGCCGCAAGGTGGTCAGGACCACGCGACACGAGGCCGTCACCAGGCGCGTCGTCGTCGACCAGCCTCCCGCCACCACCCTGCACGGCCAGGACTCGGTGTTCCTGCGGTACTCGGACCGCGCCGAGGAGGGACCAGTGACGGTCAGCGTCAGCGACGAGACTGTCCGAGACACGCTGGCCGACGGTCGCTCAGTCGTCACTCACTCCACCGTCACCTCGCAACAGACGCTCGTGATGCAGAGAACATTCGTCGACGTGGACGACAGAACTGATGACGCCGACTTGAAGACATTGGACAACTTGCTGGCGTCAGCTGAGCAGTCAGGTAATCTTTCTGCTGACTTCCTGTAGAGCAAACCGAAGGTACCGGTATCACTTTACGCATTCATACGTGCAGATATAGCACGTACTTTCAAGAAATCGTAGTAGAATTTACCTGCTCTTCGCGCATTTATCTGTGAACAAAAACGCTCCATATGTCTGTACCATTTATGGAATATCTTCTCTGTTTTTCTGTTCCTGGCATTTCCTGTCAGTTATTTTTGATAACGTCTTCACAAGCTTTCCCACTCTTTATGTATATCATGTCACTCAATACGCGATGCATTTTAAAATTCTTTTGTTATTTTCAGGTTTTATTTGGTGTGGGCCTATGCTACAGTTCCCCTGGCCACGTGAACTGACATTTCTGTCATTGAGTTAATGTTTGAAGTTGAAAACATCTGCTGTTAAATAGGCCTGTTACCTTTGTCACAGTAATTCTCATGGCATCTTTTATATGAGCTTAGGTTCCTTTATCACTTTTCTGTCAATAAACATAATGCGTATGTTTTTAAAGTAAGATATAGTGCATTACGAATAGGCCTATTCACTTTCCTACTTTGGATTGCAGTCTGAAGTTACTTCCAAATTGTGTCAACACTTCTCCATGTAAATTGTCTCTGAGCTTGATTGGTCGTTGAATTCAATTTGAGTAAATGTTGTGTTTAAATATAGACACACGTATAACTCAAGGCGACGTGGAAAGAACCGAACTGACAACAGAAGAAACTACTGAAATGCCAGAAGCAGGCAAGTTTCCTTCATATTCTTACATTGTGTGCTCAAAGTATGGTAGGCCTGCTGGCGCTCCTGTCGTTATGAATTTCAGTCGTGGGTAAGGAATGGATAAGATCAGTCGGTGATATTCCATGTTGGCGTCAGTGCTCAGAGTTTCCCACAGTGCTTTGAGGCTGTTGGCTAGGTAACAGGAAGAACATCCAGTCCATAGAAGACACGTGCCATTATCTGCATGGGTTTTTCTGTGGGACTGGAGGGAAAGCGACGGTAAGCGGTAATGCAGATACACCTGGAAAACGGGTCGTGGTATAGACCTAAAACGTTCCCTCTCTTATTGTACACAACTGTTAAAACGTACAGATTAGTGCTATTTGTTGCATCAGACGTTTTTCAAGCATGAGCAGCCATGTAAACCAACTTGACTATGTCAAGTCTTTGCAGCTGTTGTCGATTCTGCTAAAAGCAGGCGGTTATTGTTATTTGCATTACGTTGTGTGTTATGACCGCAGAGTGGGTCTATGTCGTTGGTGCAGATAAACAAGGTATAAGAGCGGTGCATTAATGCGAAGCAGCGTTAGTGCATGCGGCTGGCTTACTGCACGGCTTAGGCCTTCTACCGTGCATGCGTTGCCGACTTGGCATAGACCGCCGCGCGTTTGCTTACGGTAGCACATGAATGTCACAGAATGTGTACGGCAATGTATTGAAAAGTCTTGCATTGTTATCAGAAGAATGATGATGGGCAGATCGACTGCTTTGCCATCCTCTTATTGTTTATTTGCAAGCGTCGGTTTTGGCTTCAAGCGCATGCGTTATTTATTTGAAATATTCAAGTGTTGGCGAAGTGCTGTTAAGTGTTAAACTTGGCTGCGTAGTTACATACAATTATTGCTGTTTGTAAGCCTATAAATCTGTGCAAAATGTTAGGTGGCATGTAGTCATTTTAGCGGTTTAGAAGTTAGGACAGTTCTGTTTACTAAGAAACGTCCGTTAATGTTTCTGAATTGAAAATGCTGGGATTGCTACAAGACAAGAATGATTACATTTGAAAAGTATTTTTGGTTATGCAACATTTGTTGCTGGTTAGCCTCCATAGATAGCATGTTTGATGCTACATTGTTATACATGTGAATGTTTTTGGACTCATGTTTTATTGACTTGTTGGTCTGGTTTTCACAACACCACTGTATTCTACAATTTGCAATTTCTGAAGATGTTTCTGCATGTCGGATGCTTTAGATCGCTTGCTACTGGTATATACTTGCATCGTTTTGCGACTTTGGATTTGTACACCGTGAGTCAAAAAAAAACAAGACACAAAACTCTTAGCCATAACTTCGCCAACTATGATCCGATTTTCAATTTTTTTTCACTGCCAGACTCGGTAGTAAATTTGCAATATATTCGTGTTTAAATATCCCACCACGCTTTAAACATGTCGCTACACTACCTTATGAAATATGAATGTCAGAAAATGGCATCATTCTGAAATACATATTGCAATTAATGATGAATCACAAGGTAGTATAGCCAAGAATTTAAGGTGTGATGAGTTAATATACAACACATTTATCGTTCAATCTCCTGGTGAAAGAATTTCTAAAATTGGTGAACATTTGTCAAAGTTACAGGCAAAATGGTTGACTGTGTCATACACCCCATTCTCCTTGCATTTTTGTCCTCAAAGATGCAGATCTCGCCAGATAAGTTGAATAACTTGTGTATTACAGACATTAACTGTTATTAAGCGTTGCTGTGTTAATAGGCAGATAGTGTGAGTTAATTATCAAGAAATATCAAAGTGCTATAGACCAGTTTTGACTTACTGACTGACAGACTGACGCCGTCAGTGACTTACCGACTGCTGATCATGTACGGCATTTTGCCGCGACAGCTTTTCTTTGTTGCGGCAGT
>Ga0136654_1000590_pt1 | contig 10628 bp, 12 predicted proteins | sample InaspJWI70metaG_FD_94865 | JGI IMG/M metagenome (GOLD analysis project Ga0136654, IMG submission 94865) | Marine gutless worms symbiont microbial communities from Oahu, Hawaii - Inanidrilus sp. 1 OAHU.JWI-70 metaG (version 2) | ecosystem: Host-associated > Annelida > Digestive system >... | reverse complement strand
CTGATAAATGAGCACATTGCGCGAGGCGGTATCGGTGGGCGACAAATGGGGCTGCGGCTCACCTTTCCAGCGGTCATCTCTATCTATGACTGCAAATTTGCCAAAGGCTTCAATTGCGGTATCTCTGAGATGAGTCATGATTTGCTCGATTTGTTCCATTCCCTTTGCCCCCAGCAAACGGATTTCGGTCAGATAATTGTGGCAGTATCCATACTTGGCGTAAATTTCGTCCAGATCATCGATGAGCGTTTTTTGCTGCTTTTTTAATTCTGCGGCATGCTCCGCCATCCAAACGGCGGCACAGGTGGCATCCTTGTCCCGGCAGTAATTACCCATGATAAATCCGTGAGATTCCTCTGCTCCCAGGATAAAATTATCAATATGGCCGTCGTCTTCCATTTTGTTCATGACGTTGGCGATATACTTGAAACCCACTAATAGGTCTCCGACGCACTGCACCCCATTTTCTGCGGCGATCTGTTCGATGAGAGAATTCGTAACGCCGGTTTTTATGACGATGGATTTTTGGCTTAAATCTCCGGCCGACCTGTACTTTGAAATTCCGTAATTGGTAAGAATAATACCAATCTCGTTACCGGTCATAAATTCCCAGGCGCTGCGATGTTTGACCATCACCCCGATACGATCGGCGTCGGGATCGGTGCTGATGATCAGGTCCGCCTCAATCGCGTCGGCATGCTCTATAGCGCTGTCAAAGCATTCCCTTACTTCGGGATTGGGGATGTTAAAAGTTACATTTTCAAAAGCACCACTTAAATTGGAAGTATTCGGGTCGAGTGAAACCTTAAAACCAAGCCGGGTTAACACAGGATAGACCGACGTCAAACCGGTACCATGCAAGGGACTGTATAATATTTCTATATCTCTTTCCGCGGACCGCGTGACGGCACCGGCAGCTTCTTGAAAAGCACTGTCAACTTCCTCTCCGATCATAACGATTAATTTATCTTTCAGAGCATCATCAAAATTCACAGATTTGATCTCAACGACATTTTCAATCACTTCGTCAACCAGCGTTTGATCGTCCGGCGGGATGAGTTGTCCACCATTGTTATCGTAAACTTTTTTTCCGTTGTCGGTCGGCAGATTATGGCTAGCGCTGAACATATCGCCGGCGACCGCCTTTAAATGTCGTATTGCAAATGAAAGCTCGGGGGTACTCCTGACGCTGTCAAATAAATATACCTTGATGCCATTGGCCGCATACACTTCTGCCGCGGCAAGGGCAAGCTGCTTACAGTCCAGATCCATCACCGGATTGGGAATTGCATCATTATAAACTCCTTTTTGGGTGTATTTGCGCACATCATAGGTCAATACGACCCCGCGTTCTTTTGCTTGGTCACCGTATTGTTTTATTAAATATTGCGAATGACCCTGGGCAGAGGACCGAATCGTAAATGTATTGATACGGTTGGGGCCAATTCCAACCAAACCCCTGCGGCCTCCGGTACCGAAAGGAATGATCTGATAAAACGAGTCCAGCAGAAAATCCCATTTTTTCTTTTCGATTAAATACCGGATTTGTGGAATATACGATTTAAATGTCTCGTCAGTCAACCATGCCTCGAGCCATTTGAGTGCCGAGGATTTGTATTTGTCATCAATATTCAGCGTATTAAAACCCGCTCCGGCATTGGTCAGGAGTTGATCGGTTTCACTCATGTATACCTCCTTCGTTCTCATATTATTACTTTGTGCCTTTTTGGTTTAATAATATCGTATAACGTATTTTGCAACTCTCCCCATGTGACGAGTCAGTCAATTTCGACGATACTCGGTGTATAATCCGACGGTGGTTCATAACCGAGCAGTTTCAAGCAAGTTGCAGCCAAATTGCTGATCCCGGGATCCGTAATCTCCGCTAACCGCAATTTTATCCTGCCGGTTGGTTCATAGATGTAAACCGGTACCGGATTTAATGAATGCGAAGTTTTCAGCTTCGGCTTCCCGCTTTGCTGATCGTAAGTAATCTCTCCGGTCTTTGCATTGCGTTGATACATGTCATCGGAATTTCCGTGGTCCGCCGTAACTACCATAATCCCGTCGGCTTTCTTTGTAGCCGCCAGAAGCCGAGCCACACACAAGTCTACAGTTTCGACGGCTATCTCAACCGCATCAGTGACACCCGTATGCCCGACCATATCGCCGTTGGCAAAATTAAGCCGGATGAATCTATACTCACCGCTTTGAATTGCTTCAACTACTTTATCCGTTATCTCGGCGGCTTTCATCCACGGACGCTCTTCAAAGGGGACCCTGTCCGAAGGTATCTCGATGTAATTCTCCAAGGATTCGTCAAACATACCCGAACGGTTTCCATTGAAAAAATATGTAACATGACCAAATTTTTGGGTTTCACTGATGGCAAGCTGTTTAACATTAGATTTGACGAGATATTCACCCATGGTGCGGTCTATTCCCGGTGGGCTCACTAAATACTTTTCTGGGATGAGAGCATCCCCGTCGTATTGCATCATACCGGCAAATTTAACATTTAGCCTCGGTCCGCGCGGGAATTTGTCAAAATTATCCGCCTCAAAGGCCTGGCTGATTTCAATTGCCCTGTCCCCGCGGAAATTAAAAAAAATAACGCTATCGTTTTCAACAATTGGGCCCAGTGATTCATCGTCACGAGCGATGGTGAAAGGGGGGAGGTCCTGGTCGATTACCTGCGGATTTTCATCCCGGAGGGTTTTGATCGCAATGCTCGCTGACTCAAATCTTCGACCTTCGCCTTTAACATGGGTTTTCCATCCCAGCGCGACCATATCCCAGTTTGCCTGATACCGGTCCATTGTGATCTGCATCCGACCGCCACCGGAGACGATAGCAAAATTAGAATCACCGTCCTTGTTCAATTCGGACAAAAAATTTTCGAGCCGATCAACATATTCCAGTGCCGATGTTGGTGGCACATCCCTGCCGTCTAAAAGAATATGCACGCCGGCTCTTTTAACGCCGGTGTTTTTGGCTTCTTTTAAGAGGGCTTCCAAATGGTCGATATGGCTGTGAACGTTGCCATCCGAAAAAAGGCCGATAAAGTGCAGTTTTGAATTATGACGGATCACGTTCGCGATCAGATCCTGCCAAACTTCGCCTTCAAAAAGGACTCTGGTATCGATTGCATGCTTAACAAGGCTTGCACCCTGGGCAAAAACGCGTCCGCAACCAATGGCATTATGGCCGATTTCACTATTGCCCATATCCGCATCAGAAGGCATGCCCACCGCCGTTCCATGCGCTTTTAATTGTGTGTTCGGCGCGTTTTGTGCGAGCCAGTCCAATGTGGGCGTATTGGCTTTGCGAACAAAATCGCCATCTTTAGATTGACCGACGCCGATACCATCCAGTATGGCCAAAACAACCGGACCTTCGGGGCCGTTGAAATTTCTGGTCTTTTTTAAGGGATCCATTTCAAACTCCTGGCATCATATGTATAAAAAATGAAAAATATGTCTGTCCGCGCCTGAATGCAATAAGTAATAATGAGGCTTATATCGCCGCAAATCAAGATCTGTTTCGGTGGAGAAGGGATATCCCCATTCGGTAAGATTCATAGGTCCTTAATGCCATATTCATATGTCTTAAAAACAGCGAATGCCACCATAACCCGGATATTTCACGAGTTCGAGGCGTTCATTTGCAAGGCATTCAGTGACGCAGCTGTACTTATGCTACCGCAAGTCCCTGATAACGCGGCAAATGGGCGCCTCGAGCTCGCCCGAAGGCTGAAAACTTTTATGCTGCTCTGTATACAATGAGGCCAGCACAAAGTGTCACCAGAAAAAATAATCTGAAACTAGTTTTCAAGTTTTGAATATTTTAAAGAAAATGTGTTTACATAAAAATTTTCATGAGATGTTCGGGCTAGCCAAGATCACACGCTGCCTTGGCCCGCAACTGGCCGCAGGCGGCCGAAATATCCTGCCCTTTACTGCGCCGGATAATGACCGTATAGTTTTTTTGCAGCAGAATTTGTTGGAATTTCTCGATGACGGATTCTGGCGGCCGCTGTTATTGGCAGCCATCGTGGCTATTGAACGGAATTAGATTGATCTTGGATTTGATCGGTCTGAGCAGCCCAGACAGGCGATAGGCATCCTGGGGTGAATCGTTAATTCCCTTTATCAGGATGTACTCGAAAGTAATTCTCCGGTGCGGCCGCAGCGGATAGCGGCGACAAGCATCCAGCAGCTTTTCGATGGGGTACCGCTTGTTGATCGGCATCAGCAGGTCGCGGGTCCGGTTTTGTGTCGCATTTAGTGAAATGGCGAGATTGATGTTGGTTTTCTGCCCCAGCTCCGAAAGCCTGTTGATCAAACCGGCGGTGGACAGGGTAACCCGTCGGCCGGCAAAACCGAAGCCGGTGCCACTGTCGGTCATCGTGTGCAGGGCGTTGACCACGTTTTTAAAATTGGCCAGCGGTTCTCCCATTCCCATGAGGACGATATTTGTCAGCAACCGCGGGTCTTCCAAATCATTTTGTATGTCGCGAATCTGACCCACGATTTCACCTTTGGACAGATTGCGCCCAAAACCGTCCCGGCCTGTCAGGCAAAAGCGACACCCTTGGGCGCAACCCACCTGACTCGAAATACAGAGTGTAAAATGGCCTCTTTCCGGGATGAGCACACTTTCAATTCGGCTTCCGTCATTCAGGCCGAAGAGATATTTTTTTGAGCCGTCCTGGGATTTCGCCACGCATATTCTTTGCAGGCGGCCGATGGTAAAATGGTCATCCAGCCGATCGCGAATTTCCTGGCTCAGGTCGGTCATTACGGCAAAGGAATCCGCCTGACGTTTATAAACCCATCTTAGAATCTGCCCGCTGCGGTAAGGGGCGACATTTATTTCTTCGAGCCATGCGGTGAGCTGTTCGCCGGTAATATCTTTGATGTCCTTTTTTTCAATCATTTTGTTTGCAATTGTTATTCTATTAAGCTATTGAGGAATCAGCAGTTTCTAAATAGAGATTACCGATCCATAAACGCACGCATAAATTAACGCACGACATTACCTAACCAGCCGGATTACATCCTGAAGCACCCGTAGCCATAGCCGAAGGGGTCGTAGAGTTGCCGTTGAAAAAGCGCTTCCGGTTGAGAACGAATACACTTGACATAACACTTCTTTCATATTATTTTCAAGGATTTTGAAATCGGTCACTGCGGATAGCGATTTAAGATAAGACTTATGTTTGAAAACCTGAGCGAAAAGCTTGATGCGGTTTTTAAAAAGCTCAAAGGACATGGCAAATTAACCGAAAAAAACATTGAGGCGGGGCTGAAAGAAGTCCGTATGGCCCTGCTTGAAGCCGATGTCCATTACCGGGTCACCAAACAATTCGTTGCAGATATTAAAAAGCGCGCACTGGGTCAGGAAGTACTGGCAAGCCTGACACCGGGGCAGCAGGTTGTTAAAATCGTCAATGAAGAATTGACGACCCTGATGGGATCCCGTAATGAGGCATTAAACCTATCGGGGACTCATCCGGTGCCGGTAATGCTGGTCGGGCTTCAAGGTTCCGGCAAAACGACAACCGCGGGCAAGCTGGCCGTATTTCTAAGAGATCAGGGCAAAAAACCGTACTTGGTACCAGTGGATGTATACCGCCCGGCGGCTATAGATCAGTTGCAGAAACTGGGGGACCAGCTTTCGGTCCCGGTCTTTGCCTCCAGCACCGATATGGATCCGGTGCGGATCTGCCAGGATGCAAGGAATGCAGCCCAAAAGCAAGGCTGCGATACGCTGCTGCTGGATACAGCCGGGCGCCTGCATATCGACCAGGAACTGATGGCCGAACTGGCAGCGATCAAAAAGGCCGTCGACCCGTCGGATATACTGCTGGTGGCCGATGCGATGACCGGGCAGGATGCGGTGAATATTGCCAAATCGTTTGACGAAGCCCTGGATATCGGCGGCGTTGTTCTGACCAAAATGGATGGTGATGCCCGGGGCGGGGCGGCACTTTCGATCAAAGCCATCACTGCCAAGCCGATCAAATTTATCGGGGTCGGTGAAAAACTGACCGAGTTGGAGCCCTTTCATCCAGACCGGATGGCGTCCAGCATCCTGGGTATGGGCGATGTCCTAACGCTGATTGAAAAGGCCCAAGCGGTCGTGGACGAAAAAGAGGCTGCCGCACTCGAAAAAAAACTGCGCCGGAGCCAGTTTACGCTCGAGGACTTCCGGGACCAGATGATTCAGATCCGCAAAATGGGATCGTTGTCTGACCTGCTAAAGATGATTCCCGGTGTCGGTGGCCACAAGCAATTGAAAAACCTGCAGGTGGACGATCGCGAACTGATAAAAATTGAAGCCATCATTAATTCCATGACCTTGGAGGAGCGGCGCAAGCACACCATTATCAATGGAAGCCGTCGCAGGAGAATCGCCAGGGGCAGCGGCACAAAGGTTCAGGATGTTAACCGGCTTTTGAAAAATTACACGCAAGTCATGAAGATGATGAAAAAGTTGAACAAAGGCGGCATGCGTGGTTTAAACCGCGGTATGCTGCCCTTCTAAAGGAGAGCAGAATGGGAGTAAGAATCAGGCTGGCCAGGCACGGCGCGAAAAAAAGACCTTTCTACCGAATTGTGGTAGCGGACGGCAGGGCACCGAGGGACGGCAAATATCTTGAAAATGTCGGCACCTACAATCCTCTGCTGGATCCGGCAGAGGTGAATCTCAAGGCTGAAAGGATCAGATACTGGATGGACCAAGGCGCCATCCCGACAGATACAGTCAGAAGTCTCTTAAAAAGGAAGGGGATTCCTACAAGCGCGGCATAATTCGACATAATTCATCGTATCGTTACCCCCTAATTCTCAACCGCCAACAAAGGAGATGGAGCGATGAAAGATCTGATCAGCTACATTGCGCAGGCACTGGTTGACCATCCGGAACAGGTATCTGTTTCAGAGGTTGAGGGTAATCAAACATCGGTACTAGAGCTTAAGGTTGCAAAAGAGGATCTAGGGAAGGTGATCGGAAAACAAGGCAGGACGGCTCGGGCAATGCGCACCATTCTAAGTGCGGCATCGGCAAAGATAAAGAAGCGCACAGTACTGGAGATCATCGAATAATTCCGTGAAAAGAAGCGGAGTTATCCCTATCGGTAAAATTGTAGGCGCCCATAGTTTAAATGGGACCAGCAGGGTATATTCTTATGCCGAATCTTTGTCCGTATTCAAATCCAACAGCGAGATTATCCTGCGCAGCTCCGACGGTCAGGAAAAAAAATACGAAATTAATTGGGTAAAATCCCATACCCGCAATATACTGCTGGCCCTGAAAGGCGTAAATGACCGTAACCAAGCCGAAAAACTTATCGGCTGCGAGCTGTTGATGGACAAAGCCGGCCTGCCCGAACTCGAAGACGGTACGTATTACTGGTTCGATCTGATCGGGCTGTCAGTTTTTAACACCGAGGGTAAACTTCTCGGACGGATCGCGTCAATAATCTCAACCGGCAGCAATGACGTCTATGTCGTCAAACCGCCGGACGGCGATGAGAAGGATGAAGTGCTGATACCGGCCCTAAAGTCGGTGGTTCTCGATATTGATCTCGCAAGGCAGAAGATGCAGGTCGATTTGCCCGAAGGTCTTTGATCGCTTGGGTATTTTTTTATGGAATTTATCGCTCTGACTATTTTCCCCGAAATGTTCGATTCGTTTCGGAAACACGGAATTATCAAACGGGCGGTCGAACGAGAACTCATCGCATTAACCACGCTGAACATAAGGGATTTTGCGACCGGTAAACATCGCGTAACCGATGACCGCCCGTACGGCGGCGGTTGCGGGATGGTAATGAAACCCGAACCGCTGGCCGCTGCCATTCAGGCTGCCAAAAGCGGCATGCCGCAGGCCCAAACAGTCCTGTTGACACCCCAGGGAAGCGTTTTTGACCAAAATACGGCACATGATTTAACCGCCTGCGGCAGTCTTATTTTTATATGCGGCCGTTACGAAGGTATCGACGAAAGAATTTACGACAACTACGTCGATATCGAAATTTCCATCGGCGATTATGTGCTGACCGGCGGAGAGCTGGCAGCCATGATCATCATCGAAGCGGTTACCCGCTTGATCCCCGGAGCGCTGGGGGGAGAAGATTCCGCCGAGAAGGATTCCTTTTCGGATGGCCTTCTGGAACATGCGCATTATACAAGGCCGCCGGTTTTTGAAGACCAGCAACCGCCATCGGTGCTGCTCTCGGGAAATCATGGCGCGATTGAAAAATGGCGACTCGAGTCGTCTTTAATCCGGACTCTAACCAAAAGAAAGGATCTGCTCGAAAATAGATCGTTAAACCTGCAGGAACTGGAAATTCTCAAAAAGTGGGGCGCCGATATTGAAAAAATCATTCGTGCCCAATCTGCATCTGGCTCTGGTTCATCATCCGGTGGTAAATAAAAGTGGTGATGTTATCGCCGCTGCTGTTACCAATCTGGATTTGCATGATATCGCGCGGGCGGCCAGAACATACGCTGTGGGGCCATTGTATGTCGTGACCCCTCTGAACGACCAAAGGCAACTGGTTGAGCGGTTGATAGACCATTGGACCCGCGGCGCAGGGGCGGCGTACAATCCCAAAAGACGCCAAGCTCTGGAACTTATCCGCATCACGGAAACCCTGGAAGGCGTCATTGAGGATATTCGAAACGGAACTGCCGGTACGCCTCCCAAGACAATCGTTACCAGCGCAAGGAACAGCCGCAGCACGATAAGCTACGGCAGGCTGCGCCGAATGATGCAGGATGATCGGCCTTACCTGCTTATTTTCGGAACGGCCTGGGGACTGGCCCAGAGCGTCATCTCCGGGGCTAACTACATGCTCGAGCCTGTGATGGGGAATAAGGATTACAACCACCTGTCGGTACGATCCGCTGCCGCTATTATTCTGGATCGCTTGGTAGGACGCTTCGCTTAGGGTTCGCGAAAAAATAAATTTTCATTTGATAAAAAAGTCCTTGATTTAATCCAGCGTAAAAATTAAAAAGCGGTTCTTTGAAACGATATACCCCAATCGGGATAAACTAGAAAGAATAGCCACCAAGACACAAAGAATAATTTTAATGGACTGCTGCGTGTCGCGCGCTTCCAGGGTACGGGTCTTCGATAGGATGGTTTCCTTTTTTTAACGCGCAACCCGCAACGCGTAACTCGTAACATTATCTTTCAATGCAAAAACAACTTTCTTTCTGAGATTGACAACGAATTGTCAATATGAAGTTATTCAGCGCCTAACGGGCTGAACGATAGAATACTGGAGGTCAAATGGAAAAGCTTAAACAACTTGAAAGAGAAATGATGCGGCTTGATTTGCCGGATTTCGCACCGGGCGATACAGTGAAGGTACATGTCAAAATAAAAGAAGGTGAAAAAGAGCGTATTCAGGTCTATCAAGGCGTCGTGATCAGTAAACGCAAGGGTATGACGAACGCTACTTTCGCCGTTCGCAAGGTCTCCTACGGTGTCGGTGTCGAAAGAGTGTTTCCACTGCACTCTCCAATTATAGACAAGATCGAAGTGGTGGCTCGCGGTCGGGTGCGGCGGGCAAAAATCTACTACCTGCGAAAATTGAGAGGTAAGGCGGCCCGCATCAAGGAGCGCCGCTTCTAAGGATTCGCGAAAAAATAATTTTACATTTTAGGGCGCCGAGGTGCCCGCGTGGCAAGGCGCGAGGAGGGCGAATAGTAAGCTATTTAACCTACGAGCAACACAGAAGGCCAGGCGGGATGGATCGGCTCAATAAAATGTGAAGTTATTTTCGAGCGAACCCTAAATTCAACTTTATATTTGATAGCCTATGAATCCGGTCGATCTCTGGATTTACGAAAAAAGGGCTCGAAAGCAGGGATTTCGCACAATTGCCGGTATTGACGAGGTCGGACGGGGTCCGCTGGCCGGCCCGGTTGTATCGGCAGCCGTCATCCTGCCTTCCGATTTTTCCGTTCCGGACATTACCGATTCAAAAAAAATATCACCCGCCAAACGCAGCCGCTTATTTGAAAGCATCTACAGGCACGCCGTTTCGATCGGGGTTGGTATCGTCGATGCGCTTGAAATCGATCGGATAAACATTCTACAAGCCGCATTGCTTTCAATGGCCATGTCGGCCGCAAATCTGAAGCCGAAGCCGGATTGCCTGCTGATAGACGGTTCATTCCGCGTTCCATCCACCCTGCCCCAGGAAGTCATCCCCAAAGGCGATTCTTTGAGTATCTCCATAGCTGCAGCATCGATAGTGGCCAAAGTTACCCGTGATAGATTGATGCAACGCTACGACCTGGATTACCCCAAATACGGCTTCTCCCGTCACAAGGGCTATCCGACCAAAGCCCACAGAGCAGCGATTAAATTATATGGCTGTACACCGATCCACCGGCGCAGCTTCAAGGGCGTAAAGGAATATGTGTAGGATAGTTTATAGGTGCCTTCTAGCTTATTGAAGCTCTCCTTGTCTGTTTATCCCCTATAGCGTTTGTCATAATAACGTTCCGATACCGGTGGTTTTACGACATTTTCCGGACCATCACGACGTTGATGGCTTGACGCAAACGCTATATTTTTTTTAATTTGAAATCTCCGTTGCACCG
>Ga0136654_1000589_pt1 | contig 10628 bp, 14 predicted proteins | sample InaspJWI70metaG_FD_94865 | JGI IMG/M metagenome (GOLD analysis project Ga0136654, IMG submission 94865) | Marine gutless worms symbiont microbial communities from Oahu, Hawaii - Inanidrilus sp. 1 OAHU.JWI-70 metaG (version 2) | ecosystem: Host-associated > Annelida > Digestive system >... | reverse complement strand
TGATTTCCATAATGCCTCAGCATCGGCACGATCGCGACTCCCAACATGCATCCCGACAATTCATCGCACTCTACTGTTAAGCACCCCTTTTTTTGAGATATCAATTTGTTGGGGTACATGCTCATACTTCTGATTGATATACTGTTGCAACCAAGGTTCTGAAATCTCGGTCACTCTTGAAATTCCAGCGATTGGGATTTTCTCTAAAAGCAACTTGTCTACCATATCCCATAACTGTTTCTGGATTCTTTTATTCGGAGGATTTTCGACAAAACGAGAAAAACACTGGCAATCGGAATCATTACCGATGAATCCATCTACTCTATCACTTCAAAGATCACCACTACCGGTTTCCGGCTTCCGTGCAAAAATTCACGCCTCCCCGCTCCGAGGCGAAGCCTCGCTAGCCGAATCGACTGCCCTCTCAAACACCTTCATGAAGGTTGTGCGCCTATGGTGCATTTGCTGTGCCCCGTATGTGGATGAGTGCGCCGCAGGCAAAAAAGAGGGGTTACGATTTCTCGTAACCCCTTGATCTTTCTGGAGCAGGTGATGGGAATCGAACCCACGCCATCAGCTTGGGAACGTCCCTGACGAGGTCACCCACCACCTGTTTACATTAACAATTCCGCGATTTTACCCACCGACGGGTCTGTGAGTCACCATTTCCGGTCTCAGGATCGGTGCTGGCAGATCGGGCGGGAAATGGGTTCCTGACCACCCGAACTGCCGAATCTGGGGATAACACCTCTATTTTTTTGTCTTAAAGAGAGAAAAATATTCAGTTATCCCCGGTTCCGGGGGTGACGGTCTCCTGATCCACCTCTCACCACACCTCACTTGTACTGAGTGAACGATCCCACCAGTTGCTTGAACGATGACGGTTTGTATTTTGTGAATCCTTCCTCGTCCACAAAGACGTAATCGTATCGAATGTCCGACTGGATGGTGTTTATATCGTCACACTACTGTTTCAATCGTTCCATTTTTAACGGAACGTCCAAGTCCTCTAATCCTTTCGTTTCAACCACATACACGTCTGCCGGGGATGTCTTTACGAGAAAGTCGGGGTAGTAATCCGATATATCTCCGGAGGCATTCACGTAGTCAATTTTGAAATGGACAGCGAGGTAATTCTTCACATAGGAAATGACGTCTTCGCTTTCCTCCAAGAAGTTCGCAAACAGCAGTTCAAGATGACTATCGCCAATGATCTTATTAAACAGAATCTTCTTGGGGACCAGATATCCTTGATCTTTGAGCACGAAGGGTCTAGTCTGCTGTAACTTGATTCTATCCTTAATCTCAGCATCGCCCTTATCTTGGACCGTAAGGGCATTGATCTGCTTCTTAAAATTCTCGATGATTGTTTTAGTCGCCTCTAATTCTGAGAGGTTTCGAAGCGTGTTCATGTTTTCTATATCGATGTGATTTCCCAAAAGGTGGTCCTGTATGAATCCCTTAATCTGTCCATAAAGAATATCGTAACCACTCACCAGTCGAAGGTCTTTCATGATGGACTGAGTGAAATATCCAACAACACTCCGATAGTCTTCGACTACAGAACCATCTAATACTGTTTTATGGGTGACCTCCCCCGTTGTGATATCCTTGAATACAATCTCCCTTTGTTCTTCTTCCGAGAAGGTTTTGTATTCAACTGGAGTATGACCAAACGATGAAATATCAAGATTAGTAAGATTCTTGTACTCCCGGTATATCCTTGGTGTTAAAACCGGAACTTCAATATCCAGTTCATCGATATCTTTTTTTGTGTTTTCGTTATCTACTTCAATAACGAGTAGGGTTTTTGGTTCGGTTCCTTCACCCATCGGTTTGTACTCAAGTTCAACGCCTTCACTCTGGATCGATTCGACGAAATCCATAAAGGCATCTGTTCCTACAACACTCACCTTTTCTTCAATGTTGCCGGGGTACATTTTCCTAAGTCCACGGCCAAGGGTTTGTTCAGGCAAAATATTACTTTTTTCTGAATAAGCGCGGAGACCGACGATCGTAGTTACGTTCTTTACGTCCCATCCCTCTTTCAGCATCAATACTGAGACAATTGCTTTGTAGGGACTATCCCATCCGTCGATCTCATTTGACTGCTTCCTGAGTATCTCAAGTTCTTCCTTCTTTTTCCCCGAAGCAGACTCTGTAATCTCACCATTCTTTTTCGTGTGAATTGCAAGTACAGCATCCTTTAGTTCTGGGTATGTTGCTTCGAGATATTCCGTCACGTCATTACAATTCTTGGTGTCGTCCGTCATGACAAATAAAATTTCTTTTTTGTCCAGTTTCTTGTGTCAGCGTATGCCTTTCTCCATTCTTCTACCCCCAAGTGCAAATAATCGGAATATTTCTCAGTATATTTCGAATTTTGGCGTTCACTGAGTTTCGCACGACTAGCAGAATCTGGAAGAACAGGATGCTTGACTACATTTTGCGTAATTGCCTCAATTAGTGGATAGTCAGCAACTGTTTGAACGAATATCGATCCATTGTTGTGTTTTGGTGTTGCCGTTACGTCGACCTGAATAGAAAGGAAATCATCTTTCTGTTTAAGTCGATTATGGATGTCTTGTATAGATTTGAACCATGCTAAACGACTGTCATGTATGTGATGCGCCTCGTCGTTTAATACAGCGAGTTCATCAATATCCCTCACGATATCCCCTAAATCTACTTTGGATTCTGTTGTCGCTCCAGTGGGTCGGGTGCCCAGAAAATAATCCATCGTATCATCGTCATCCTTGGATGGTTCGGAGTCGTCTCCGTAGACACGATGAATGTTTGTCAGAAATATGTTTCCTATGGGGTGGGTGACTTTAACGTCATCCTGAATATGGAGAGTCAATTGAAAATCATCTTTCCAATTCTACCCGTCATATCCATTCTCCGGTAACAGTGGATCTTCAAAGAACTTTCCGCGTTAGCAATCGAATCCTGATTGTAGAATACCGAGAAATCTACAAGTTCTATTGCCACTGTATTACGAATGAAATGTGGTTTAACCTCAATATAAGAGATGTCGTGAAATACTACTTCATTCTTTTCAACCTCTCTTTTGTCGAAAACATCTCTTGGGATGTACTTCATCGCCAGATCTATATCTTTATTCTTCGCTTCTTCCTGAATATTTGGAAATAATCCCATTTTAAATTCGAACTCTAGAACATCTACTTTGGTGATGTGTTTTTGTCTGCATTCTACAATTAATTCTTCTATAAACAGGCGAGTTACGGGAAGATTGATTGGTCCGATAGCAACAAGGCGGTTAGTCTTTTTTTCCTTGAAAGAAATTAAATTCTTCTGTGGGTTCTGCTCGATATGCATGCAAAATTAACTCTAGGAATGCTCCCCCCTTTTCTTCTTGCTGTTTTTGCTTCTGCATTTCTCGCAAATCTGGATTAACCCCTATGTAGAACTGTCTTTCGTATTTGCCGAGATTGAGTATTTCAAATGCGCGATATGACTTATTTTCCGACTTTAAGTTGCGCTGTATATTAATCAGGCGCTTTCGCGTTGTATGAATTGCGAGCTTGCCCAGATCAGAACCAATCCATTTGCGATTCAACTTCTCCGAAGCGGAGAATATTGTACCAGAACCACAAAAGAAATCAGCAATAAGGTCACCTTCATTGCTAGAAGCGCCAATAATTCGTTCTAGTAATGATTCTGGTTTCTGAGTGGAATACTCGGTTGCCTCGTCGGACCACGAGTCAATAAACTTTATATCGGTCCAGATAGACTGAGTTGGCATACCTGGCATTTCATCTAAGTATTGCTTGTAGCGGGGTTCCCCGTTCCTTGTCCAAAAGAATCTATTCTGTTTGTCGAGTTCTCCGAGTTTTTGAGGCGGGTAACGCCATGGTTTAGTTAGACCTCGCCATTCATATACCTTGTTAACACTGCGGTGCCCAGTAACCGAGCGGGACAAGAATATTCTGCCAGTTTTTTCTTCAACATAACGATAATACCTTTCGATATATGAATCAATACCTTTCGATATATGAATCCTCATACGGCATATACTGCGGATTCCAAGTAAATGATTCGCCTTTTGTATAAAAGAATATTGTGTCGTGGATATATCCAATCGTTTTTGCGTTGCTATGCGCGTGCCGCCGCTTCCATACTATTTCACTTTGAATAGAATCGCTACCGAAGAGTTCATTTAGAACTTTCCTCATTTCACTGTTGACTCGCCAATCACAGTGAACGTAGATGCTTCCATCGTTTTCCAATAAATCCTTCATTAAGGAAAGGCGTTCATAGATCATCGCGATGAAACTGTCCGACCCTTTTTCCCATGTGTCTCGGTACGCTAACTCCTCAAGTATGTTTAGTTGTTTTGTAAAAGTTTCATCCGTTTTTCCATTCCAAAGCAATTCAATCTCGCGTTTTTCCTCAAATAGAAGAAAACGATATTTTTCGGGGAGTGGTTTCCCTTCCTCGAGCAATCGGGTGATATCCCGTATCTTGTTATCTGTTAATCTCATTTTCTTTTGCTTTCTGGAATTTCTCATTATTTCAAGGGGTTACTATTTTTGATTACACGGTTGCCGATATCAAGGACTTTCTCGTAAAGACATCCCCGGCAGACGTGTATGTGGTTGAAACGAAAGGATTAGAGGACTTGGACGTTCCGTTAAAAATGGAACGATTGAAACAGTGGTGTGACGATATAAACACCATCCAGTCGGACATTCGATACGATTACGTCTTTGTGGACGAGGAAGGATTCACAAAATACAAACCGTCATCGTTTAAGCAACTGGTGGGATCGTTCACTCAGTACAAGTGAGGTGTGGTGAGAGGTGGATCAGGAGACCGTTATCCCACATTCGTTTCTGTGCTGATATCTATTCGGTTGACGGGAACCATCCGAAGAAAAACTCAAGGTAACAGTCCGATTTCTTTCATATTGAATTAGACTCTCCTGGTACCCATAACACCAGAACAGGATACTGTGTTGTGAAAGAAATTCATGTCAACGTTTTTAACCACATTAACGACAATCGAGTAACACCACTTGATACGACGTGGGAGAATATCGTCGCTCCCCTCACATCCCCACACGAAATATTTAAAGATAAACTAGATTCGAAATTATTTAATTCCGTCAGATATAAAACAATTGACGAGGTTATAGATAATGGTAATTACTGTGGTATTGACAGTTACACTGGCAGGATCTTCGTTAGACGAAGAAAAGAAAATATAATTGAAAGCCACCTTCTCGTCCTTGATTACGATGGGGGTGTCACACTCGATCATACCCTAGATAGGTTCATTCACCGAAAACCGGAAGGATATTCAGAGTTTTATAATGCTCGATCGACTACACCAAGCAATTGGTAGAAATAGTGGATATCGATGGAAAGGATCGGAATGTGTGGCATTAGTGGAGAAGATGTCGCATCAGAAAATCATCGATTAAACCCGATACAAGATCGATTCAAATAATAGTGTCGTCATCGACAGGACAAAAGCAATGTCCCGTAAACAAACAAGAACAACAGATACTGCCAGAAAGATGGTTCAGGATATTGAATATTTCTTAAACAATATTGATGAGTACATTTCAGATAACCGGAAGGTAAAACCTGATATCACCAACGTAATTAATTCAATCGACGAGATACAGAAAAAGATTTCTTACGTTGTTCGTCTGCTCGTTTCGTTAGTCTCACATTCGGAAATTGTGATCAAGAAAAAGTTCTACGATTCAACCCCTAATTCCAAGTTACAAAACACATACTGGAATCTAATTAACTTAGTTATCGATAAACACGTGTCCGAAGATCACAGGGATTCCGTCATCAACCAATTACAAAAAACACTCAAAGAATTGTAATTTCATCGGGAATTTTCTTAATTGTTCCTATACGATTCCCCTACAAAGAAATCTCGTTATACGAGATTTCTTTCCAGATTCCTCAAAATCACTCGCTCTTACAATTCAAAAATTTCCAATTTAGGATATTTCCCATAACTCATTTATTTTATTCATAAACACACCCTCCTCCTAATAATAAAATACTAGTAAAAGAAACAATATTAGATAAAATCAATAAGTTAATAAAAATAACTTGATTCGGAATCAAAAAGCTCGAATTCAAGCCCATAAAATCGGTTCTAACAGACTAATTATCGAACCCGATACTTCCCCATAGATATCGAAAGTTATTTGATTAGAGACGATTATAGGGAGTATTATATCTAAGTAATTGATTATTATAACCCTCTTCAGACTCACTTATCTCCTCCAGATCAGAACCGAAAAAAAGAGGAGATCCCAGATCTCCTCTTTTTGAAATCTCGATGAACGTACCCAGTGACTATGACGACTTCTTCATCTTCCTCCGGATGTTATAAACATACGTCATTGCCCCTTTCGGAGTCAGATTGGCACCTTCGACAAATGCCTTGGAAATTACGACCCTGGATTCGTCTTGAATCAGTTCGAACATCTTCCGGGCAACCTCTGCCTTGGTGATGTCCGGCGTCTTGGACAGTTCCTTGCCCAGATCGACCGCTTTCTTGTAGTTGGCAGCACTTTTCGGTTTGGTTTCAGTTTTCTTGGTTTCGACGGTGGACTTCGTCATCGTAGTATCTCCTGACCTGACTAATTACCCGCTGAATCGTATGAGTGGATGCCAACTCGAATCCCGGTACGTCTTCCAGTACGAGCGCTATCGACTCTTCCAATTTGCACTTAGGCAAACCAGATCCATACACATCCAAAATAATGATCGCCAATTCGTGTAATTGATCGTTGGTGAGTTTTTCGTGGTTGCGTGATCTGTTTGCCATATAGGGACCGTCAAACCACTCGACCAAAAAGACAACGGGCAACCACCCCACACCCAGACCTTACATATCTCCGGGCGTACCGATGAATCGTCACGGTTTCTGCGCGTCTCCTGCCGTCGAGTCCTGGACTGGTAGATATTTATTACGACTCGTCGGGCGTTCCTTGTGGAATCCATCGTGGATAAATACAGGGAAGGAGACTTGGATATGAACAAATGGAATCGGTTACTCGCCATCCTCGATCAGGTGTACGGGTTCGAGGACAAGAAGAAATCAGCAATCAGGAAGGTTGGGCAGCACTTCGATGAACGGACGAACGAACACGTCTTTCACATCGAGTACCGAGTCAGGCGGGGTGGTCGCGCCAATAAACAGGCACGGAAGGAGCGTCTGGCGAGCAAGTTGGCGGTTGGCGACCTGCTTCGTGATGTCCATGCCCGGGCGAGGCATTAGCGACACAGACTCCCCCAATCACCACTTTCCCCTAGGAAGTCCAGATGGGCAACATATAAACACAATACCGGGTTTACGGATGGACGACTTGGGGACACTCAAAACGACTGCCTACGGGACTGTCAGAGGTGCCTGCCGGTGGAAAATGGCGTCAGACTGCGTGGAATCTACTGCCGGGAGATCAGGTCAGACCCGCCGATCTGGGGACATTAATTCTGGCGGATAGATGGAGCGGACGACGAGAATTGAACTCGCATTATCAGGTTGGGAACCTGAGGTTCTACCATTGAACTACGTCCGCAATGAGCAAATCCGTCAGTTCGAACTCGTCAAGGTACTGGTGGCAGTCAAGTCTGAACCAAGTCTAAGTCGGTGATTTTCTGGTGTGATAGTCTGGTGGCAACCTCGACTCGCTTTTTGGGAAGCTGAGATTCTACCATTGAACTACACCCGCCTGCGGAAACGGAGTATAAGGATGGCTCATCGCCATTGACAACCCCCCATCCGAGATCATGAGGTAAAATCCCCCCTTCGACCGGGACGTACCGCAGCCGGAGCTCGATATGCAGATTATTCTCAACGGGAACCCGACCGAGACCCCGAACGGCATCGATATGGCCGACCTCATCCATCGGCTGAAGCTGACCGGCCAGCGCCTCGCCGTGGAGGTCAATGGGGAACTGGTGCCCCGCAGCCGCTTCCGGGAACACCGACTGGCCCCTGGTGACAGGGTGGAAATCATTCACGCTATCGGAGGCGGGTGAGGCGACCTGTAGTTGCCTTTTCGGGGTCGTACCGGCCAGTACGGTAGTACGGAAATACCGAAACATCAGTGTGGTTCTTCCACCGGGAATTCCTGTCTACCCAAAGCCAAACGCGAATGAACGCAAATTGGGTGGTGCTTAACGTGTAGTGATGAACTCTCTGGTGAAGCTTTTTCTTCTTCGATGGGATCATCACACGACCACTACATATTAAGCAGTACTGCAAATTGTTCGGAATCGGCTTGTCATCATCGACGGTTCTTTATTCCATTGTGTTTATGTGTCCATTTGTGTTGATTTGCGGCTATTTTCCCGTGAAAATGCGCTCACCCAACGTTACTGGCTTTTGACGTTTTTGCTGAGAGTTCCAATCAGTCATGACTGTCCGTACCCGCTTTGCCCCTTCGCCGACCGGTTATCTGCACGTGGGAGGTGCCCGCACGGCGCTTTTTTCCTATCTCTTCGCCCGCAGGCACGGTGGGGCCTTCATCCTGCGTATCGAGGATACGGATGCGGACCGTTCCAGTACCGACTCGGTGAATGCCATCCTGGAGGGAATGACCTGGTTGGGGTTGGAATACGACGAGGGACCCTTCTACCAGACCGATCGCCTGAGGCGTTACAACCAGGTGATCGAGGGTCTGATAGCCACGGGGCTGGCTTATCGTTGTGATTGCTCCCCGGCGCGTCTGGATGCCCTGCGCAGAGAGCAGATGGCCGGGAGGAAGGATAAGCCGCGCTATGACGGCCACTGTCGCCACCGTGACCTGGGGCCGGACCAGCCGCACGTGGTGCGTTTCCGCAACCCCGAATCAGGAGAGGTGGTGGTGGACGATCTGATCCGCGGGCGCGTGGTATTCGGAAACGAGGAGCTGGACGATCTGATTATCCGCCGCAGCGACGGTTCTCCGACCTATAATCTGACCGTGGTGGTGGATGACTGGGACATGGAGATCACGCACGTCATCCGCGGCGATGACCATCTCAACAACACCCCGCGTCAGATCAACATCCTGCGTGCCTTGGACCGGGAGCCCCCGCGTTATGCCCATGTCCCCATGATCCTGAGGAGTGACGGCGCGCGCCTCTCCAAGCGGCACGGGGCCATGAGTGTCATTGCCTATCGGGATCAGGGCTATCTCCCGGAGGCCCTGCTGAATTATCTGGTGCGTCTCGGTTGGTCCCACGGCGACCGGGAGCTCTTCTCCTTGGATGAGCTGGTCGAGCTGTTCGACATCGATCAGGTCAACAAGGCCGCCGCCGGCTTCGATATCGACAAGCTGGATTGGCTCAACCAGCACTATATCCAACACGGCGACCCCCGGCGCATCGCCCATCTGCTGAGTCCACATCTGGGCCGGATGGGCATCGATCCCGCACCGGGTCCCGATGTGGTCGATGTAGTTCTGGCCCAGCAGGCGCGGGCCAAGACCCTGGTGGAACTGGCTGCGATCAGCGCCTTCGTCTACCGGGACTGCGACGACTACGACGAGAAAGCAGCCAGGCAGCACCTGCGGCCGGTGGCCAAGGAGACCCTGGAACGGCTACGCGCGAGGTTCGATCTGCTAGCCCTGGAGGACTGGGAGCCGGCAACCCTGGAGCATACGGTGAAACAGGTCGCGCAGGAGTTGGACACCAAGCTGGGCAAGGTAGCCCAGCCGTTACGGGTGGCCCTGGTGGGGCGGGCCGCCTCACCGGGTATCGAGGTGACCCTGGGGTTGGTGGGAAAGGCGGCGACCCTGCGCCGCATCGACAAGGCCCTCGCCTGTATCCGGAACGGCTTGTAGCGACATCAGGGCCTAACACCTACCGGTCCTTCTCACCGTTTTAGGCAGGCTTTGCCGCCGCTGAGCGAATGTCGGAGAGGACTCCATCCCACAGGCGGATGCGCGCGCGGATCGCCTGGCGGGCGCTTTCCAGTGCCCTGGTGTAGCGGTCGCGGTCGTCTCCGAGCATCCGTTTGAGAATGTTCATCGCGGCCGGGCCGTGTTGCCCGCTGTCCAGCTTGATGTGCCGCTCCAGGTAATAGACCATGCCGGGCGCCTCCGCGGCGGGAATACCCCAGGCCGCAAGCAGCGTTCGGAACATCCTGGGGATAAAATCCTCTCTGCCGAACAGGAAGTTGCCGGCTGCTTCTTCTCTTCTGCCGTGTCTTGTCAACGTAAGATTCGAATTCACGAACTCCTGTGCATAGCGGGGCACGTTCGCTGCTTTCAATGACCCATCGACCCCATCTCCCTGCTTCAGGTGGCGCAAAAAGGTGTCGAACGTTCGGGGCGGCGCACCGCCCTCCTGCATCCCTTTCAAGTAGAGGGTCAAATGGCTAGCCGGGTTGCCGTCGTGATCGATATCGGACTCTTCGTTGAGGACGATGTCGTTGATCAGCCGTGCCGAGGCCTCGTCCTCCGGCGGAATCCATGGAACCTGAGTGGATAGTGGTGACTTTTGAAGTGATATCTAGCCAACAAATGATAAAAAACAGATCTTCTGGTGGTATAATAAGTGTGAGCATTTCTACTTCGGATTCCAATATGACTCCTGAAAAGACTCAAGCTCCTATCAGGTACCCGAGCGACCTCATCGATGAAG
>Ga0136654_1000588_pt1 | contig 10632 bp, 10 predicted proteins | sample InaspJWI70metaG_FD_94865 | JGI IMG/M metagenome (GOLD analysis project Ga0136654, IMG submission 94865) | Marine gutless worms symbiont microbial communities from Oahu, Hawaii - Inanidrilus sp. 1 OAHU.JWI-70 metaG (version 2) | ecosystem: Host-associated > Annelida > Digestive system >... | reverse complement strand
AGAACTGACCAGGAACCGGAGCTGTCAGGGAAAATTCTTGTAAAGGAAAACCGGAAAATGTCCATTGCTTACTTCAAATTTCCGGCTACATTACTGGTAAGTAGGATGTTGCAGGCATTGTATCACCATTAAAGAACTTCTGCTTATTTGGAACGTCTTGCAGTGATGTTTGTAGTGTCCCGATATCACTGTCAAAAACTTGCTTGACATAGGTAACACAGCGTGGATAAAAGTGTTGCAGTCAGGCAAAATATCGGCGGAAATGTCGGTGAATTTCACTGTGCCCGGAGACTGGTCACCGTGACCATGTAATAATAACAACGATACAGGATTTGTATAGGCCGAGTCTCTTAAAGTCCAGTCACATGATAGAGAGGGTTGTGTATTGTATGTGTGTAGCGATGACTACTTCCGCATGAAGCTGCAGTGGAAGTCGATCGACGCTGACCAGGAATCGCGCTTCACAGACTTGAGAGATCGCCGCAGCCTCATTGGTACATACTACAGGCACTGTTACTGTCTCTGCACTGGTGTAGCTAAGGTTCTCATGCATAAAAACTCTATTGCACACTGTAAAACCCTTAATGTTGGCGTGCCCTTTATCTTGTGAATTTCACTAGCCAAACAAAACTGTGAAATGAAAGGTGCCAATATCAGTTACATAGCAACTTTAACTGACAACCTTCATGTTGATAAGTTGTAATTAACTCATCACTCAACCACCAGATGCAGTATTTTACACAGGTGCTACTGCTAGTAATGTGCCAATTGCAGTATGGCTGAATAGTATTATTAGTTGTTTTTGCTTAGAAAGAGTTTCTTTGTGTGTTTAACGTAAAAAGATTGTCTCAAATTACTCAAGCGTTGAACTGTTTAATTTGGATTTGCCAAAATGAATTTGCATGTGAATTCGCCAACTTTTAGGGCAGCCAAATTAAAGGGTATTTATATTACAGTAGCATAGCGTACAAGTTGGAGTTCTACCAAAGTGACATTTGCTGTTATAGAGCTATGACCTTGTTGCCCTTGCACTTGGTTGTAAACTGGCAAGTTTTTACCAATAATATGTGCTGTTTTATTACTAAGATGTAATGCCATGTGTCCATCTTTACCCATGTGTTTAAACTAAAGGCTCTCGTATCCTTGGCATTTTTGTACTTTGGCACTGATTGTACTGATGTGATGTGGCATAATATTACTCTGCTGGTGAGAAGATAAATATGTTTTTTATTCAAATACCAGAATATACACTCAAAAATTAACAGAAAATCCTGCAAACATTTCAGCACTTGTGTGCAATGGTGTCATACACTGATACATTTATGCCGGCATTTGGTGCTAAATAGGCTTATGTACCCGAGGCAAAATACTGTGGATGTTTTATGTCCCAAAAACAATACTGACAGCAGGTAAACGCATAGGTAAAAACGAGTACACCTGTATCTGTAGAAATTTTACCCGACCTGTGGGTCTGGGTTTACCCACAGATACAGGCATAGCAGCAAGCTGCTACTTTCAAACTACAAATACACTAAAGGTTTGCACAGGGCATGGACTGGGCCTAGAAATTTGCTGATCATAAGGGCCAGGGTCGAAGCTTCGGTGATGTGCTAATGTACTCAATTTGTTTAAAGGAATAGGTGTACAACTGCAAATTAATAACCATCATTCAGATCATTCGTTCTACATAATAATATGCAACTTGCATACACTGCAAGCTGTAGCTTCCTGTTGATCCTTATAGCCCTGCATTGCACCTCCCCAGCTATTGGTTTTCTTTACAACGGCACTTAATAATTGGCAATTAAATTGCGGGCAGGGCCAGACCTCATCTAAAGGTGAGCCTAAAACCGGCCTGAAAATTTTTACAGCAAACAGTCCAGGCTGGTATGATTCGTGAATTTTGGGCTCTAGTATACAGCATGATTCAACAGCTCTCAATTCCAGGCAACTAGTAACAATCACTCGCAGTATACAAACTTATAAACTAACAACAAAAATACAATCTAAACATTTAATACGTGCGTATGGTCATCCAGACAGCTGAATCTGAGGTATGGAAACGACATAATAATGACGGGAAAAGAGGATGTCACTTATAGAACTTTCTTGTAAAGAAGGTGCTATTCAGGTGTGACAGTACTGCAATAAAATCATGTACTAAAAGTCATAATTAAACTTTGCAGTCTTGTGCTATCACTGAGAGCAGGTCAAGGCCCATGTCATGCTAACTTGCACAAATGGGGTCTCGCCCAGCCACCTTCCTCTGACTGTGGCCAGCAACAGAACCATATTGCCGACACGTGTCCATTAACAAAATTTGAAGGCGGACTAAATCTACTGCACGAAGCGGATGATGATGCAGTCATATGGCTGGAATCTACAGCAACTGTAGCACTTGCAAAATAAATAACTGAGAGAGAAAATATCTAAGCACAACTTAGCCACTGCTCTACTGGCAGCAATGCATGCCACACTCACCCCACCCGTTCCAGAGAAAAAAGTGTGAACAATAGAAGGGATGGGAGTGAAAGCAAGAAAGAAAAGGGGAAGACTGAGAAAGAGGAATGGGAGGAAATGCGAAGCAAGGAGAAGAGAGGGCAAGACAGAGGCAGCAGGAAACAGAAGAAAAGTGGAATGGAGGGTAAAGTGAGGGAGTGGAAGGGGAGAGGGTGGGAAGGAAAAGGAGAAAAGTGTAAGGGGAACTGGATGGGAAGGGATGGAGCAAGGTGGAAAGGGAAGAGGATGGCAAGGGGAAGGTAAATTAAGTAGATGGGAAAGGGCAGAGGGGGAAAAGGAGCGAATTGGGAGGCTGAGAGGTACAGGAAAGGAGTACAGGACAGGGAGAGAAAATAAGAGAAGGGGCAAACACGAATTGGTGAGCCAGCTAGTCTCCCAGAAGTGAAAAACGAGACCAGAGTTTGATTTGAAGGTTAGCCTACATGTCACCGTATGTGCTGGCATGGAGGAGTCGACTCATCACTGCCAGATTTCACTGACATCGGTGGAATATGTCACCAGTGAGGGACAAAAAAGTACAAAATCATCCACCAACCATGATAAGTAAATCCCAATCATGATTGGGAATTAAATCTGTTTGAGTACATTTGGAGATTCGATTTGGACTTTACAGATTTGATGCAAAAGGTCGTGATTTTATTTTTAAAATTTTGGAGATTTTATTTTTAAAAATTCAAATCGCAACAAATTAGGTGCTTGTTTGCGGACATAAAATGGAATGCATGAATCATCAAAATGCTTATGCTTCTAACACAATTTAATGCCAAAACTGCACCATATACTAACTGACTGATTAATACTGTATATGTTCTGTGGCTGCATGAAATATATAGTGTGTGATTAGTACTGAAATATAGTGCACAAATATTGGTATGTCGACTTTCTATTGAAAATGTATTTACATATTCATTTTCGTGAAAGATTTGCTATTTGATTTGAGACTTGACCTTGAAAGATTTGGGATTTGAAGAAAAATGGGGATATGAGATTTGGCTAAATGATTTAAATCAATTTCTGGAAAGATCTGAAATTTGAGTTGGATTTAATTTCAGATTTGCCCCGTCAGTGCACACCGAGTAACTTAAAATATTGTCACACACTGCTGCCAGTAGGCTTAACTAAGAGAACACACATAAAAATCTAAAACATACGAACTAGCCATAGTTAAGGCAAAACATGCAGTCATCCGTGACAATGTCTGTACCATGCATGATATTTTGAATACATTTATGTACATTGCACATAAGTGCCTCCAGCGATCAATGCTTACAACACGAAATGAAATCTATCGCACCGCAGCAGCAACATACAGACCGCAACGTTGACACACGATAAAACAGCCAGTATTCCAGGCTCACATAAGCTTGTAACCACTGACCATATTTAGGGTTGCAAGATTGGAAAAATCACTGTAAAACCATGGCATTCAATATCCATCGTTATTATTGTCTCCAAGGTAACTATTTGGCTGGGCACTCAGTGCACACCAGTAAACAGTATTAACCGTCATGGTACACCCGCTCTGGTCAATTAAAACGCCATGAAAATAATAAAATCTGCTACAAAAATCACATGAAAGACGTGTTAAGTTATAAATTAATCTCAGTCTAAGCCCTAGTACTGAATGCCGCCATTAACAGGAGAGGCAAGTTGGCGTCAGAGAAGTTACACTGTTCTGATTTTGTACATGATCTGCTAGTAATCATGGCCATGATTGCCAAAAATTGCAGCACATGTCCAAAATCACGTGTTCACGATGATCGTGATTTTCTTGCAGCCTTAACAGTATTGGCTGAAAGACAGCACTGCAACAACTATGCTAAACAAATGTATACACACAATACATTTTTGTCTGTCGGTCACAAGTGTGCATTAACACTAACATAAAAAAGAAAACATACCATGTAAAATCGTAATAGCGATACATTATCGGTTCGACATCACTACAGCAAAACACCAGTAAACCGAGTTCGTTAGAACATTTCCTGAACAGTCTCTTAACGTACTCTTTATGCCTACAGAGTTGATCACAGAAAAACTGTTTCTATTAAGAAAGTATGTAGCTGGGCATTAAGTGCAAATATATGACTCCACGGCTTTGTGTCACTGAAGGTGTTTCTTGAGTTCTTGTTTGCTGGTGAATTTCTTCTGACGAGTGTCATGTAAACCAAGTACCTTCATTGTATGACTTTAGTGGATGTGTCTGTCCTGGAATTGTGAAACACTATGAACAGTGTCTCCATGAGTGCAGCTTTGCAGCAGCGACAATGTGAACATGTTCAGCTCGCCATTTGTCTTGAAGCACTTTCCACAGTAAGGTCTTTGACATGGTTTTGTGTTGTTTTGTGTATGCGACGTTGGTGACGCTGCAAGTTGCTCGGATCATTAAAACACTTGCCGCAGAGCGTACACTTGTACTCTTTATCGCCCATGTGGACTCTCATATGACGGACCAGACTGCCAGACATGCTAAAGGCCTTATCGCACACGCTGCATTTGTATGGTTTCTGCCCCGTGTGGACTTTCATGTGAGTCTGCAGATCTCCAGACCGACGAACTGCCTTCCCACACACATAACAAATGTACGGCTTTTCGCCGCTGTGAATTCTGCGGTGCTTCGCAAGGTGACTCGCTTCTGCAAAAGCCCTGCCGCAAACGCTGCACTGGTAGGGCTTCTCGCCCGTGTGGACTCTCATGTGCCTGTTTCGGCAAGTAGCTGAGCTGAACGCCTTGTTGCAGACTTGGCAGTTGTACGGCTTGTGTCCGGTGTGAACTTTGATGTGTCTCGTCAGTTCTCCAGCGGCACAGAATGCCTTGCCGCAGACGTGGCAACTGTACGGTTTCTCTCCGCTGTGGATTCGGCTGTGCACCACAACGCTGTGTGACGTCGTGAATCGCTTGTCACAAACAGCACATTGGAACGGTTTCTCTCCCGTGTGGATTCTCGTGTGGTCCTCGAGGCCTTTGCTGTGTTGGAAACATTTGCCGCACTCTGTGCACTTGTATTTGCCTCGGTGACTAATCATATGATGACGCAGTGAGTCACGAGACAAAAATCTCTTCTCGCAGTCAGTACATGGATACACAGCTTTTCTTTCCCTGTTATCATTCAAAGACTCTTTTACTGTTGACCTTTCGCCACCTGCAGTATGTGGTCCTGGCTTGTCTTCGTGCGAATGATCCGTGATACCATTACTATTATCTTCAGGCTTTATCTCAAATGGTTCAGCCTCAGATGCCATGTTTCGACCTGAATACCCACAACATAACAAATTCACTCGTACACAGCATTTCAAACAACATCCACATGTTTGTTCATGAATAACTAAGTCAAAACTGAAGCAATTGTTATTTGAGACAGAATCCTGAGAGAATGAGATATAAATCATTATGGACTTGTCCACCACACTTTAAAATGCCACAACACTACTGTGTTTTTTGCAACCTTGTAAAATGTAGAATTTTTGCATACAATTTCCATTAAATATGACATCGTTACTCATTGTGGGTGGTCCCAATATGCGCCCTGCAATTCATCATCTTTACGACCGACACAGTCGAACAAATCCAAGATGGTGGACGGCTGCCATACTTGAAAAATTGCTATCCGCAACGGTTCGAGCGATCTTTGCGAAATATGGCATGCTGGTGCAAAATGTGTCTTAACTGCCCCAGTCATTAAAATTTGTGAGTTTAAAAAAATCCAAGATGGCAGGTGGCCACCATTTTTAAAACTGCTAAATCGCGATATCTCTGCAACTGTTAAAGCAATTTTGATGAAATTTGGCATTGTGATGCCCCCTACAGCCGAATTAATATTAAAATTTCGAATTTTTGAAAATTCAGCATGTGGCTGACAACCGCCATTTTGAAAAGCTGCTAAAATGCATTATCTCTGTAGCCACTTGACCAATTTCAGCAAAATCTGCATACTGATGCAAACTGGTTCTCTAGACCCAACTGGATGTTAAAACTCAGAAAATACAACATGGCAAAATCTGCATACTGATGCAAACTGGTTCTCCAGACCCAACTGGATGTTAAAACTCTGAAAATCCAACATGGCATGTGGCTGCCATTAATTATTATTTTAACAGTGGCTCCTCAACCATCTAGACAGTTAAGTAGCCCCAGGATTACATTTACGTTAGCCCTACATTTCTATTTGCTAGGTCTTGAGACACTATCTTGAGATACAGTGAGTGCAGTAACAATTCTTTGTAATAATTCTCCATGTTTCAGCTTACTGACTCAGTTGGTAATAGTTTATTGTCAAAACCTGTTTATCTTTGGCTATGTTAGTGGATCATAAAACTGATGTGGCAAAAATAACACCTTCCTGACTTCAGCCAACGCTGGCTTACTGCACGCAAAGCTGGCAAGCAGAAGTCCCTCTGGCTGTGGCTACTGGATGGCAAGTCCGAATCACGAGTCTGCACGGTTGAATAGCCCGAGGTGAATGGAAGCCGTCAGATGATTTTGTTCTCATCAGGCTGTTCAGCCAAACAGATTCGCGGTCTGTATTATTAATCCATCCCAAACAATTTCCCTTCACCTCAGGCTATTCTGTCATCTAGACGGAATAAAACCGCAAATACTGTATACAAAACTGGCTTCAGTTTCTCTTTGCAGTAAAAGCCACTGCTTTAAAACAGCAAGTATTAAAATTTTATCTGCAGGGGGTTAACTTTTACATTTATGACAGGCCACTGGCTGATATAAATGTCGTAGCTAGCTTCTATGCTTAAAATTTGTGGATGAAATTTTGATGTTTGCTGGTTTAAAGCAGTGGCTTTTATAACAATGAGAAACTGAAGCCAATTTTCTGTATATTTTAAGTACCAAGTATAGCAGTATGTTTTATAGTAACTTACACAGTAGTACTAATTGCAGTGCATATTCAAGAAAAAGCTTGCTTTTACAGTAGAAGTAAGTCAGAACTAACTTTTCAGTGTGAGACTGTGTGTCGTCTTTTCAAATAACTTAAATATTTCGGTGACATCAATCATGAGAATTTGCAGAATTCTGGTTAAGTAAAGAAGTCTGGAGAAATGGGTAGGAGCACCATGCACATTTTTGACTCCGAGTGCCAAGGATATGGCTATGCCACTGACACAACTCGTCCATGTGGGACAAGGAGTGCAAAATGTGGGACCAAGTAAGATAAAGAGGACTGCAGTAGAACTGTGTGCGACATACTCTGAAGACATCAAATTTAGTACATTAACACACACACACACCCATTTAACGGCCCTTTTTCCGGGACTACCCAGGTGAGCCGGTACCAGAAAGGTAAAACCAATCTGGATTTTATTGAAGCAGGAGACAGTGAGTGGCAGTGGCATCAGCTGGGCCATATGCAGGTCTGCACCTCGCTCCAGACAGATAACCATTCCAGCACCTCACCACTCAGTTTTTTACAGGCCGGATGCCCTTCCTGTCGCCCAACCAACAGCGTCAACACTCTGCAAAACACTGTTACTGACCACTTTCTGGTTTGCTGTGTACGCGACGATGGTGACGCCGCAAGTTGCTTGAATCACGAAAACTTTTGCAGCATACGATACATTTGAACTGTTTGTCGTCCATGTGGACTCTCTTGTGACGGTCCAGGTTGCTAGACACACTAAAAGCCTTGTCGCACATGCGGCATTTGTACGGTTTCTCTCCGGTGTGTACTCTCATGTGAGTCTGAAGATCTCCGGACCGACTGAATTCCATGTCACACACATAGCACGTGTACGGCTTCTTTCCGCTGTGAATTCTGCGGTGCTTCGCAAGATGACTTGCTTCTGCAAATCGCTTGTCACAGACAGTACACTGAAAAGTCATTTCGCCAGTGTGGGCTATCATGTGCCTGTTTCGCCCAGTAGCCGAACTGAATGCCTTGTTACACACTTGGCAGTTGTATGGCTTGCATCCACTGTGAACTTTCCCAGATCTGCTCGGTTTTCTCGGCTTGTCATCGTGGGACGGCTCAGGGATATCATTATCAGTGATATCGTCAGTGATATCATCTTCAGTCTTTATTACAAGTGGTTGCGATTTATCTCTGCTGTCAGCCTCAGTCTTAAACGTCGTATTGAGACCTGAATATGCACAACATAACAAACACGTTTATACACTGTGTTTCCAGAAAGTGTCCGCCTGTTCATTTGTGCATGAAAAACCGAGTCAGAACTGACACGATTTTGATAAACTGTTGAGACGGAATCCTTAAAAGACGAGATATCAATGACTATGAACTTGTCCACACCACCTTATAATGCCACCACACTAACGTGTATTTGAGTATTTATTGAACAACATGTAACAAACGTACATACAAATCATGACTTTAAAGCAGTGGCATAGCAATGATAGAAAAATAAACACTAACATGAGTAAAACTGGCAACTACCTTGTGATAAACAGAATTTGTGTAGCAAATAAGAGTGGTGTGTTGTACTGGCGAGTTGCATTTCAGGCGAACGATGTCAGAGGAACTGTTAAAAGTGGTGATGTGTTGCCATTTAGCCCATATCTCATGAAGCCAGTGACACAACTATAAACATACTGCTATGGTAAATATGGCTACTCTTGTCGGAGGAGTACTGAGCCACGGCCACAGGTAAAACGTACAGAAAATTTAGTGGGGACGCGAGTCACATGACTGATATATGCCAGCAGACAGACACACACACTCATTCCGATACTTTGCATCCCTTCCACGGGGAGTAAACAAGAGTCAGAACAAGACAAACAAGTACAAGTCGGTGCTGAGCCTACTTCATTAGCTGTCAACATGATGCTACCCACATCTGTTGCTGAGTGCCGGCACCTGCAGCCCAGTGCCCACAGCTATCGATCGATATCTCTTGCCCACGGGGCTCTCAACAGCAAACCCGCTGACGATTGATGGGACAGACAAACAGATGGACCGACCGTTACGTAAACCCTGCCCCACATATTACGTGGGCAGCGTCAAGAAAAAGCTTGGCTGTCGTTGAGAGACTGCAGTACACTGCTAGATATTATTAGGCCACATCACTATATGTACCATGAGATGCAGACTATTGCTACAGATGTAGCGTGATCTGTCTGTTTGTGGGTCACGAGCGTGAGACCTGCAAAAGCTGATGAACAAATCAAGGTCCCGTTTGTAAAGTGGACTTGTTGGGCCCAAGCATGTATTAGGTGGGAGCCCAGATCGCCTGCGGAAAGGGGCACTTCTGTGGGTTATACGTAAGCATGCCCAAACTTTCCCAGTGTCGACAGTCAATATACTCAACCTTATTTGTTAGAGGGCAGCAGCAATGCGGCGCCTGGCTGCCATTCTGCTGTAGCAACTTGTTTAGATGTGTCACTACATACGATGTCAAATAGGTTTTACCACTGTCACTGAACAAATGCATCCCTTTCACGTTAGTGGTAATCTTTGTATTTTCTTCTTCTGACTGCAACGGCCTTGAATGATCTGATGTTCCGTCTTGCAAAGACTGAGCAAATACTGATATTTCTGTTTAATGGGCAGCGTTAATGACGCTGTCTGTGAAGCAGAGTATGGCCGTAAGTGAAACATCATAGAAGACATCAACAGCTATGCAAAACATACCAGCAGAAGCTGAGTTGTGACAGTCTTTGGTAATTTTGCGTCTGCACAAGACATGATGCCAAACGTTAATTATACATTTTCTTATATTATAATTAAACATGGCACTCAGTTGCAATGTGATTAATTCACTATGTTACTGAGTCATGATATCGCAACAGTGTAACATGCTTAGCCAACTTGGTCTGTGGACAGTGTTGGGTTTCCACTGTTATAATCCTGTTTCTGTCAGACGCGAGGTACAAACCAGTTTATACCATTTTAAACCAATGGTATTGTCTCTCTCAGGATATACTCATTTCCATTTCATATAGTAACATACCAGTAACAAGTAGAGCATTCCAATTCGGGCAAAAAAAGTTTCGATTCGATTCTCGCTACCGAATCGATTTTTCAATTCGATTCGGCAATCTGATAAATTTTGCCGCTTGTACACTGATATTCAAATAGTAAGTTAGGAGTAATTTTTATAGTATGCATTGCGTAACTGTTTTTTGTCGATGTTCTACACAGTATAACTT
>Ga0136654_1000587_pt1 | contig 10645 bp, 6 predicted proteins | sample InaspJWI70metaG_FD_94865 | JGI IMG/M metagenome (GOLD analysis project Ga0136654, IMG submission 94865) | Marine gutless worms symbiont microbial communities from Oahu, Hawaii - Inanidrilus sp. 1 OAHU.JWI-70 metaG (version 2) | ecosystem: Host-associated > Annelida > Digestive system >... | reverse complement strand
TCCGCCAGTATAATCATGTTCTGCCAATATAAGTCATATTCTGCCAGTATAAGTGATATTTTGCCAATAGGAGTTACATTCTGCAATCATGTTCTGTCGAAATTATCTGCAGTTTAACAGTCAATTTTGATATTTTGTCCTGTTCTGCCGTTCTGCTCTGCTCTGCCGATTCAATATACCCCATTTCACCTTTGTAACACCGTGCGCTGAAGAGGCAGTAATAGAAAACGACGACGACGTAATACACCTGTATGCCTGTAAGACTTACTTCAGTTTCGACAAGTCCACAAGACAGATTACCGGTATGTGAGCCAACCCCACTCCACCGGTCTGGTCGAGAACTGGTAACGACAATTTACTGAATCTAATATGACGGTGTAGTGTAGGACTGTAGGTTCGGGAATGCCACACAGTCACAATGCCAATTCTTTGTTGATATTTATAACGCATTTCAACGTAGCAGCCACTGTCGCAATTAAGCTTGTATTGAAATCACGATAATAAAGTAATCGAAACATAGGCGGCGGAGCCGGGGGGCACAGCCCCACCCCCCAATGACGAGGTTGGGGGGGCACCATGCACTCTGCCCCCCAACTCTGACACCAGTGGACCGTAACAAAGCATACTGTTTTCGGTAAGATAAATTCGGTGTTGTTGATAATCAAGCGCAATAACGTATGCTATGGTAGAAGTGTTCTGCCCTTACAGGTTAGGGTAGGCCTGCGCCTATGACTCTGCACGCTCATATTCATACAGACCTTTTGGATTGCATCGATGACTCTGCAATGGTTAAGGACTTTGTTGCATGTAACGAAGTTCGAAAGGACATTTTTGGAAAGGGGCTAAATTTGCCGGCTCCGTTGGACATCCAATGACCAAAATGCTTTCAGCTTCAGAGGGGCTTCGCGTCGCCCCCTGACCCCCGTTATAGCCTCGTGCTCCGCACTCGCCATGGTGCCCCCCCAACCACTGACCCCTTCCGCCGCGTATGAATTGAAATCAGGCGCACGAGGCCGGATAACATCAACTTGAGTGTGAGCCTGTGAGGGCACTGGCAGACTCAGACTGAGTACTGAGTACTGACAGTCGACAGCTGTGGCAGTTGCCCTCATAGAATGGTGGCGCTACAGGCTAATGAAGCTGCAGTACAGGCCACTGCCGGCAGGTAGGCGGGCGATTGCCTGCCGCTGCGTCTGCCCGTGAGCGTTGAGAGTGCAGCGCGCGACGGTCAACTTGACCGGCGGCCTGGCACTGAGTGCTGCGGTACAGGCTAGTCACTGTCAGTGTCACAGTGCTGCCTGCTGTTTAGCGCGTCTAGCCAGGCCGTGGCGTACGTACGTCGTACGGTACTGCTGTATTGTGCTGCGCTGGCGCTCGAGTGTATGCACGTGTAGTTCATTGTCGGGTGACAGACGAGTGTTGTTTGTTGCGTCGGCGTCGGATTGGGACGAATAGGCAGCGTGAATAGGCCGCGATCGTTCTAACATTGCGGTCGAAACAGAATCGAGTGTGCCGTACTTAACGGAAACCAATCGGTCGTGTGATCGAACTGGTGGTACGGTGGTGAAAAGTTCTTTGTCCAGGTAGAAAACGACCGTGTTTTCACCTGTATTGGTCGCGAGTCTGTTATTGCGCGTGCGAATGATGGATATCACGGTGCAGCAGAAAGACTGCGATGCGTTAGCGGGATTGTTCCAGCACATCGTCACTGACCTCAGGGTTTGTTTTGTAGTCTTTGATTTCATGCTCACTTTTGTATTAATCCGGTATTTTTACCCACAATTTAGTGGTCCAGGTAGAGCACTCAGCCGGATGTGTGTTTTCAGGCAAAGACGAACTAAATGATTTGATCTAGACGCTTGACACGCATGTTCATTTAGTGCAAGTTTGAAAGTGAAAAATTTCCAGCTAATTGTTGAATAATTCTTTGTCCTGAAGTAGTCGGCGTACCTTTGAGTGAGGGCTTACACTTTCTTACGTGAGAATGTGCTGGGATCTGTGGCACTTAGACTTCAGATTGTACACTGCAGAAAACCGAAACCCACTGCAGTAGTGTAGTTCGTTATATCTATGTGTATTACTTAATGTTCATGTTCTATTTTCAGACCAGCCCGCCAGTTTGGGAGGATTTCCTGAACAAGTCATTGAAGCTTAACAGCGTGTTGAGGTAAGCTGGTATTTTCTTGGATATGTTCAGTTGCATTTGTTATTTGTTTACAATTTTTTTCAAGACCTTGTGATTTAACTAAGATCTTGTGGTTGTTTGAATGACCATGCAGTTGTTAAATTTGGTTGCTAAGAATGGTCATCCAACATCAATTTGTGGACAAACCATGCAGCTTATGCACTTCATAAGAAGTGGCGGACAGCGTCAGATACTACTGACAATGAAACTTTTGTTTTATGCCACAAATTGCGTACGGGTAGGCCCCCAGTTAGGTTGTTTAAATTTGTCAGGTTGCCAAAAAGCGGTTTACTGTACACGTGCATGCTGTCATGGAGGGCTGCTGCTGTGGTTTGCAGGACAACGGCGGCGTCTATGGGAGCGTTCCTGGATGCATTTCAGAAAGTCGCTGACCTGGCTAACAACTCACACGGTACTTACTTCCGGTCTCTGTCAGCTGCTACTGTGCTCAGAGGATGCTGCAGCTGTTACGCCTCCTATCCAGTAACAGGGTGTTCACACTTTACAGCCGGTTGTGCAGCCAGTTGTACAACTGGTTGGGTGAACTATGCAAATGAGCCCAGCCAATCGGCGCGGCCAGGATGCTTATGGCGTCATTAGACTGAGGCACAGCAAGGCGGCTGTGTGGACAGTAGACGATGTGGTGTGATTGATCGGATTTTTTTAAAGAATTCTTATTTATTATTTTTACGTTCCATAGCATATGACAGTGAGGGATCGATCACAACATTGCAAAACTCTACTCTATTTATTTATTCATTATATGAATATTCAAAACGTTTCATACAGCCGGTTGTACAATGGGCTGCAAAGTGTAAACAGACTTTAACAGTGCTCTTTGTATGTCTCTGGGAAGACCCCTACTGGGCCCTTGGAGTGTCACTTTCACGCTGACGCTGTGGAGAAGGGAAGTGATGCAGTAGGCTAGACACTGATTGATGTGAGGTGTGGGTGAGGAAGGGTAATTAGTCCAGGCATCACACTGGGCTGCATGACCCCGCCTGACCTGACACGTGACTTGGACGTTTTTATGTGTCCTGTCTCCCGACACAGTCTTAATCACCTTATCCCAATTTTCTGTATATAGCCTACACGTTATGACAGATTTACGAACCCAAACTATGGTCTTCATTTACAAGCTGGTGTTATTGTGTAATGTATTACATAATTTATTGTGATATAATGTTTGATAACCATTATCCTGTGTTGTGGTGCTGGGTAGAAAGCATAAATCCTGAAGTGCTAAATTTTGTCTGTGTGTTTAGTTGCTGGTGTTTCATTTAATTTTGTTGAGTATTATTTTCAAATTCAACTGCAGGTAAAATAATGGTTTGAGGTAAGTGCAGTTAACGGCAGCTAGAGGGCAGCATAGAAAAATTGGCAAGTAGGCAGGCTACAATGCCGAGATAAGTGTTTGTAGCCTTGTAGGTGTGATTATAATTATTACTGTTGATGTACTTTGCAGTAACAGCGACCTGCAGCGTTTATGCATGTAAACATATGCTTTCCATAGCTAGCAGTGTGTATGTGATTGATAAATTTATACTGTACAGAGCTGACCATAGTTAACTGACAACACGTGTATACAGCCGGGCTTGGCAGCCTGTGTGTAGAATGCGTGTGCTATTGGCACACCTGGCGGTGGCAGATTGCAGTGTCTGGTCTGTTTGAGCACCCATGCAGTGGGTAGGTCGAATGTTGTGATACTGTACAGCCACACACTGGTTTTATTCAGGCGCACTAGCACACCTGGCCATGGCTGCTGCGGTTGACGTTACCATACCTGCTGACCCAACTGAGCCGTCATTACTCATACACCGCAGCTGGGCCTCTATTGACACTGCTCGCGTGTGGAGCAGGGTCTATGTAACGGTCGAGCGTCCGTCCGTCTGTCTGTCACATCGATCGACAGCAGGTTGCCGGCGGGTTTGCTGCTGAGCGCCCTGTGGGCAGGAGATACTGATCGGTAGCTGCGGGCGCCGGCGCTCAGCTGCAATGCGGGTAGCGTTGTGGTGAGAGCCGACGGAGGAGGTTCAACACAGACTTGTTTCAATGCATCCTGCACGTGATAGTGAATCAGATTAATTTTGTCACGCGTCGGTTGCAAACTGATGGTGTGGTGATCTAATTGTGTTTTTGTCCCACTAACGTCTGTGAAAGCAAATTATCACAGTGCAAACACTGCTTCTCTGATGCTTTGCTTTGGCTGTCTATATAGTTGACAAACGGAGTAGGCCCTAAATCACCATATCACGTTGATTCGGTGTTATTTCACGTGTTCTTTCGGCGTTTTCACTGTTATTGTGATTGGCTGCTGGCTCCTGGCTGCAGTTTCAGGAGTTTCAGAGAGGTAGATTATTGAGTGAATTGCGGCGTCACCGCAAGTGCCTAGATGCCTCTTTGATGGCCTGGCTGTTTTGCTGGCTGTCTATCTGCGGCAACTCTGCGACTGAGTGAGCTGTAGTGTATAGGACATTCGTCCCCCCGGATACCTGCCACCCCCGGGAAATCGCTATCGCGGACATTTGCACCCTCGTACATGACCCCAACTGTGAACGGTAACCATGTAACTCTGAACCCTAGGCTTATATAACCCTAACTAGGGAGCAAGCCTCCCATCAAATTGGAAACAACCTCCAGGAAGACCCAACCACACGTAACTCAGAACCATTGAATCGGATTTGATACCACTCAACAGTCAACATCGGTCCTTCCTACTCGTGGACGAAGGCAGCATCTCAAGAACACTGGTGTTCGATTGCAGACACGCCTACGCTCAAGAATATGCCACGCACAGAGACTGGGACAGATGTCCACGATGGCGGGGGCAAATGTCCGTTCACGAGTGAGCTGCTATCAGTCAAGGGTCAGGATGTCATGCTGTAGCAATGGCACTCAATGGTGCCATGTTCCGCGGCTGTGCATGATCTGACTTGGCCTCGTGAACAAAGCGTCAGCGGCTGCCCTGGATGATATATCGATTATTTAGATTATTTATCGTCTAACCGGGGCGTGCTAGTGCGACCGGTTCAGGTGAGTTCAACACCCAGTATAAGGCCATGGTAGCCCCATCTGCTGTCAAAGTCGCGTGGCTTATCCGTCAAGTGTCGGTAGCTCTATAATTTGCGGAATTTTGTACCCCGCTTTCTGCCGTCGCTTATGTTGGACGGAAAGTTCATGGCAGCTGCAATGTAGAGATGCAGCTCGTTCTAACAGGTCGACATTTAGATTTGCAAGAAAATCATTTTAATTAGAAATGTCGCGTCGCGTCTTCGCAGCAAACCATGCTAGCCAATGGCAATAAGCGACGCTATTGCAGCGACGCCACTCCGACCATATGTTGTTGTCCGGGCTGCCGACAGTGGACACTGCTAAACTGACCGACCATGACAGGCCGGCTGCCAGGTCACGCAGTAGGCCTACGTGAGGTCCGCACGCTTGCTGATACACGAGAATAGGAAAGGAGAAAGAAGAAGGAAGAGGAGAGTGTGCGATAAACTTCTTATGTAAGAAAGAACTTCGGGGAAAGCGAGATAACTTGCCGCTAACTCAGCGGTCATATAGTAGGCCTATATTGGCTATACTTCTGACCATGCCTGCGTAGAGGTCCTGTCCGATCCTGGGCTAGTGTATGACGCTGCCAGTAAATCTCTTCGCAAGCTGCCATTATTTTCTGTCTGCAGGTCCACGATTACCCCCCAGCGGCTTGAAAACCATCTGACTAAAATGGCAGTGTGTACTGAAAACTTCTTACTTCTTGCGTTATTATTATTACTATTATTATTAAGTTTCAGGAACGCCGATAGACACGTAGATGCGGGTGTGTGAACTAAACGTGCGCGTCGCTGTCAATATTCAAACTCGTCTTTTCTGTGTCATTGTCACTCCTCTGGTCTTGGTCTTGATGTTGTAAACTGGTGTTGCTTACATCTGTTACATTCGCTGTATTTCTCCGCCTGCACTGTATGTAATTCATGTTATAATCAGCGCAGCGGCCGGCCGCTGGCTGCCGTAGTTTTTAAGACTGTGCGACACGCGACTTTCTACCGCCCCCGCGTCAGCTCAAGTATAATTACATTGTAGTTGGCGTCAGCGTCGCATGCACAGCGTGAAATGTGGGTCGGGCCGGTGCTACAGTCGTCGTGACGTAGCGTGGTTTGTGTCTGTTGGGCACACTAATGAGCCTTGCACAAACGGATGAACCGACCGAGATGCCGCGTTGCCTTTTCAGAGTCAGGCTGTTGACGCCAGCTGGTGAATATGATGGAATGATCTGTGCAGCATCGCCGATGCGCGCTATCGCTGCCACTACGGTAGCAACTTGTTTTACAGGTGATGCAAGAACCACAGTGAAAAAAATCCGAAGGGTCAAAGTGCCGCCTCCGATTAATGGCCGCCTGGTGCGACCCCATTACCTCTCACCCCCACCTCGTCGCCCCTGGTGACTGACAGTAGATGAGATTCGAAGCAAGGGAAGCGGTGCTTTGTGTAGAGCACCTGGTGAAACCAGGCCTCTATCACGTTCATTGGTATTCATCTCACCGTGAACGTTTTGATGTCTACGCAATTATCCCAAAAGTGCAGTCTCCATAATTTGCATCAGTTATCGTGCATGACCCCTGCCGTCAGCCAGTGCATTACCGCAGGGGTTGACTCATGCTACATTGTGCTATTTTGGCTAATTTATGATAATTGCTTGTCTGATGTGGTAGACAGTGTCATTCACTGTAGCAAGGAATATAACTGAATTGATACATGTCTGCACTGTAGAATAAAATAATAATAGTAATAAACAGATTTGTATAGCGCCGTAAGGTCGTAACTTCAGAGGCGCTAAATACATGTGGTTATTGCGGGTTAGTAGGCTTATGTTAATGCATTGCATGTGAGACAGATTTGTGCTGTAGATGAAGGTTAATACTTAGTTGCCCAACAATGTAAATGTTGAGGAAAACAGTCAAGAGGTGTGTTAGTGCAAATGCTGCTGGGCTGGACTCGTTGTGTGTGTCCATCATCTGCCTATATACACTGTGCATGCAGGATCTAATGAAAAAAAGCACCAGGACAAGTAAGGTCAGTGGACCGGTCAGGGCTACACTTGCAATTTGCACACCACACACGGTAAAAGATACAAGACTAGCGGCTTTGCACCCTCAGCAACGGTCGCGCCTTGGGCGCCCTGTGTTCCACCGTCTTGCTGCATCGATTCACTTCATGCTCCGCCGCCCCCGCTGCCGTATAGTAGCGTTGCTGCTAGCACGTTTTTTAGCATTTAGAACAGACAGACGTCGCATCGAGTCAGCCTACATACACATCACAGCGAACTAGACTACCTTGCAGGCCTTTGTCTCAGGTCGTGAGTCCGATCAGTCCAGGGATACACAATATAGCACACGTCGTGGCTATTGTACTGCATGCTTCGATGTAAATTTCGCATACTTTGCTGGCACGTTTTTGCATTTCGATGATGCCTGCGACGATAAATTCCGCCAGTTCCCGTAGATAGCGTATGCACTGAACCTTCCTCTAGTTGCGGTATATGACGCCAGACGAAAACGCACCGTACCGTACCGTGTAGAGTTTATTGCCAGCTAATATCGCCGGCTCATGTCTGCAGACTCGTGATAATGCTATTATCACCAGTATGCAGAGCAAGGAGCTGCATGCAGCCCTCTACAGACTGATCCAACTCAGTGCTGCGTCCCGCCGCCCGGCCGGCGCTCACGAGTGCTAATGCGTGTTGATATCTCAACTTGGCGGATCTCACGCTGCCGTTTGCCTACTGCGCTTTATTCACTGCCATAGGACTTCGAGTTTCTGATGTAGAAATCCCGCGGGGTCAAATACATGCGGTATCGGAAAGACCAATAACTTGCTGCGTTTCGGAAATGGCAGAGACAATTGAGTTGACCACGTTTGACAATGACAAATTAGTGTGAAAGATGAATAGGGAGTCTAGGTGCTGTCTCTAACGGTCAGCAACCAGTGTGCAAAATACCACACACACACACACCCGTTTATCGGCCCTTTTTCCAGGACTAGGCTACCCGGGTGAGCCGGTACCAGACAGGTAAAACCAATCTGGATTTTACTGAAGCCGGCAACATCAAATTCGCTGTACTAACTGTGGTTAGTACAGCGAATTTGATATTGCCGGCTTTGACAGTATTCATTGGTAGCAGGTCAAGTCGCCGACAGGTTAACCCACCGATGCAAAAAGTTGTAGCATTATCATGGGCTGAAAGCCTGCTGGCTCGCAGCTTCGGCGCCGGAGCAGCCAGGACTCGGACTGCGAATGTTGTGGAACTTCTGGTTCATTATACGCAGCAGGCAGCGGCTCTGGGGAGTTGAGAAACAGGCTGCCAGTGCTCTTGCTTGGACTGACGACCACATTGCTGGGATTGACGGCTGGAGTTCCACCTGGAGATCTCTGAATCTGAGTAGATCTCAGTCTTTTGACGGGGTTTTTCTCCCATCGGCTCTTTGTTAATAGAACTGGCAGCTGACGAAGACGGCAATGTATTCTGAACAGCAGGCTTCTTTAACTTGATTTTCGTCATTTTGGCCGAGTCCTGGTCCACATTTCGATCCCTGAGAACATTTCGTGTCGTGGTACTGTGGATGGAAGACAGTGGTGGTGGTGATGGTTTTGGCGGTGGAGGCTGATGTTAGCGACGAATAGTAGCCTAGTTGCTGAGATAAGCGGCAGAAAAGGCGGACAGAATACAGCGTTTAATAGTGTAGATGCCCGACGACCACCAAGTCCCTAGATGAAGAGGAGGCTGTCCCGTTCCGCCGTCCCTTTTAGTCAGTCCATGATTGTTTATGTTTGATGCGGCGTGACACAGGCTTGACCCACTAGTTCTGCACGGCGGCCCTACATGACCTTTATAGACTGAGTGAATAGAAGGGCCAGTCCCTGGGGACTGATGGTCGGTCCATATGAGACCCCAATTGGATTAACCGGCGTGATGGTAATCGTTGCAAAGAGTGATGAACAATAATAGCCGGTCGTCGCTGCATGTGACTGGCAGCATTGCATGGCACATCGCGCATGGCGTTGCGAGTGAATGGCGATGTAATAAACTGAATTGCTAGAAACCACAGACCGTGAGACCGGTGTGACATTGATGTTGGGATTATTATTGTGTCCTCAGTCCACTCGCGCACTGTGCACATAGCACATGTAGTCGTGTATTGTGGATATACACCCTGTGGATGACTCCATTCGGCTGGTCACCCGCTAGGGCTGTTAGCAGTACTGATAACAAGGGTAGCAGCACCAAGGAGCACTTGATTATTTTTTTTCGCTTGGGGTTAGCGCACCTGCTCGCTGCCAGTCACTGTATAACGACGTGATGTTGCGGAGGTATGCCCTCTATCGAGTGCTCTCTGTTTGTTGTTGCTAGGCCGCATAATATAAGATTAAGATGTGGTCCATTTTTACAGATGAAGAGGTCGTGTGTGTCTGTTGGTCACGACCGTGAACTGTGCTAAAACGGCTGAACCGATCGTGATGCCGCTTGAGATGTGGACTCGCATGGGCCAAAGGAACCATAGATGGGGCCCGGATCCCCTGGGGGAAGGGGCAGTTTTGGGGGTCAGACTTGCCCACTGTACATATTCTCAACCTTATTCGCTACGAGGCAGCCTGGCGCTGGCAAGTATAGCTCTGGCTACTTGTAGTAACTTGTGTTTGTTGATTACAAGGGACCTCCAGCTAGCTGCGAGCAGTCTGTCTGTTCCGGTACACCGAGTTGCGACGACCGTGCAGACGCCATAGCCACACGTGGGCCTGTGTTGTATATTGGCAGTGACACGTGACCGTGGGTCGTATCACCACGGTCCACGCGTCATGTCTGAACTGAGTGTCGCAAACCTGGACACGTCAGTCGTGTCACTGCTCATCAGTCATTGCGCGTGAAAGCATAACCACGGCTCGCTCGCACGGACGCTACAGCCGGTCCCAGTGTTAATTAGTTCTAACTTGTGGTATAGGCCTATGAAACGGACCGAGTGTTTTCTGCTTTCCGCATCAAACACGCCGTCATCTGCGAATGTTGCTGTCGTCTGATAATAATTTAATTATTTGCTTTTTTCCTGTTAGTTGTTGAGGTGAGTGATGATGTGTAAATTAAGGTCACGTGGGTCACGTGGTACGTTAACTGGGCCGTGGTCGGTTGTCGTATGATTTACAGGATGAGGAAGTTCAAGGACACATCCACGTGATGTGGATAGAATCTCCCACCGGCTCTAAACCCCATGCATATCATTTTAATGTCTGTGTCTTTTTTCTGTATATTTGTCCAGGAAATGCCTCCCTCCCGGATTCCTCAATGTTGTGTCGGCCTTTGCCAGTTGCTGCGTGCATAGTACTCAGCAACTCTACGAGGCCTACGAGCACTCCGCCATCAGCAAATGCGTTTCTGCGGAACTCTACTGTGACTGACCGCGGTACAT
>Ga0136654_1000585_pt1 | contig 10667 bp, 9 predicted proteins | sample InaspJWI70metaG_FD_94865 | JGI IMG/M metagenome (GOLD analysis project Ga0136654, IMG submission 94865) | Marine gutless worms symbiont microbial communities from Oahu, Hawaii - Inanidrilus sp. 1 OAHU.JWI-70 metaG (version 2) | ecosystem: Host-associated > Annelida > Digestive system >... | reverse complement strand
GGGAACTCACGTGCCATATGGGATCACACAGTATTACCTGCTACCCGGCAGAGGTGACATTCCCGCCTTTACCCCAGCCGAAGCTGGTACTCGATTAAGCGACTCCGGGGGGATGCAAGGCTGAGTTGACCTAGTTGGCTGATTAGAGCCCAAGATGGTATACCCGCCCGAAGACGGTCACCCATCCCAGTTGTAACCGGGCCCGACGTGCGTTAACTTCGTTCATTGACAAACTCCGCTAACCACTATGCCACGCCGCCAACCGCATACTATGCGGGCAGTGCCAATAACAGTACATTGTCTGTACATGGTACTATGGTAAGTCCAATGGTCATCATACAAGTTTTTTCTGCATTCTGCCAAAAAAATCAGTTTACAGATGCACATTTTAAAATCTGGATTACAATACTGACAGTATCATGGTATATCATATGCAGTTTGTTGATAATAAAATTATGTAACACAATTGCACAACACAGACACAACATACATGGATCCCAAGCAGCCATCATATCTCATATCTAATATATAGGGCCCACAGTTTTCTGCAGCAAATTTTCACAAGGCACAGTTTGCCAAATTCTGCAGCTCACTGCAGTCTCCAATTTTACAGCAAATTGTACCGAATTTGGCCGAGTTATATAGGTAGCACTGGACGAATCTACTGTTACATAAATACCCAAAATAAATTCCTCACTTTTCTTCACAAAAGCAAGCTACTGCTGACGATAAAAGCGAGATATTAATATGTGAGTGTCTTGTCAACTGTCATGCTATATCAAATGTGTAATTTTTTTTACTTAATTTGACCATTACACAAAGTGTCCTGAATGTCAGTCTAGCAGTTTGTAGCAAACCCCATACTTGAACTCGAATACTGAATCCCAGTAAATATGACGACGTTGGGCCGAAGTCAATGCAACGTGTGCCACGTCAGCGGGTACTGACGTTGGTATACGTCCCCATGACATCACTTGATCATTGGTCCTGAGGTGGGCCGACGTAGGGCCGATGTGGTGCAGTGTCAGCCCATCAACTGATAAGTTGATAACTGATAGACGATAGTCATTGACAAACATGAATCACTGAACTCAACTGGCCCATGTAGCTCTCTGTGAAACCACTGTTTGTCACTATTACAACAACAATAGAGATTTACGACAAATTAACACGATTCTGCGAAATTCTGCAGAAACGAAATTCTGTAACAATGGCCAAATTCTGTGGCTCAGCTCGAAATTCTGCAGTATCTGTGGGCCTTACTGATATGTTTATACTCCACAACTTGCAATTAAAACCCAGAGAGAGAGAGAGAGAGAGACCTGTTTAACGGCCCTTTTTTCTATGACTACCCGGGTGAGCCGGTACCACAAAGGTAAAACCAATCTGGATTTTACTGGAGCAAGAGACAGTGAGTGGCAGTGGCATCAGCTGGGCCATACGCAAGTCTGCACCTCGCTCCAGACAGATAACTTTACAGGCCAGATGCCCTTCCTGCAGCCCAACCAACAGCGTCAAAGCACTGAAGGCACCCACAGAAAACCAATTATTTTTCAAATTTCAGATCTACCATGATAAAGAACACTACATTCAAAAACAAACATACAACATGAAAGCAACCATTTGATCTATATTTCAGTCAGTCACTGCTTCAGTTCGCTGGCATCATGCAGAGAGAGAGTTTATTCACCACATACGGTCATACGCAGAATACGACATAAAATAAAGACACCAAAGTACAGTGGCAGGCTACAAGATATGTAACTCCATCAATAACTGGTAGCCTAGATCTAGCCTGGTAACATGGATCACTTCTGTGATGTTTGCTGGACCTTACATTTATTAGGCTTCACATCTAGGTGACAGTAGGCGGCCACATATCAGATTAGATGAATTCTGAGCTCTCACATGCAAACACACTACTTTCAGAATGTGCCAGTAGAAGAACTCTTAAAATTGATTTACATTTGCTTAAGTAATGACCAAAAGTTGAGTTTCTTGTTTTTTTGGACACAATATGTTTACTGTTACACTTATCAGAACTTCAGCATGACACTGATACAGTATGCACAGTACGGCAATTCAAAAAAACTTAACACTGCGTGTATGTCCAAATCTGCCAAATCATTCTCATAAAAAGTAACTACTATTAGAAGCAAGCAAGCAAGCATCCGTTTCACGGCCCTTTTCCTGGACTACCCGGGTGAGCCGGTACCAGAAAGGTAAAACCAATCTGGATTTTACTGAAGCAAGAGACAGTGAGTGGCAGTGGCATCAGCCAGGCCATATGCAAGTCTGCACCTCGTTCCAGACAGATAACCATGCCAGCACCAGACCGCTCAAGTTTTTTACAGGCTTGATGCCCTTCCTGCTGCCCAACCAACAGCGTCAAAGCACTGAAGGAAGCAATTAGAACAATATTATACTATTAGAAGAATAATGCAAACTAATTCCAGATTAATACAATTGCACAGCAATGGAAATTGTTCAAATGTCCTAGAGCGGGTAGATCAGTGGCAATGTTCGTTGACGTCGACGACAGTTGCACGACGCCAGGCGAACAGAAAGTAGCCGAGTCCGGCTCCGACAACGACAGCGATGCACAGCCAGACGTTGTAGGTCATGAAGATGAGCATCAGCATGTAGCTGACTGCTACCTGGACCACGTGCAGCAGCGTCTGGATTGCATGAGTGACGCTCATCATGTGACGACGACGACTGCAGCCGCATCTGCTACACATTCATGCATCCACTCGCTCACAGAGCAAGCACTCGGCAAACCAACAGACACAGCACCACCATCACTATCATCGACGTTTTATGAGACATTTTCCACATAAACCCGGGTTAGCTAATTCCTCACTAGAATCTTCTTTCACTTTCTCTTGCTTCAGTAAAATCCAGATTGGTTTTACCTTTCTGGTACTGGCTCACCCAGGTAGTCCTGGACAAAGGGCCGTTAAACGGGTGTGTGTGTGTATGTTCTTTCACTTGTTCCCATACATTATTAAACTTACATACATACTTACTTACTTACAGAAACAGCAGTGCTCCTCTTATACTGTCTCTCTAACGCCAATACTGAAATAAAAAAAAATATTCTGCATGCCAATAAAGTCTGTAATGCCTTCAGTGCTATGACAATGTTAGCTGGGCAGCAGGAAGAGCATACGGCCTGTATTACCCAGGCTGTCATAGAAAAAAGGCGATAAAATGAGCATATAAATGGTGTTTTTATTAACTTCAGTATTATTATTACTCTTATTTTTTTATACCCCAGGTAGTAAAGATCCCCGGGGTTAAAAACTACAAAAGCTAAAATCAAAATGTCGGATGGTCAGAGGTCCGGCAGGACAACTGGCAGAGTGTCGTGCAAAAGCACAGAGTTGAAGCGTTATAGCATGATAGAAATGTGTTGGAATAAGTACGAAGTCTCTCTCGCATCTCCTGTGTGAACACAAATTCGGCGGCCGAGTTCGGAAATAAAGTTCAGAGTTGTGGAACTGATGACGCCAAGGTTTTCTACTGCTATAGGCTCGAACCTGTATGCTGAGGATAGGGTCGAATATTTCTCTGTTTTTCTGGTGGCTGTCATATCTGCAACTGTACCGGCGTCTGTGGCTGCTCTGTCAACGTAGGAAGCAGCTAATGGACTGACGACTGTAACGTCCCAGACTAACGAACTCTTATTATTATAAATGAATATTATTATAGTGCCATGGAGTCAAAAAAACTCCAAGAGCACTTAACAACAGAAAAAAAATAAAACCAACGACAGTGTCATGCAAGTTAAGAACAGACTGTCAGAGATCGACCAACGACAGTCGTTTGTTTATCGCACTAAGTGTCAGCTTTTGTTGAGTGAGCTAAGTTGACGACACATTGCAATGATTGGCGGGCCATGCTCCGATGCCAAAATCCAGCTAATTCGTTCAGCCATTTCGATATAACTCCGACTTGTGACAGATGTAGTAGTAGTAGTAGTAACTTTCTTTAATAACAACTTTGTCAACTGCAAAGCTACATTAATTTTGGAGATTAAAAATCTATGAAACAAAACACAATATTAGCCTAAATGATGTACATACACAGCAATAATGAAATAATGAAATAGATAAAAGGATAAACATCTCTAAAATAGCAGACAACATAAGCACAATGGGTGATAACAGTATCGCTGCAGGGTGTCCAACAGTAGGTTAATAACAGTTCTTGTACAGCTACTACACCCATTTAACGGCCCTTTCTCATGGACTACCCGGATGAGCCGGTAGCAGAAAGGTAAAACCAATCTAGATTTTACTGAAGCAAGAGACAGTGAGTGGCAGTGGCATCAGCTGGGCAATATGCAAGTCTGCACCTCGCTCCAGACAGGTAACCACACCAGCACCCCATCTTGTACAGCATGCACATGCTATAGTCTCGGTCACTTAAGTAAGTTGTTTTAGGTATGAGGGCTTTGTTATGTGGGCGTTGCCTAAGATGATAGTTGATAGTGGTTTTCTGGTAAATATGGGTACAGAACATGATAACTATTTTTCAAAATTGTTTTAAATAGAGAGTCTTCAGTGCTTTGATGCTGTTGGTTGGGCGGCAGGAAGGGCATCCGGCCTGTAAAAAACTGAGTGGTGGGCGTAGTCAGATGCAGGTCGGCTGCTGTGACAATGAACGAGGCTGGACCCAGTCCAGAACCTTGAATAACACTGGCTTTCACTGCTGTGACCGTTGAACACTCCCCGGCATATCTCGTACAGTGATATGCAGAATCACAAGTACCGCACTACTGCTAGTAGCAAATATATTTAGCAGTGAAACTGACATAAAAAAACTATTATATCATACATGAGCTGCAAACGTGCCCAGAATCACAAGTTTGTAGTAGGAAAATAACATGCCTAACACACCTGTTTGACAACTTGACTGTTTCCACGGCTGGAATGTCATTTGTTGGCACAGCAACTGCATCTCCATTGCAGGTAACAGAGCATGCCTTCTGCAGCAGACAGTCACGAATGACCTTCAGTCCTTCATAGAGAGCTGCTATAAGGATAATTAGCAGACACGATCCAAACATCTCTGAAACACAAATATACCACCAAAGTTTACACAAGACTGTAATAATCAAAAATACACCAGTACATGTATATTCAAAATTCTCTCTTTAAGCTATTAGGTGACAGGAGTTTTGCCGTCAGCGGACCAGTCGCACGGAACAGTTTACCTGTGGCACTGCGTTCAAGTGAAATCACACAGGAGACTTTCAGAAGACACCTAGACATTTCTGTTTAACCATCTTAATAATTAGTTATGTGGATAGCTACAGAAACACAGTTACATTACCATATTGCCATCTCTGCCAACAAAGCACATTTGTGGCCCCTGCAAACTTGCGCTATATAAATGTCCTTAATAATGATAATAGTAATAATAATAATTTAAAAAAATGTTTTTGAGCAAGATATGATGAGCGATACACTGAAGACAGTGCAGTGAGCTCCAGCTTAACTCATAAGTTGCTATAGAAGACAGGCATCCAGAGGCTGCACTGCTCCTGCCCGCCAGCAAACTAGGCTAAAAATACTGACTATGGGAATGTCCGGGCATCTCCAAGCATGACCCCCAAAAAGTGCCCTTCCACTGAGGGGAACTGGGACCCACTTAATACAAAGTCCACATCCTAAATAGCATCTGGATCGACTCAGCTGTTTTTGCAGGGCTCACAGTTATTACCAGTTATTCTTTACCATCAGTGCTTTGCACATAAAATACAGATGTACACTGCATCTGTAAAAAATGATACCCATAAGTTTTAGCAATAACTCTGTCAAATTTTCAGTGGTATCAATAATATTTGGTAGAAGTGTAGCTCAGTTAATTCTGAACACAATATTACACAGGTTGCCTGCCAAACCTACCTATCATCTGTGTGATATACTGTACCTTGCAAAATACATTATTCCGTTTGCACTACTAGTGCAATGCTAAAAACAACAACAGGCCGACTGTCGGTACCAAATGTGTACTTGCTGATACACTGACGACTGTCTAACTGCTCAGTTATTACAAAATTTAGCATAAGAGTGCTCATCATTAATACTTACTTACTTACTTCCTGTATCGCCACCTGTTACTGACATCACCGGCACGTCACAGTTGTTAAGGCACCGTTGCATAAACGATAACAGGCATGTTTTTACTAAGAATTTTTAAAATTTAATTGTGAGAAAAAATAGATCCAAAGCAGAAAAGTGTCAAAGAGTTTTCTGAACGGAAATTACAGGTCTGTCGTCTTTGGAATTACTTGTTTGAAGAAGGATGATCGAACCAAAGTTGCCACGCAGGAAACCTCATACTTTCAGTGGTGTAATTTAAATGTCACCGGTAATAAAATTGACGTTGTTGTATTTCTCTGAAGTAATATGCCAGTTCTTGTTGATTTTTTTTATAGTTTAAGCGTAAAATTTCAGAGAAAACTGACAACTCTTTGTTAAGTTACAGCAATTTATATTGGGGTGTCATTTTTTCCCAGACACAGTGTAGTTTAGTGTAAAGACCAGGCCGCTGTTGTCACCATTCTTGTTACTTTAAGTGTATGGCAAAGGAGGCCACCCCGATAAAATTTCTATATCACGGCTTTTGATACCATTAATTAAATGCCGGTACATATTTTTATGACATCAAATTTTGAATAACACCACAAAAAATTTGTGTTTCCGATATAATTTACATCGACCTGGTCAATGTGAATGGACAAATCAGATGCAGTGTGACTGCGATGACAACAGCATTCTGATGTACAGATTCATTCATATCCATTCAGTACAGCAGGTAAAGGAAAAGATCACTTTTCTATAAAAATTCAGCCATTAGAACTTTTGGCACTGTATCCTTGTTATTATTTAACGAAAACAAGTATATCAGCAATCAGGCCAAAAAGCTCATACATTTGCAGGTCGTGTTGGTGCTGCCCCTGGTGAGTCATTTCGAGTATATGCCCAAAGGGACAAATAGACAGATGAACATCATGCCGATGCTTTTACACTTACCGTTAAACAAGGCCAGCATTAAAAGTCTTTTTGGCTTTTTATTTGTTTATCCACTTGCAGTGACATCAATGATGATGTCACTAAGTCACGCTGCAAATTATTGAGATCTATGACACCTGTAAGTAAATGTAATGAAAATCTGCACATTAGATAAAAAAATTTACCACACAACACTATGCTAGAGTGGTGTATGCTATGTCCCTGTGTCTGTCTGTCTGTGTCCGTCTGTCACAACTTCACAAGCCGAAGTTCTACCAAAAAAGGTAAAGGTAGCCCATACTCGATTACCCAGCATAGGGCTCCGGAGCTGATCCCAGTCCTTGGTAGCCAGTCTGCAGGTGACGTGAGCCATAAACCTGGGCTGCTACCAATTTTGCTGCTTGGTGAACAGAGGCACAATGGGTGTGAACAGTTTGCCTAAGTTACCCGACAGCGTCACGGATGCGATTTGAACCCAGGCCCTACTGTGCCTAAGTCCATCACACTAACCACTCGGCTAAATGAACTGAGCTGGTTTTGGCATGAGAGTTTTATACCACCTATCCTATGCGGCATTATAAGCAAATTCGGATATCTCCAAAAATATGGGTACTTTCCTGTGGAACTATGTCCTAAACTCTAGAACATATTTACAAAATATCGCCACAAGCTGTGCAGCAGTTTACAACATTTCAACTGATACAGCGTCGCATGGTACGTTTGTTTCTCGTAGTATTTGCAATTCTAACACATCAATTGTCCAAAGATATGAAGTAATTTTGCTGCAACTGCTAATGAAAAATGTTTAAGGTTTTGTTTACTCTGTACAGAAAATATCAATCTAATTAACTTTTACAATCTCTTTTCTAAACACAGACAGCCATATGGGACAGACTGAGAGAATAACAATCCAGAGCAATGCTGCCACATAGTGGGAAGGCCATGCACTGCATGTACTGCAGTGATATGTCACAATACCACAATGCTTCAATGAAATCAATTTAAAACACAATTCAACTGTAAGCAATACTAACATACATCAGCAGAACTGAGTGAAATACGTCACAATGCCACAAAGCTTCAATTAAATCAATTTAAAACACAATTCAACTGTAAGTAATACTAACATAACTTGAACTGAGTGAAATACTCACGCCACGGTGTGCTTGTCTGCCAACCAGCTAACAGGATTGTTGCATTGTTGCTGATATGAAAGTACATCTGTAAACATACACCACAGCCACTCTCAGCATTACACCTACCACACCAGACAATCACTGTCTCCAGCAGAATGCTGACAACACAGCATTTACAGCAGCTGTGTATGTGTGGACAGTATACAATGCTGACAGTTATACTCCACTCACCAATTACGTACCTGCTCATGCAACAGCACACTTGCTGCAAAACTGTTCCTACATGTATGTGACAAAAACGCAGAAAACCTCATATCCACCACAGCTACACTGCAAGTCCATTGTGCAAGTGTGTGTTAATAAAAGTAAGGTCACCAACAATCATTAAGATCACTATACTGTCTCAAGAAAACGACACTGATGTTGCACACTGCAACTTCAATGCATATCAACCAAGTTTTGTAATTTTTGGCAGAGATGTTGCTGAGAGAATATGCTATCAAATGGAGAAACATGGAAATTCAAAAATCATCATGCCTTGCAAATGCCATGTTTGCCAGAATTCAGCCACTTGCTGTTTGATTTGTTTAAAATTGCTGACATGCAACTCACACTCATGATGCCGTGTGACTCCATAAATCTTACACTGTAATCGTTTCCGTTCATCTCTGGGCTGCTGGGGTCACAGCTGTCGAAGAAATGAAGTTTTGCACTGCAGCAGATAAACTGTGTTGTATGCACCATATGCTAAAAGAAAAAGTAGTATCTGTGGCATGTTTGATAACAGATAGCACTTTACTGTGGTACAGAGATATCTTATTAATAATGAAGCATGGTTCAGCTGTAACAAGTAATAGTTTTGACATGTTTCCATGTTTGCTGGTACAGCAATATACAACGTTTAAGTGAAAACACACAATTTCTGGAGTTCATGTTTCCCCAGGTAGTACAGAGACATTAGTTAGGGGAGGTGGAAAAATAAATAATACAGGTTGCTGTATCAGCTACACTTCTGTCAAATAACAACAACAACTTCTGTCAAAAATTATCAAAATTGGTTGATGGATGATAGAGTTATAGCATGCAAAGTCAGTGTCGTTTTTTTCTGAGATACAGTGTAGATGCACTCAGTATGTGCATAACATGACTTCACTTATGAAAATTAATACAACAAAAAAGTGCCTGAATTAAAATGATAAAATCTGACAAGTAACACTAGATACCTTTAGATACCTTGATGGTACTATGGGCTTCACTGGTAATTTGGCAAACACAAACATGTTCAGTTTTTACCACGCAACGCTATGCTAGTATACGCTGTCGTCGTGTGTCCGTCCGACCGTCACATGCAGTGATTGTGTCAAAACTGCTAAACGCAGAATCATGCAAACAACGCCACACAAAAGCCCAAAGACTCTAGTTTTCTGACGCCAAAGATATCTGTGAAATTTGAACAGGATCAGCCCATATTGGGGTACAAAATGTAGGCAAAAATCAGTGACTTTCTACAAATGACTCACTATATCTTGAAAACAGTACAAGACAGACGCATAGTTTCCATTAAAGTTGAACAGGCAGATGTATGCATTCTATCAAACTATGACATTGCTGATGACCTTAAGTGACCCCTAACTGCCCCAAACCACCACAATTTCTACACTTTTTGCGACTTTCGACATCTTTGTAATGGGTGCAGATAGAGACTTCAAATTTGGCGTATAGGTTGGCCATAGCAAGTCCCAGCTGCCGATGAAAAATCATCCCGGAAAGAGGCATGGTTAGGGTGACGTGGCCCATTTTAAATTTAAACCCTCTGAAATATCTCTGGAATGACTAATACTAGAGACTTCAGATTTTGTGTACAGGCTGACCATGTAAAGTAATAGCTAGAGGTGCACCGATTATCCGCTGATAATCAGTATAGGCCGATTATCGGCCAGTTTGACAATCGGCATCGGCCTATAATCGGCCGATGCCGATAATCGGCAGATTATTTGTTTTAGGAAGCAAAACAACAAACAAATACTTTTAACTGCAGTTCACAGTGATGATAATGAGATAACTAATGACTCACTAATCAGTCACATATCATATTCAACATTCAACAGAACAAAGTAAAGACGAAAGAGTACATGAGTGGATGCTATTCAATTTCAAATATCGTTCCGTGATCTCCATTGCTTCAAATTTTTATGAACTAGTTTGCAGAAAAGGAATCAATTTTATGAACGTCAGCAGTCAACGCTCAGCAGTGTCAGTTAGTTTAGTCAGCAGCCAGCACTCAACACTCAACACACTCAACAGTTAGAAATTGAATGCTGCCATGTTTGTACGTATAAACAGAAGCTTTTCAGCCTTCTCTGCAGCCAGACGTGATCGGTGATCAGAGTATATCAAACGAGCCCCACTGAAGAGGCGCTCGCTTGGCATGCTGGTTGCAGGTGGGCACAAGAATTTTCTGGCAACCAGAGACAACTTCTTGGCTCCATTGTGAGCCCACCACTTG
>Ga0136654_1000581_pt1 | contig 10714 bp, 6 predicted proteins | sample InaspJWI70metaG_FD_94865 | JGI IMG/M metagenome (GOLD analysis project Ga0136654, IMG submission 94865) | Marine gutless worms symbiont microbial communities from Oahu, Hawaii - Inanidrilus sp. 1 OAHU.JWI-70 metaG (version 2) | ecosystem: Host-associated > Annelida > Digestive system >... | reverse complement strand
GTGGTTCATTGTCCTCCGAACTGCAGTGTTTTTCTGTGCACGAAAGCTTAAAGATCTGCCGAGGACGCGGCCGTCGAAATCGTCACCGAGAAAGCGAACAGAGTGCACAGCGTCATAAGCGTCAACTTTGTCTGGTTCACGTGGCCATTCCTCGTGGTTCCTGCCATCTCAGTGGTCTACTTACTTACTTCCTGCCATTTTGTTCACCAGAAATCAAATATTCGGCGACAGCAGCTGACACTGCCGTACAACCGAGGCACTCTGCCAGTGTTTTGTGCGCATATTCTCGTGGTTCATCGGTAGGGTGGGACTTGCTATGATAAATCAGTGTACCAAATTTGAAGTCTCTAGGTTCACCCGTTACGAAGCTATGAATGGCAGTGCAAAATGCAGAAAATGGGATGGTTTTGGGGTGGTTAAGGGGCACTGAAGGTCATGGGGAATGCCACCATTCGATAGAGCGCATTCCTATTCGACTTTGATAGAAACTATTATTCTGCTGATAATCGGCACTACTAGGGCAGTGTTTTATGCGCATATTCTCGTGGTTCCCGCGCTCATAATCGTCTACTGCTACGCGAGCGTGGTCCGAGTGGTCTGGCGTCACGGTCGTGGCGAGGTTCAGACGTCGGCTAAAGATGGCGGCTCGGCGCTGCGACGAACAGTGCCGTCGCCGATGCAACCACACGCCACCATTACTGTGACTGTTTGTTCGTCGTTAACGACGAGTTGTCTGTTATTTTGGTTTATTATTTCCTTTTTCGTCAGTATTGTTAACGACTATAGACGGTGCTGCGACGAACAGTGTGTTACACCGTGGTTCAGATCCTCCTACGGGAAGGGACAATTGACCCTCACTCGGGAATAGACAATTTACCCTCCCACGAGAAGGGACAGTCTTGAATGGGACATTGCACCCCTTGGACAATGTACGGCGCTGCGACGTTAGATAGGGGTCCAGACGCTCCCACGGGAAGTGACAATTGACCCTCCCGCGGGATGGAATAGTTGATCCTCCCGCGGAAAGGGACAGTATTTTGGGACATTACACCCCTTGGACAATGTACGGCGCTGCGACGAACAATGCTGTTAGCGATGGATGCAACTCCTCGCCGCCATTACTGTGGCTATTTGTTCATCGTCATTGTCAGAAATAGCTGGCTGGACCGTTGCGATAAGCCTACATCTATGTTGGAGAATGAACATTAATACCGTGAATGTAGATGATCATGAATAAGGTGACCATCGGTCCTGGATTTTCCAGGACAGTCCTTTATTTCGGGACCTGTCCTGCGACGAACACAAGGGTTCGGACCCTCCCACGGGAAGGGACAATTGACCCTCCCGCGTGAACAGACAGTCTTGAATGGGGCGTTGCACCCCTTGGACAATGTACGACGAACTGTGTGTTAGACAGGGGTTCGGACCCTCCCACTGGTAGGGACAGTTGACCCTTCCACGGACATATGGGGCGTTGCACCCCTTGGACAATGTACGGCGGCTCGGCTCTGCGACGAACAGTGCGCGATGCGCGCTACATCAGCCGGGCTAAGATCAAAACCATCAAGGTCTGCTGCTGCTGCTGCTGCTGCTGTCGTTGATTCTAGCGACGTATCTTCACGCCGCATCGCATCGTGTCACAGTGGTAACGCAATAAATTGCAATATCGCCTGATAATGTTGAACGGAGAGCGGGTCTCTCAGACGAATTGGCCGTCCGTCATCTTGGATTTTTAAACTGAACGGTGCACTTGAGAGACACGTTCTGCATGATCGTGCCGAACTTTATGGCGATAGATCATAACTGTTGCAGAGATATGAGATATCCCAAATTTTCCTGCGTTTTTAGCAAAATGTAAATGTATTTTCACGACGCATCGCATGCATCGTATCCTATTGCCACAGACGCCACAATAGCGTGGACGAGGACACTTTCTATAGGGGTCTCAGGTCCACTGAAAGCATGAGATTTTGCGTGTTGGGCCGCTACCACGTCGACTGATTGCTTTCTATACTGATGGCCTGCTACTGGTACATGTCTGTTTGTCCATTCTGTTTGCCCCATTATATAAATCTTTATTCACCGAGAAACGGTAGCAACACAAAAACACAGCAATACAAATATAACTAAATACAAATATAAACAAAACGAAAGCAAGGACCAAGTCTATTATAAGTAAATGCCACTTTGTACTGAAGTATAAGCATAATGTATTATGCCCTATATAATCATTTTTATTTACCAAACTGGCCCCATGCGAGCTGCTGAAAACTATTATACAGTGTGCGCCAAAAAACCGGTCTACTTTGTAGCGCTATAACTTTGCTAATTTTTGGCGCAGATGCACTATAACAACATGGCATGAACCATAATTAATTCCAAAAACTCGGTCAATAGAAATTCATACAGATGTTGCTAAAATAGTTTAAAAGAAAACGAAAACAAACGGACACGTTAAATAGCGTAATTCTAACGTTAGCGCTAACTACTTTGTGTGACAAATTGAAGACACAGATAAGACAATGCTGTCTTATTGCAAACGATGTTCAATATGTCCTCCTGCATAGCGCGAATGACCAGCGAAATTCTGTCCAACCACTGGTCAATCGCCTTGTTCATCAGGTCCTGCAGTATGGTTGATCTGTTCCCAGCAGGTCGTGAGCACTTATTTCAGGTAACCCAGGTCGCAAACCTTTGGTTTATCAATATTTTTCTAATAAAATCGTTCAAAGTGTTTTTCTTGAACGGAAATTCGCGCATCATTTGTCAAGCATTACAAACCTTTTCCAGCTTCAAACATTTTATTAAACACATACCTTCTGCTGTTATAGGCGCCATGCATGTTTACAGCTAACGCAATTTTTATGACGTCACAAACTTTTGTAATTTTCACGTTGATATTTAACCGCAGTAAATCAGTTTAACGCAGCTAGACTTCTAAATCAGCAAGCTTTACTGCGACATCTTTTTTTTCGTACGCCAAAAATTACAACAGATATGCCTCTTCAAAATGGACCGGTTTTTATTGGCGCACCCTGTACATCAAGATTTTGAGAACTGGAATTTTTACCACGAAGGTGAAGATCAAGACCAGAACCAACGGAGACCGCGGAAAACGATGCTAATACGAAAAGTAAACGTGTTTTGCGGAGAGATTTTGCGCAGTCGCAGGATGACCTTTTCGGGCGTAGTTCTGTGCGCCACTTGCATTCGACGAAACAGCATTTTGCATAATCTAATGATGCGAGATTAAAGTAGGTCTAGACAGCGCTGTCTTGGTGCACTTGCGCAGACCGTGGTGACAGTGTGGTGGTGTTAGTGCAGACCAGGCGACAGCTTCTCGAACAGCAAGATTTCAAATCAATTGCCATGTTGACTTCATGACATAATGACACGACGGAAAACGTCTGCCCTGGACAACACATATATAGGCCTGCCAACGGAAGTTCCGCAACATACGCTAGCTACGTCGCTGTAGTTCCGCAAGTTGACCGAACGTCTCCCGTAAACCGGCGGAACGTTTTGCTATTATTGAAAGGCTGTATAGGTTTCCGTGGACAGTACCGTAAAACCACAGGACTGTTTCTGTTTTTCCGCGACAAAAGACGAGACAGACTAACAGACTGGTACGACAAAGGCAGACACCAGACCGACGATTTATGCTTTTCGCTGTAAGTTCGATAAAATGTCCAAGGTTATTAGACAAAAACAGCATCACCGCCGCACAAGTATCAAACCAAATCACTCGCCTTTGCCTAGACCTCATAGTTTAGCGCACGTTTCCCCTCAAACCTGCCCTTTTCCGTTGAGTGATCTGAACCCACACCTCATGCAAGGTTCCGTGTGTTTACATAGGTTTGCCCCCAAGCGGAATATCAGCCGTTCTTGTACAGTGCTAACTGCATGAAAGCGATCCGGCCGAATGATGACGATTCGTGCAGTTGTAGTACTATCTTGCCCCTTGGTATCGAGAGCCAGGGCCCAGGTCCTAGGGCAGCACAACTCATGGCTCGCATACCCTCCCCACCAACTTTGTCGAAAGCCTCGGTCAGGTCGATTGCGTATACACCGCGAGGAAGAAAAAAGGAACCAATTCTCTTCTGCGTGCATCTTTTTAATACGTGACAGAAAGTGGTGAATTTGTCAACACACATTAAGGAAAGTATAAGCTGCAATTCCATATATTTAATTTTGGCATGCGTTAAGAATTTGGCAGCAACAGTGACATTAAACATTTATATATTTTCCAGTCAAGTAATGAAATTGATGGTTACCGGCTAGTGTTTATGTAGTTTCAATTTTATTATTACCCGAAATGCTTAATGCATGCCAAAATTAAACGGGCGAAAATGTAGCTTATACTGTCCTTGATGCAGTGAAAAAATCACTAGTTTCTGTCGAGTATTGAAAAAAATGCACACAAAGGAAATCGGTTCCTTTTTTCTGCCCCACGGTGTAGACAATGGTTTGTGTCTGCTCGTTCAGATGACGCTGAGTATCATCTGCGCGTTCATCGGTTGCTGGACGCCCTACTTCGTCGTCCACCTCATCCACATCTGGACCTTTTTGAGAGGTCCGGCTACAGCTGTCGGTCCTGTCCGTCTGTGTGCGTCTGTCGAGTCCACATCTGGACCGAGTACCGGTTCGTCATCGCCGATTCGGTCTACGCATTCGCCGAGACTCTGGCACTGTTGAACAGTGCCACAAACTCGCGTTTCGTGTCTGGCACCGCCAACATTTGCGGGTCACGTGATCAGCATCCCGTCTTCCAACGGAGTCAGAAGTTTTATAATACATTGTGAGAGACAGGCTATTTTTGCAGCTATCATCATGAACCAGAAGACAGGGATAAACGGAAAAAAATACGTCCATGCGTCACCAACCCTCGGATCGAGGACAGATAAAGAACAGAACAGATCAGCAGGAACCACGAGGATGTAGGCGGTCGGGAAGGTGAAGTAGGTTTTCCTACAGAACCAGGCCGTGTATACAGGAACTGCTCTTTATATCTCATTGCTATGATGGACACGTTAGCACTGTCGAATAGTGCCGAAAACCTGCGTTTTTTGCGTGGCACCGCCAACATTTGTGGGTCACGTGATCAGCTTCATATTCTCCAACCATGCACCACTCGGGTCAGAAGTTCTATAATACATCGTAAGAGACCGGTCGATTCGTGTAGCTATCATCAGGAAGCAGAGGGCAGACATAAATGGAGAAAGTGCGTCCATGTGTGGCCAACCCTCGGATCGAGGACGGCTAAAGAATAGAACAGATTTTCATGAACCACGAGGATGTAGGCGGTCGGGAAGGTGACGTATGCTTTCGTCTGGACCCAGGCCGTGTATACAGGAACTGCTCTTTATATCTCATCGCTAGGATGGGCACGCTGGCGCTGTTGAACAGTGCCATCAACCCGGTCCTCTACGGCTGCTTCAACGTCCAGTTGAAGCGAAGTCTGGCCGAGCTCTGTTGTCCCGGTACCATGACGTCGCCGACCACGCACCGGCCCATGGCGACCAGCCCGTCCTTCAACGGCACCGCGTTCCGCGCCGGACGAGAAAGGGTAACGTTGTCCCGAGTTCCCGGGCACCGAACAGAGCGCAAAGAGCGGTCACTGCCCTCTGCTCCTTCCTCTCGTACCACAGTCCTAAGTAGTCGTTGCAGTGTCGTAGTCGTATCGTAGTCGCAAAGCAGTAGGTGAAAAAGGACGGTTCTGCCGCAGGAACCTGATTGGCCGTCTGCTCCTTGTTATCGCATCACAGTCTTAAGTAGTCGTAGTTCTGACGCAATCGTATCGTAGTCGTATCGTAGGCGCAAGCAGTAGCTGAAAAAGGACGGTTCTTCCACATAGAGAGCGATCACGTGACCGCATAAGTCCCGCAAAGTCGCACTGCCGTCTGCTCCTTCCTATCGCATCACAGTCCCAAGGCACTTGTGTCACAGTCGAACCGCAATCGTATCGTAGTCGTACAGTAGTTCTATCTACTACACGATAAGAATTAAGCCTGCAATATGACGAGCTTACGACTGCGTTACGACAAGAATACGATTACAATACGAGTGTGTAACCACTATGATATAAGTAGCTTAAAAGTGTTATACGACTACGCTACGACCACCTGCAATGAGTGCACAATCGTAGTCGTAGCGTAGTCATAACATACGTGTGTGTTGAGGTCGTACCACGGTTTCATCGACTACGTTAAGAGACGATAAAACTACATTACGATTATGTCACGACTACGATATAAATGTGTTAATACTGCGATACTATGACCTTACTACGTTGACGCAACTTCACAAGTGCCTCGTGACCGTCATACGACTACATTACGACTAACTTGTGCACAATCGTATCGTAGTCGTATCGTAGTGTCACCACAATTATATCGTAGTAAATTGTATTAACACTATGCTACTGTGTTAAATGTGTGTATTATAGTCGTTATAGTTATATTACATAGACTATGTACTATAGTCGTAACGTAGTCTCGTATTAGTCGCAAGGCAATTGTATCACAGCTGCGGCGCAACCGTATCGTAATCGTACGAGAAACGGTAACGTTGTCGGAGTTCCGTGGCACGCGGTCGCGGTCGGAGAGACATCCGGTTCGCGCAGTCGACGCCGAGCGCGACGGACCGAGGCGGGGAGGCGCCGCCGGCGGCTATCAGCGGTGTCGGCTGCCGGCGATGGCGGAATCGAACGTCGACAACGCCGACGACGACGTCAAACTTCGCGTGAAGTTCGGAGAGCGAGCGAAACTCGGCGATCGAAAAAATCCCCGCGCTGTTCGCTGCAGCAGAGATCCACACTCGCTCTGAGAGCGACAGGAGACGACATTCGACGATTTGTCACGTCCTCACCCACAATGCAGCGTGCGCTGGTGGAGTTCTGACTGGGCAAAGTTTGTAAACATTGGCGACGGTAGCAGCGTAATAACGTTAGGTTCTGTAATTTCTAATTATGTATTATTATACTTATAAGGGGTGGCTCGGTAGCCGGAGTGGTTAGCGAGCTGGACTCAGACGCAGAAGTGCCCGGGTTCAAAATCGCAGTCGCGACGCTGTCGGGTAACAGTCTTAGGCAAACTGCTCACACCCATTGTGCCTCTGTTCACCAAGCAGCAAAATTGGTAGCAGCCCTCTTAAGGGTTGCTTGGATAACTGCGGGCCTGGAGGAAAGTAATGGCAGCTTACCGCCGGGTGACTCACATTACCTGCAGGCTGACTGCCAAGAACCGGGATCAGCTCCGGAACCCTACGCTCGGTAATCGAGTGTGGGCTACCTTTACCTTTTTTATACTTATAAGTTATAAGAACCATCTTTTGCAATGAATGCACTTACCAACAGAATTCAGTAAAGAAAATAACATTCACCGAAAATCTGAACTCCGCATGCGCGCAGTGATTTATCGGATTAAGTGATAAGGCGAATAAGCTGTCTGTTCCGCTGCTGTGCTAAGCTTCAAGAACGAAAGATGACTGCCGCAGTTGAACTAGTGGCGTTGAGAATCAACGCAAATACCGCAACATTACAATTATTCGCCATTAACCACGCACTCTAACGCAGAACGTGTCTGATGCGGAAGGCTGTTAAAAATTTCCATTTCCAAATTTCCTACATGGCACACAGCGGCCATCTTAAAACTCGATAAATTGCAATATCTCATGATAATGTTGAACGCAGAACGGGTCTCTCGAGCGAATTGGCCGTCCGTCATCTTGGATTTTTAAATTAAACGGTGCACTTGAGACACATTATGCATCACCATGCCAAACTTTATGGCCATAGACATACTGTTGCAGATATATCATAAATTTTCGCGTTTTTCTAGCGAAATATAAAAATTAACCAGATGATTGCGCTTAATATGACATAGCTTTGTCAAAGATTTGGATGAACAAAACTTGGTAGTTTTGCGACGATATGACGCCACCGGTTTTTGCCATGTTCTGCAGCTACTCATATTGCTGCTACCTTTGTTGCCATCATCATCATCATCATCATCACCACCACCACAAATCATCAAGAGGATCTGTCCAACAGTGTGGCGTTTAATGGAGAAATTCAGCGATCCTGTAAAAATTAATGATGGAAAAGTATAACAGATTAAAATATTGCATCAGCGTATTATAATTGTCTTTAACCACCTAAACACATAGGCCTAGACACCGAAGACGGTGCAAATAGCCATGCTATTTAAGCCTTACGATCCCAAAATTTCTATTTCAAGTAATTCTTCTGTGACAACGACAAATAAAACACTGTAACTCGGTAATGGTCAGAGATAAATGAACTCGGTTTTGCGTGTAGACATCGTTGTACACCATTCCCGTGCAGTGGCCGATATCAAAACTAATATCTGCGGATAGGTCTACGGTGTAGAGTTGAAATTTTGCATCCCAAATAGAGTGAGTATCCCGCACGTTGTCATTATCAAGTGTTTAAATATGTCATCTTTAAAATAGCAGAGCGGCCGATGGTAGCGATGGAAACCTCAGTGGCGAAAAATATTCGAGAATAAAATGCGGAGGGACCAGAAGGTTAAAGGTAAGGCAAGTCGTAGCCACAGATAAGACAGTCTGGATCCGCGTGTGATAGAAATTTCACCAGAAACGTATGTGTGTTCGTATTTTGTCCAGTTATGAACGAGCGTAATGACCGTAAATTGCTAGATATCAATACATGTAGCGTTAACGTTGTTAGAACTTCAGCGTCGAAATACCGGTGTCGTTGCGCCAATGTCGGTTTGCTGCAAAGACGTTCTGATTATTGTAAACGAAATAATGTCATTGTCAGCTTCAACGAATAGCATGACTGATGCGGGTCTGTGTTGCATTATCTCGTGTGCATTCGTGCACGTGCATGTGACAATGACAAAGACAAATCGACGCAATCATTTTGGTTTTTAACCATTGCTCATCGGCAGATAAGTGTTCGTACAAGTCATCAACAAAATCAACGAACGTAGGCCTAATAAGTACGGAATTTTTCACGCTGCTCGAAAGAATTCGGCACAAACTGATAACCGATAATAGCTCCGTGAACTGATAGCGCGTTTTATAGAAATGTGAGACGCAATGATGGCAGTAAAACGGCGGTAAAATCATTTTATACACTCATCTTTCATTAATTACAATAATTGACTACTCTTTGCATAGAAGTACGTGACTGTGGCATGCTATGCAGTAGTATTTCGTCCATAAAGGACACACGCTATTGTGTAATTTGAGTAATGCTGGTAATTAAGTAATCGTAAAATAATGCAGTTTGATTAAACGTGAAAGTCTTACGAAATGAGGCACTGAAACATTTTGCGCGAACGAGAAATTGTAACAAACAAAAAAGTTGCTGGCGCTAAATTATTTTTTCTCATATTTGAGGAGTGAAGTAACACTCAGTCACACAAAGGAAGAGGATGTCATGTTTCCTAACGGCTAGGTAGAATTAGAACCGTGTCGGCCTAGCAATGTCTATGATCACAGCCTATACACTGAGTATACTATACATGCAGTCTAAACTATGTACAGTCGATTCGCATCACAATCGTTTGCCATCAAGTACGCATATTGCTCACATCGGTTTTGCAGACTTACACGTGTCCGTATTACAAACAGTGGCTGTGTCCTTTGCACAGCGTTGACGAAAACACTTAGGCTCTGTCAATTCTGACGGCAGGACGTTGTCGAAAGCAAAATCGCGCGAGTCAAGCACTGGTACTTTTATGTCTGCTGCAATTTCGCTAAATGTGGGTCGATTACCGAGCTGAGTCAATATTTTGTGGCTTTTTTTGTCCATTATTGTCTTTTATGTAATAAGTCTGCAAGATTCATGCCTCGAGTCGACGCAGTTGGAATGACCATGTTGAAGGCTCTATAAGATAACGTCAGCAACACAGACTGTAACAGATGCTACATGTACAACGACATTGACGTTTTATGTACAAAAGATGAGTAGCACGTACATTCAAGTTATGTCAACCGATCACGAGTATAAAGTTCATAAAACGTGCATCACTATTTTCAACGCAAAGTATTTGTTGTTCTGGTTCAACGCGTGCATTCTACGGACGTGGCCTATCCCTCAAACGCAACTTTCTACTGTGAGTTTAACAACAATTTTTTCTAAAGTTATTTTTCCAGAACTTCGCCAAATGCTGACCGATTTTCAAATTTCTTTTACTCTCAGATTCAGCAGAAATGTTTAACGAGATCATCGTTAACTATTTCAGCACATCTCAACACACGAGGGCTATATTGCCCTTAAATGTATGATGTCTTGTCGACGAAAAAATAGCTAATAACCCCGTTTTTGTGCCAACGTTTAGAATGCACTCGGTGAGTGTATAGTACGTCGTATACGCCAGCGGAAGTAGGTAGTGAACGACACTCTAAAGTTACGTTTGGCGGCGTGGCGTAGTGGTTAGCGGCGTTCGTCGCATGAACGAGGTTAACGCACGTCGGGTCCGGTTAGTATCTGGATGGGGGACCGTCTTCTGGCGGGTATACCATCTCGGTATGCAACAAGCCAACTAGGTCAACTCAGCCTTGCATCCCTCCGGGGTCGCTTAATCGAGTACCAGCTTCGGCTTGGGTAACGGCGGAATGTCACCTCTGCCGGGCGGCAGGTAACACTGTGTGATCCCATGTGGCATGTGAGTTTCCGTAGCGGTATGGCAACCTTGCGAACTGCTATACACCTGTTACTTAC
>Ga0136654_1000577_pt1 | contig 10730 bp, 6 predicted proteins | sample InaspJWI70metaG_FD_94865 | JGI IMG/M metagenome (GOLD analysis project Ga0136654, IMG submission 94865) | Marine gutless worms symbiont microbial communities from Oahu, Hawaii - Inanidrilus sp. 1 OAHU.JWI-70 metaG (version 2) | ecosystem: Host-associated > Annelida > Digestive system >... | reverse complement strand
GTGTGTGTGTGTGTGTGTGTGGTCAGATGTGAACACTGCTAATCATGAACTGCAGAGCTTCCTAGATGTGCAGTCGGCATTCATGTGGGAAATCATGCAGCTAGCGTTCCACGCATTTTGTCCATGATGTGCTGCTGCACAACTGTACATGCCCATGCTGGCTCCATCCATTCACCCGTGCAACAGATGTTTGGCGTTCTGTGACTTACTATTACGTTTATTACTACTTTGTCTATTCGTTGCAATATGTTGATGATGTTACTGTTGCAAATGACAGTAAATAACCATACCTGATTTGAAGTTGTTCTTACAATTGCTGGAAACCGCATTTGGATTTCACAGATATTCTTATTGTGCTGCAGTATGACATAGTTTATGAAAAAAATAACGTCACACATATATAGTTTATTTACTTTTTGAATTTTTGCTCAAGAAATTATTATGACATGCTATTGTCAGAATAAATTTAAAGTTTCGGATTACTTAAGGCTTTTATTATAGGCCTGCTACTGCAATGAACCACGTGATTCCACCAATGACAATCTATTCAGATGAATTATTAGTCTTCTTCCTAGAAAGTTGTGCATTTTTATTGTACAGATAATTTCCATCTTCATTTATCTGCAAAAATATTGTAAGTAGATAATTATGGATATATCATGTTTTATGATTTTCTATATTTATTTAATTTATTTGCAATTATTGTATAGATATGACACATGTGTTTTGTTTATTGAAGTTCTGTTAATATATAAATATTATGAAAGTATTATCCTCGTTGTCAGCTGTCAAAGCTCTATGTCTGTAAGTGCTATATGATGCAGTATTTTTAACTGTCGGTCTGAAGCAAGTAACAAAATTTGAATATTGTAGGCACAGCATCTGCCTATATAATACAGTATTGTCATAGCGATTGAGCTACTGAACCGTCAACTGGTATCTGCACACATAAGTTGTTGAGCAGTGAAGTAATGTCTTGTAGGTAATGTGTAAAGAGAATTGCTATATGATGTTGATGTCTTCTTGTGGTAACTGCTAGTTACCGTCAGAGTGACTGTGTGCTGTCACGCACGCTTGAGTTGAAGTTTGATATTTAAATGAACAGTTTCGTGTTGATAAGGTGGTTGAACACTTGAGACTAAGCTGTAGCTGTAGAGTTGTTTGGTCAGCTGACACAACATGGATCAGGACTCCAACGATGTTCTATGCTAATTTTCTTTTATTTAAAATTTTGGGGGCTAATATTGTGTTTTGATTCCACGTGATAAAGTAAACTGTCACTCTTTTCAGTAAACGTTTTCACAATTTGTGTATTATATTTCGGTTACAGTATGCACATATTACTTGGTTTAATAGTTTATAACTTGATTTCAGTGTAATGCAAGTAAAAAATCAATTACGACCTAAATGTTTTTCCTACAATAGTGTTTTCACGTTAGCATAAGGAAATAATGAAGTAGAATGTTGCTGACATTTTTGTGTGCACTTCAACAGTAGTTTTATTGGATACAACTGCAAGTGTCAGACAGTTGTGTTGTTAGTTGTATGTTTACTGTTGGTAGTTTAGCCCGTCCGCTTGCTGAAAGCAGGTCTGCAGGCTGTAATCTGCTTCTGTTTGTTATTTTTAGTGATTTCTGTCAGACCAATTATCTCAAAATCTATCAGACTGATCTTCGCCAAATTTTCAGATTTGGTAGAACTGTTGCTGTAGATGATCAGCCTGAAACTAGTTTTTACATCCCTCAAGGGACGGTGCCCTGACGACCATTTTTGTTGGTTTCATAGCAGGCGGCTAGTGGTCAGCCAGGTGGGCTAACGTTGGGCTTTGCCCTGCATCTTGTTTAATAACCTTAAGTTATCACTAAGGAATCCATTGTGTTTCTTGTTGTTTCTTGTTTGTTTCTTTTCTTTAGTTAATAAAGCATTAATAATTTCGTTTTTTACTTTTATTTTTCGTAAAGCAGGTACAACAACGATACACCCAGACACGTGCTATAAACGTCACCGTCTGTAGTACAATTAACACCAGCTACTGTTAGACAGACATGTGGACAGACGGACATCGGGCCGTAGCATACCGCATTGCTGTGCATATGCTTTGCATGGTAAAATGTATAAGTACTGGCAAAATAGTTTGTTCGTGTTCAGTGGTAGAAACAGCTGCAAAATGCAAATCGAGTCTTATCAAATAATCAAGACAGCTTACTGTTAAGGAGGCAGTAGGCCTACGATTAACTATCAAGAATTAAAGAAAAACGGCAAGAAATCGACACAAAGCCTAATCCTTATTAAAATGAAAGGGGTCATCCATAAAAGACGTCCACACGGAGGGGAGGGGAGTTATGTCAAACTGGACAAATGTGGACATGGAGTAGGGGGTATTAAGCTACAGTGGACGTCCACAAACTGTACCGTTATGATGATTATACTAACATTTGTGACAGTTTACAGTTGTTTGACACTGTCATTCCAGAAAATGAGCGATGTATATTTGACTAGTAAAATGCAAAATGCTCGTAGCTAAAATTTCTTGAGTGAGCCATCCTGCTTTTCTCAAAACACGGGCCGTAGTCACCCATTTTATGGTATTACGAAATTGGTGCTACAGTAATTTTGACATTTTGACATTTGCTTATTTATTTTTAATACATTAAAGAAATGACTAAGTTAAAAACAGAAACAGGTTGATCTTTAACGTGGCTATACAGACTAGAGATACTGATCTCACGACACGGACACTGTGTTGAAGTGTGGCCATATGAAATGGACGTCCACAAGGAAGAGGATTTGGAAAAAGCAGACATAGATGGACACGGGGGAGTGGGTAAAAATGCCAGAATTTTGTGGACGTCTTTTATTGATGGCCCCTAAGTTGCTCGACGAGTAAGCAAACATGAACGGACTGCTAATACTTGAAGTTTTCATGTAGGGCCTACTCAGCAAGCAATGAGCGCAGTGTAAAAGATCGGTAGTCGTGTATGAAGGAGGCAGTCAGCAGCAGCCGGTGAGCGGCATGCTGAAGTTGGCTCCTCCGCGGGTCGGGTCGATGGAGACGGTCTTGCGGAGACCGATGCACTCACGCCGGTCAATGTCGATGCTCGACTCCTTGACGGCGATGTCGTTCTCGAGGGCCAACTTGGTCTTCTGCAGGCGCGCCAGCGACTGCATCGCCGCGTTCAGCTTCTCCTTCAGTACGCGCATCGACTCCAGGATCTCGCGGATCTCCACCTGCAGTCTGCGCAACGCATCAACGGTGCGATGGTTAACGAACGCCTGTAACAATACAATAAAAATACTATAGATGGCATTTACGTGCGCTCAAAAGCGGACTGATAGCCAGCTTAATACTTACACACGGGCCAAAATAAAGTAACGAGAAACAACACTAACCAAAAGCAGACATGCTCAGGATAACCGGGGCCAGTGAAAAGTCCGTAGAGTCAGTCTGGAAGAAACGACAGAGAGTCCATGATGGGAAGGATTTTTGAAAAAAGTGGGTTTGAAGAAGTGGAAGAGTGAAAGAGTTATGGATGGCAAGAGTGCTGAATCGATAGCGGAAGATGAGGTGACAAGTGTATGAAGAAGAGAGTTGAGGAAGGGGAATGATGCGACGCTGACGCGTCAATAGGAAACGAAAGTGTGCCGAAAATTATAATAAATGACACAATAATTTTTTTTTTGAAACTGCAATAAGCATTTTGGATTTTTGGTATTTTCAAATCATACCAGTTTCCAAGTGCTGTTTGATAAAATTGCTTCCGTATATTTTATTTGCAAAAATACATTTATATTTTAGCATTGAAATTGAAAATGGCCAGCACAGGGAGCCGGCACTGTGCCAATTGTATCGGCACACTTCAGTTGCATATGACACAGATAAACCTGTTAAGGCTGTTATAACGAGAAGGCCCTCTAAGTTGGAGCTGACATGATCTCCGCAATGTTTTAAATTTTAATTCCCGTATTTTCTTATTCGTGCATATTAGGCTGCGTGTTACGCCAATGCTGACATGTAGTTTAGTTACATTATCCACCGGTTGCCAAAAAGGAACACAACAAACTCGTGGCAGTTATTCAATCAAATTTTAACCGAGTAAAAAATCCACTGTAAATTTGCAGTGAAGTGGTTATTAATAATCCCGCCACCTTAAACACGTTGCCACACTACCTTGTGAAATATCCGTCTTCCAGAAAAAGAAAGTGCCATGCTCAAGAAATGAGTGAAGTGAAAGTCATGCAAGACTAAAATTGCCATGCAAGGTTCAGTCGATTAGAACAGTCGTTGAAAAAGTACTCCTGTAGTGACGTGAGCAGTATTTAATTTTACTGACGAAAAGACATTTACAGTCTCCATACCGAGCAATGCACCTGCCGCAACAAATATCACAAAAATGTCTTTGCTTACCAACGTCAACGTTCAGTTAGTTGCTGATGGCCATGGCGTCATTCGGCAACTTAAAATCCGTGTAGGGGCCTACACCAGTTTGGTAAATTGTCTGGGCCAAGTTGTAGGCCTGATCAATGTAACATCAGCTAATATTAACAACTGTTTGTCGCCATGCTCAAGTTGTCTGACGAATTCGTCACCTTTCCGCAAGACAGTGGAAAGGCACAAAATTCTCGTGAAACAATCTATCTTCTTGTTTAGAACTTTGCTAAATGTACACCAATTCTAACATTTTTCACTGCCAGACCTATAGTAAATTTGTGGAATGTGATTTTTGAATAGGCTGTCCCATCACAGCCCAAATGTAGCTACATTTCCTTGTGATTTATCCATTTATCACGACACATTTATCACGACATGCGTTTCAGATTGTCGCTTGTTTGCTGGCATTAATATTTCACAAGGTAGTGTAGCAACACGAATGACAACAACTCTTCTCTGTGATTGGAACGTTAATGTTAGGCCTACTCAACTAAAAGGAATCCGAATTTCTGAAACCGACAGACTCAGGACATCCAGAAGAGTAATGACTTTTTGCACAACAACGCTTAATAAAACTTAGAATTACTGCAAATATTTAAAACATTTTCTGAAAAACCGAAAACAGCAATAAAGTACAATTAAACTCTGAATAACTACAGAAACTAATGCTTAAAACAAGAAAAAAGATCTCATAGGGAACTTCGTCCACGTTAATTGTAGCTGATATTGATGCTGCCCGCATAGTAGCCTAGGCTACGCCAGCAGGGCCCGAGTAAATGTCGAGAGTCCGTCCGTCCGTCTGTCTGTCCCGTCGATCAACAGCAGCAGCGGCGGTCGGTAAGTTTGCTACTGAGCGCGAGCGTCTGCAGCAGATATCGATCGATAGCTGGTACGCAGCAAATGCGGGCAGCGTCATGTTGAGCATCAAGGGACGAGGCTCAACAAAGACTTGTTAATTCTTGTGAAATGTGAATAAAAAATAAGTTACCCGTTCATTGGTCTGTCGTTGCACAGTTCGACGTTAACACGCCTCGAACGTTCTTCAAGTCGCGTCTGTGCAACTTTCAGAGGCAACTCCTTGTCTTCAATTGCCTTCTTGATGAGGTCAATGCCTCGCTCGAGGTCACGAATCTCATTCACTGTCTGTAAACACCCGTACCAGCATTGTCATCGTCACTATCGTCAGGAAATAGCCGACAGCTTTCGATGTTTTGCCGTTGCAACTAAGTGAAAACTTATTTTAAAAATCTACAGCCACGTTTGACAACGTAATAAAAACAAAACAATCGCTGAGACATCAGATGTGCTGCTTTTCGCTGTTGTCCGTTAATCAACTCAGCGCTGTTTCTCGTAACCACAGCAAATTCGGCGCTTCGTGTTTTAACGTCACCCAAGACTCGGCTGCATGGCGCTTTCCTCTGCATCAGCGGACCCAGCGTCTTGTTTACACTCGGTCCCTACGGTCACTAGACGTCGAGAAAAGGGAGAGAGGGAGTACCCGCTGAAGGTGAGCCTGTAGTCCTTCCTTGGCGCCCTCGAGCTGCTGCAGACGGGCATTGAGTGTGTTGTTGACGGCGTTGTGCTGCGCCCACATCTCGTTGGCGCAGGCGCGGATACACGCGTCGACGGCGCCGCGCAGCTTGGCCGACACTTCGCGCTCGTGCTGCGAACGACTCAGGTTCTCCTGGGTGTACTTCACCCACGACTCCGGCACCGTCACCCTGCAACATCGCCCGCCCACAAGTCTGCGTCGAGCCTCCTCCGTCGGCTCTCAACATGACGCTAGCCGCATTTGATGCTGAGCGCAGGCGCCTGCAGCATGGCCTCGGTAGCTATCGATCGATATCTGTTGCAGACGTAGGCGCTAAGCAGCAAACTCGCCAGCCGCCTTAACTTGTCGGTCGATAGGACAGACGGACGGACGGACGTACAGACGGACGCAAGACCGATACATAGACCCTACTCCGCATGCTATGCGGGCAGCATCGATAACACTTGGCTTTCTTTAGTGAGACTTTAAGTATGATTTGTTGAGAAAGCATGCCTGTAATGTATATCCATTATTAGGCACCATCACATGCACAGAGTGAAAAGATGCGGCCTATTGCTACAAATGTAGCGTGATTAGTGTGTCTGTGTGTGTATAGTCGGTCTGCTGGACACAACCGTGAGCCCTACAAAAACGGTAGAACCGATCGAGATGCCGTTTGGGGCGTGGACTCGGGTTGGCCCAAGGAACCATGTATTAGGTGGGGGCTCGGATCCCCTCCAATGAAAGCGGCAATTTTGGGGGCGTGCCCTCGCAATGCAGCCTTTCGTCAAAATAATTTTAACCACTTTTTCATCATTGGAGCTATTCAGAAAGTTTTGTTGCAAATCTGTTACAACAATTAAACGTCCGAAGCAACTACTGGGTACGATTTCTGACGTCCGTAATGTTTTACGAATCGAGAGACGAGAGTGAGAGAAGCAGCGAGGGGGAATAACTGGCACAGACGTGTTGTCGAAGTCCTCGACGCCCGGGTAGAAGCCGAGTCGTGACGACGTGTTGCGCAGCTGCTGCATCCGGTCATCGATCTCCTCGGCGTGATGCTTGTCGGTCTTGTCCGACTCACACGCCCGCTGAGCCATGCTGTTCATTCTGCACACCACGTGCATCCCACAACACGCTCATTCACCGTCGCATGCTGCCACAATCTACTACACTAAATTCACAAGCTTTACGTGCAAGACGGGGCGTGGCCGCAGGGCCAGGGCCCCGGCGCCGCCTGCGGCTGCAGGGCCAACGCCGGCGCCGTTAGGCGCTAGTATGATCAACGCTCATACAGACAGAAGCATCCATATCTTCTTCAGGACGCACTCCACGGATTCCCCGGACTGTTTACCGATACTTCTGAGCACATCCTTTTTTACTTTTTAGTTTTGTTTCTGTTTTCCACTTTATAGTTGTTGGTTCCGTGCGGTAGATTAAGCTGACTCATGTCAGCTTTTGAGCGCACGTTAAAATAGCATCTTGTGTCGTATCGTATCGTATCGTAACCGTTGTGTTGCTGGGGTGTGTTGCAAGTCGGCCCGTCATCGGTTGACGGCTGTGTCCTAGCAAATCTACACAGATAACAGGTGGGCATGGCGTCGGCCACATGACAGCTGTTGTGCTTCAGATGCATGCAGGAGATAATGCTGGCACTGTTATCGCCTACATTACCCACGACGACCGGCCCAATATATCATCAGCGTCAAGCCGGCACGAAGCGAAGCGGCGTAGCTTGTACACTCTAATAGCAGTCGTCGACAAGTTTATTTCCCAAGTGCTATAGTCGCCACAGAATTCAACCAGCTGACAGCATCCTCTTCAGATTAGCACAGAATACTCAGGCCACCTTCAAACCTGGTCAATGGGCAGGAGTACACAGTGTGGTCCACGGCATTGGTCTGGGGGTCGCTACATAAACAATCTGGTGATGATAACAGCCCCCACTTGTACAGAGAAGCTTTGCATGGACCCTGACTGGTTGCCACGCAATTATTACTTGTTATACATTTTCAAAACATGTTTACGAGAAGCCGTCGCACGAGATCGCACCGAAACTTTATCACAAAGAATTTGACTTCTCGTGCAGGTGTAAATCTAATTCCTATAACCGTAGCCATAACCATACAGCTAAGAACTGCAACACATGAGCTTGAGCTTCTCACGCGACCTTCCTATGGTCAAGGCGAACCAGCTATAGCCATATAACTAAGTCAAAGATTCACGTAGTTCTAAAGTCCGAAGACAAGGACAGACACGGCGGTCCGCTTTACCTAACCACTAAAATGATCAGTAAACATATTGATATAAGATCGACGTACTTTAGTTGAACATCGACTTTTTCGAGCAAGCGTCTCATTCTGTTCTGACATTTCTTGATAATGTCAACTTCCTGTGTAACAGACACCAATAATCATTAATGTCGCTGTCAGAGTAAGCCTATAGCGAACTTCAAGCATCTAGTAAAACGGTTAATATCATAAAAAGTTAAGAAGGTAAAGGGTGCTATAGAGCTAATAAAGCGTAGGAGTGGGTGATGCTCACCCCCGTTAACTAGGCCACGATCCTCAGGTGTTAAACCACTGAAGGCTGTCATGAATGGCCAGCGCGATGCTAGACTTACGGTTACCTTCCCAGTCGCAAAGCGTCACCACCCACTGACTGGCACCATGATATTGCTGGTAACAAGATAACAGCCTACGGTATCAGCACATTTGGTCTATCTGCACCGTTGCATGCATCATCTACAGTATTCAGTACCAGACCAATTAGAGAGCAGGTGGACAGAACGTCTCCACAATGATCTAGGCCTATCTTGTATCGAGTGGAACGTAGGCTAAAACCTCAACTGGTCATTCAGTTCAGGACTGACTCCACGGATTCCCCGGACTGTTTACCGATACTTCTGAGCATATCCGTTTTTTTACTTTTCAGTTTTTCTTTTTTCCACTTTAGTTTTTGGTTCCGTGCGGTAGATTAAGCTGACTTGTGCCAGCTTTTGAGCGCACGTTGAATCGTATCGCATCGTATTGTGCTCGTAGGTTGGCAGTGAGTTCAACGCCGACCTTGGTGAGGTGTCGCTCGACGTCGTCGTGCACGAGGTCGATGCCCATGCGCTTCTCTCGACGAGTCAGGCACTCCTCGGCGACTGACAGCGGCGACGCGGTGTCTGCCAGTGCCTTCTCCAGCATCCGCCGGTGCTCCTGCACGCAGCAGCCCACCACCCGCATCCAGTGCGCGAGAAAACGTGCGCAGCAACTAAAAAAACGTTAAAAACACATTTTTTTCGATTTTGGAAAAAAACTGTAAAAACGTTATAAAACGTACGTAGTTTTAGAGAACACTCAATCTATTCGGCTTGAGTGAGCAGCTTTTTAACGGCACATCAGCAGATTATAGGCTATTCAGCCATGAAAAGTTGGATAGCCATACCAATAAAAACAGATAATAGCTAACAATAACAAATGATAAAAATAAGTGTAAAACCGAAGCAAAGTTGTAAACTCATTTCGAAGTATCGAGGACTAAACATTTGCTGACGACTTTTTACGTTTTTAGATGTCAGTTGAAAAAACGTAAAAAACGTTTTTTTATCTGCATGACGTAAAATACGTATTCTCGAACAATGCCCGCATCAGCTCAGTTGGACTGCGTGACGTTATATACTACTTCTATTCAGCCTGGAGTGTGACGATATGTTGACTCGGGGTGTGGCGACATGCAGAAGGCGAGGCGGCAGTATATATAAAACGTGTATGTTATAGTGTGTGCAATGCTGTCAAGGTAACCGTAATGACAGTCGAGTGGTCGCGGTTCGATGCTGCCCCTTGGTGGGTCAGTCCGAGTATTCGCTGCCGTATCAAATCCATCTGCTGCTGTTGAGTCACTTCGAGTATATACGTTATGTGCAAACACGGCGCCAACCATAAAACCGGAAGTGCATTACGTATCGCAACGCCACCGAGCAGAACCGAACCACGGCCGTACATAGGTAAAATGCAAAAAACGTGGTAAAGGTTGGACATGTAGTTCTGGAAATATGCTCGCAGACAGACAGACACACAGACAAACAGACATGCTCATCAGTCATCTCAATACTCCGCTCCATTATCGGCGGCGGAGTAATAAGTAAAAGCTGCAGCCTCACTGGTTCATCCGTGTTTATGTATGCTACATCAGTCGGCAACATTCGTTGTAAAATGTTAGTTTACCTCGAGGTTTGATGTTTCTTCTGACATATTATGAACTTCCTTCAATAGCTCTTCTTTCCAAAAAGAAACATCTTTCACCCTCAGACCTAAAACGGAAGAAATTCATTTACATCTTCACTTTGATAGAAAACAAAAAATGTGTTATTAGGCCTAATATGTTTAAGATGTTGCAGAGAGATATATGGAAATATGTTGTAGGCACGAAGCATAATTCTCTTAGGCAAATTCTGAATCAAACGACTGTATGGGTTGTCTTAAACGTCAACGACATAGTAGGTCCTATGATAAACATACACTTATAGACTTCTGCTTTTCTAGTTGTATTTGACTGAATTAACCTACTAGGCTAATGCATACAGACGGTGTGTGTGGTGTAAACGCAGCTTAAGCTGTCTACACACACACGGCTTTTAGGCTATGCTGCCGACTGGCGCCCACTGCCTAGTGAGCGTTAGCAGTCGCGTAGCTACCCACTCGTAAGCAGTCTTCTCTTAGCTGCCGACCGACTTAGACGTCTCAACATGTAGGAACCACGGTATTAAGGTAAGGTAGGGAAGAC
>Ga0136654_1000576_pt1 | contig 10740 bp, 2 predicted proteins | sample InaspJWI70metaG_FD_94865 | JGI IMG/M metagenome (GOLD analysis project Ga0136654, IMG submission 94865) | Marine gutless worms symbiont microbial communities from Oahu, Hawaii - Inanidrilus sp. 1 OAHU.JWI-70 metaG (version 2) | ecosystem: Host-associated > Annelida > Digestive system >... | reverse complement strand
GGTTGGGGTTACGGTTACAGCGGTAGCAAGGTAAAGCAGTCGGTGGCGTTTTGCCGTCGTCACTGTGCGACGGCTCATCCGGGTGTCGCTGGAACCGGACGCGACCTATTCCACCCAGCGTCAGCGTGGTCCAGTCCGATAGAGCATGGTCGCAGCGCGGCATGGCCGTCCAGTCGCCGCGTGATTTACACAGCCAGCACGACGCCGGCGTGTATCACGGCGTCGGCGTCTTGTTGACTGTGCTAATGGACGTGCTGCAAATTGACCGCCGCCGCCCTGCCCGACAACGAATGTAGAACATTTGCCTCCGAACATCATTCTGTCCCTTCTCCGACCAATAACTCAAACTCTAACCCTCACCGATCTCTATACCCCAACGCCGAACACTGACTGTGATCATAATCTTGCAGCAAACCGACACCGTAACCCCGTAACACTAACGCTAAACCGTCACCCAGTAACTCTGAACGGAACTCTAAGCAGCACGGAGCAGATGCCCGCGATGGTAGTTCTTCAGGACTGACTTCGCGGATTCCTCCGGACTGTTTACCGATGTACGCGGTAAACTAAGCTGACTTATGTCAGCTTTTGAGCTCACGTTAAAATAGCGTCCACTGTCGTATCGTATCGACGGTATCGTAGTTTTCGGAGAGGGCGGATGCAGGCGGGGAGGGGAGGGGGTAAAATGCCCGGTCGTGCCCGACCACGCGTCCGGTTCATCAGAAAAAGACGGATACGTCGCACCGGTCGATGGCAGCGGCCTGTGGCTATCGACTTGGGGAGTTCCAGGGGTCTAGACTCCAGCTACGACCACAGTGACCTGTTAGATATTTTACCGCCGAACGCGTAAACAAGGAAGGTAGAGGCATATACTGCAGTCGGTCATGTCCGTCCGTCGTCAGTTTGTTTCTATTATATCTTTTGAATAAACTGACACATGATCTTTTGATCTTGATTTTTCTCATGCATGGGTCACAACCATATACTGAAGCTCGCCGAGGATTGAAAGTCAAGAGACGGTCAGGGTTAGAGTTATGTCTAACAAGGTAAAACAGTCGGTAGTGTTTGATATGGTAGCGCGGTCGGTCTGACCTCGACCCTGAACTGAAGGCAGCAGTCTAGTCACTAATACGATGACAAAGTTCAATTGTAGTGAGTACACTTCTTGTGATTACTGACGTTGAATCGCGCTTGAATCGTGATGGCAAAAAGTGTGACGTGCTTTGACCCCTGAAAGAAATTCTTGACTACGCCGTTGGCCTCGATGTCGCCGTGGGGTGGGCAGTGGACAGGGATGGACAGGGCGTAGCCAAAAGAGTTAGATTCTAGCGGGTCTAAAATGTACATTACATTTTTTCGCCACGAGTCGGACACGAAACCACGACAGTCAGGAGAGGGTAGTAAGATTTAAGAAACTCGCCATTAACTCAGGTCGTTGTTGGAAGATCCGGACCTCTGGACCTCTCTGGTCAACTATTTCTCCACCCTTTTTGACCAGAAGACGTTCCTGAGATTGGTGCAGATCCGATAAGTGTAGGTGGTATAAGGGAGGTCGGTCAGGCATGCAGTTTGCCGCTTCCCGGCACGGACACCAACGTGGCTGTTCGTAACCTTGCTGGAATTGCTGACATTCTGAAGAAATTGAAAAGCATGGTTAATACCAATCAGAGTACATCATATCAAAGGAAAATTTAATTTTCCTTTTAGACCTGTCGTCGCCTCTGGTCGATGGAAATTGGAAAGTCGTGCGACATTAACTTGCATTTCTTGCGACCAGTGGTGCAGCTACTTGTACAAGGATTACGGCCGTTCAGTGTATCCCCCAGTTCTGCTCCACAGAGACCCAAAGCCGTTTCGGTCCGCTAACGTTCTCTTTGGTGTCGTTTCACCAGAGAAAAACTCGGCCAACCGAACAAAATTCACTGAACATGTAAGCACGCGAACAGTGTGGATTGCTGTAACGTCCTATACGTTACACTGTGGCTGTAGGAATTTTATTTACTTAACTCATACCTGTGTATTTGTGTATTAAGGGCTCCGATCGTATAATTGAACCTGGTCTTTCAAATCACCGTCCCTACGTCCCTGCGAAGACTTGCCACGACTTGTTGATATTCATTCTGATGTTAGGCCTACATGTCCCGTTTGAAACAGACGCTACGTCCTGGATTCTAATACGCGATCAAGGTCATATCGGCGATATCGCAGTGTAAGACTGCCTGGTCGGTTTATGAATAGGAAATCGAGAGATTGTGTAGATATGAGAATGTAGGTTGGTTTTCAGTCCGGGTCGGGAATGGGAATGAAATTTTAAATAAATGGGAATCGTACGGAATGAGAGTTATTCCGTCCACCTGTACTTCATACGTCGTGACACAGCGTGCTCTGTCTGTGTGTCGGCGTTCGTGTTCGACACAACAGTGAGCCGTGCTAAACAACTGAGCTGATCAAGATGCCGTTTGTGGACGGATTCGGGTGAGCCGAAGACACTATGTATTAGATGTGGGGCGCACATTGGCGTCATCTGGTGAATACGATGGATCGATCTGTGCGGCGGCGGCGATGCCGACTTGCTGTCGTTACTCTAGCAGCTTGACTTCATTCTTATAACACGACGTGGAGTACTTGGGAGTAGGGATTGCAATCGCGGATTCCCAGGATCCCGGCCGCATTTTCAAATCCCGAAATCTCTGGATTGAGCGTCTCCCTGTCCCGCGATTTTGGGATTGAAAAACAGGCCGAGAATTGCCTAAACTTGGGAGTATCTGACGTGACTGCGGCAGCGCGGCCGTCGTTATTGAAGAGAATGAACTCAGACGATTCTTAGAACTGTACTGTAACAGCAGCAGCAGCAGCCGCAGCTGGCGATGGAGAAATTGGCGTCGTGTACTAACGTAGATCGGGCGCTCTGTTCGCCTGGCTTCACACGTGCGAGATAGCGAGCGGCCGGCACCGCCGCCCGCCGCACCATCGGCTTATCTCTAAACCGTTCACCGACCGCGTCGGCCGGCGCAGCTGCGGTCGCCGCCGCCGCCTCCGCCGAATTGCTGATTCCGTCAGCGGCCCGGCCCGTGCCGGTCTGGCCGACGCCAGGCCGGTGCCGGGGGCCGGAAGTGGGCGCCGTCTGGTTTCCTTTTCCGCCGTTATCGCGCGATTCACATCCACTTGCGTCCACCTGCGTTAATTCACCAGAACTTCCGCCGGCCGCGCAACTAAATGATTTGTGCGGCGGCGGCGGCGGCGGTCCGAAGCAGGCCTTCGGGGCGCGCAGATCCGACTGGGATCAAGCAACGCCAGACCAGACCACTTTATTGTTCAGCCGAGCGGCGACTGCGCTTGACGAGTTCAATCGATAGATCCACGTCGAATGTCGTCAGTTGCGACCGGACTTTTGTCCCCCGGACATCTGCCCCAACCTTCCTAACACTTGTTATGGTTGGGGGCTAGGTGACGGGTAGGGTTTAGGGTTAGGGTCAGGTACGGGGGGGGAGATTTCCGCGATGATGATGTTCCGGGGGGTGAATTTCCAGGGAGCAAGTGTCCGATGGGAAATATCCTATATTCATCGACAGCTTGTAACGCATTCATTCACCGCAGTTCGGTCCGTCTAGACTTGAGCCTACAACTATTATACACTACACGACTGCATGGCGCTATATTTAGTACGACAATTAATCACGTTGCTAACGGTATGAATTGAGTCTGTGCTTCATTAATGTATTTTTAACGACTAGAACTATTCTATGCTGGTGTTCACGATGTTTTGTGATACGTCGCCGGCGTAAAATGTTGTTTATTGTAACCGATTATTGGGTCATTGACAAACGTGTCACCGGTATAGGCCTACTTTGGTTGGTTACAAACACAAAATTGGCCTTTGCGCATCTTAGAAATGCGTGTTTTAAGTAAAAGTTAAGCTCATTTAGAAACATATAATGCACATTCCCATGATGTATATAAACCTAATATACGATACGAGATGCTATTTTAACGTGCGCTCGAAAGCCGACATAAATATCATGTTTCGCGATTTTTGCGTGCGTCGTATTAACGCTAAATTGTGTAAGAAATATACCTGTAATCTGATTCGCCACTCCGCCGAATGTTTTGGCGGAGAAAATGCTTTACTGCCGTTTGTTGATCTGTCTGTTGGTATACAGCATAACTCAGTAAAGTTGTGGTTCGAGTTCCGTGCACGGGTGCACTAGAGAACAGTTGGTTGACACTGAAAGGCTACGGCTAGTATTAGAGTTATAGCGCTCTGCGGTGGAGATATGCACTCTGCCGAATGCCTTCTAGTTATTACTTAACTGCGATGTCATTTGGAAAGCATTATTGCCAATCTGCTGAGTAAAGAAGTTTGTTCAAACGACTACATGTGTATATTATAGTGCATTGCGCCTCTGTATGCGGTAAGCGTCAAAAAACGGTCGAGTGTCCGTCCGTGCGTCTGTCTGTCCCATCGACGACAGCAGTAGCGGCGGCCGGCGGGTTTGCTGCTGAGGTCGGGCGCGGGCACGCAACAGAGATCGATCGATAGCTGCCGCTGCCGCTCGACGTGCGGGCCGCGTAAATTTTGGTCCGACTATAAGGAGGTCCAACATAATTGTTACTTAATTGAAACGTCGTTGGCTAGACATCGTGGCTAAACTGCCAAGTACTGAAGTTTATTAAAACGGCCATAATTTATAATGCTTTATGCCGCTGTGTTTTTACAGAACCTAGCATGCTGCCGCTGACTGTTGCAGGTATTTCGTGATGTTCTCCGAAGTCATCCGCAGTTCGAGTTGCTTTCTGTGTGGCTTCAGTTGAAGGTGTCGCTAGAACGTCGTCTTCACAGTTGTAATCGCCGATGGTATTATTGCCAATTTTAGTATTTTATCTCTTTATTTTTCAAGTCTCATCTGCCGCAGACGGACCCGCGCGACGCGCCGCATGAAGTTGATCGCGTTGTACACAAGAATTGACACTAGTGACGGTCGTGGAATTGAGTTGACAACACTTACGACGGTCGACGTGCCATATCAAGTTTTCGAGTGCAGAGATTGGGATAAAGTCGCAGAGAAAAAATACTGTTATTTTTGGAGATATCCGAATTTCCGTGAAATGCAGTGTAGATAGGTCAAGGAAGCCTCCTTGTCAAAAACCAACTCGGTCTGTCTGGCCGTTTCGATAACTCCGACTTGTGACAGACGGACAGACAGACACGGCGACAGTTAATACCGTGCTAGCATGGCGTCGCACGTGTAAAAACTATTATACAGTTTATTCAGGAATCAATAGCACAGCAGTGCATCACATGTCTGGCCGACGCCATACACCGTTGCTCGGCATATCTCCGTATAATTTTTACCGCGCGATGCTATGCATCCGCGGTACTAGCCGTGGGCCTGTGTCCGTCTGTCACTAGTCGGAGTTCTATCGAAACGGCTGAACGAATCGAGCTGGTATTTGGCATGTGAGCTTCCTTCCACCCGTCCTACACTGTATTAAAAGGAAATTCGAGTATCTCCAAAAATAACAGCACTTCCCTCTGGAACTTTGTCCCAAACTCCGGACTTAGAAAATTTCGCCACGGCATATCGATCGTCGAAACGTGTTATCAACTTAGCTTGAGAAAGGTGGACGCTCAGAGCGTGATAAACTGGGCCGTCGTCGGTCAACTAAGTCGATAATACCTCAGAGCTCCGACGCTCGACCACTATAGTTTATCGCACAGATCGTCAAGAGCTGTCTACAGCACGATTTTGTCGCACGGGTCAATTAGCGACAGCTGATACTTGGTTCAGGACTTGTCGTACAACTAGTTTCTGCACTGTTGCGTGGCAATTGGCAATATTTCAACTGACACGACGCATCGCGCGGTTCTTCGGCGAGCTGAGTTTCTTGTTACCCACACGAGCTAAAAGATCGAGGCTGCTATATCTAGCTAGAACGCTCAACAAAGCTGACATACTGTGTAGGCTGTATTCGAATGTGATTGAACAGTTCGTGGATTTATTCCTACTTATCGGTTTTGTAATGCAGATGCAGCAATTGGTCCATGTATGCGTGTTTGTCTGTCCGGACAGTTTCTTTTGAAATGACCTCCGATGGCACGCTGGGCTCGATCATCTTGAGACTAGCTACAGTCAAGTTCAGAAATTGTGGTCACGGGAGAAAAATAATGTTAAAGTAGTCGCTGCGACCTCGAGCTTCTTTTGTTGTTACATGTAGTTAATTCTTAGCACCGACCGTGCACTAGACTAAACCGAGTGATTAAGTGCAGACATGTCGTATCGTTAAGTCTATACGGCTTAGAAGCACGGAAGGCGTTACGGTAGATGCGTAAGTTGATAAAATATTAGCTGCATTACCGTGAGCAGTAAAAACACACCCGGTAGGCTATAGGTCCGTGACCGAACATTTGCCCGCCGGACATCTGCTCCCCAGGTTAGGGATATAAGGTTTAGGGTTAGGATGGATAGAGTTAGGGATAGGTTTAGGTACGGAAGGGCAGATATCCGGGGGGCGGTGTAACCAATTAATGCATAGGCGTATCGGCCGCTATCGGGGCATTCATAAAGGAAATCAATGACATCCCTAAATATGACACGATATTTGCTGTATATTTATTTCCGGTTGCGAATGGCGCATTGTTTGTGCAAAAAATATGGTTTATAGGTTTAGGGTTAGTTGAGTTAGTAAGTTAGTGTTATGGTAAGGGTTAGTTGCTGCAGTGGCATATTGGCCACTATTTTTCAGGATTCTGTGTTTTGAACGCCGAAAGCGGCCGATAGGCCGATGCGCTGATGCATCAGTTAGCTACATCCGCGTGAGGGCAAATGGCCCAGATTCGGTTAGGTCTGGCGCCAATGTGACGAGGCTCGCCGGCGCACGTGGCTGTAGCGAATTGTTTACACGGAGCGACCGGCTACAGCGACAACGAACGGTGTCCATGGCAACCAGTGAAGCAGGAAGTGAGAAGGTCCTGATGGCGGCGATGATGACGGTACGAGGCGGAAGGCAGGTCAGCCGACGACCGGTCCCACAGACCCCGCCTGCCTGGGACACTCGGTCGGTCAGTGGCCAGCAGCTGCCTGTTTGTGACACTCTGGAATGTTCCTTCCACGCAGCGTTGTTACAGCTTGGGGCAAACAGACATACGTCGTCGACAACCTTGGGGGTGCCTGCATAATGCTTGTTAACGACCGCGTTAGCAGCAACGGTAAGCGATAGGTCGTGTCCGTCTGTATGTTTTCGTTCTGTCTTTTGAGTCAACTGAGGTTTGACCTTCGTTTTTTGCGTGTGTATGCGCCATGACCATAGCTCGCCGGGGACTGAAAATCAAGGTCGTTATAGCTCAAGGTTAAAGGTCAGTGCGGAATGTGGTACAGCGAGGCGTGCAGCGTGGCGCGGCCGAGGCCAGTGGCAGCGACGGTGTCCAGCGCGGGTGGACGTGGTAACGCGGCCGGTTTGACCTTGATCCTCCGTCGAGGGCGGCATTCTAGTTTTCGACAGAGCATCGCCGTCTTCAGATCGCAGACATTGCAGAAGTCATTTGAACTGAACCCTCGAATTATCAACAAGAACAGCACAATAATAAATCAGGTGCTGTTGTCTGACAGTGTCTGCATTTTCCCGGAATTGCACGCAAACTGGCGGCAGCACTACACGCGGAAATGAGCGCATTGCCATAGCTTTGTTCAATCTCTGGACAACTTGGCTGCGATTATAGGTAAACTATAGCAGGTGCGTTTCAAGAATGCAGCTGGCGCAACGCAAGTGGATTTCGCGATACTGTTGGTACGTCAAATCGCCAGTGCTCAAGCCTGTGGGTTATTTTTGACGTACCAACAGTAGTCGCGAAATCCGCTGGCGACGCCAAAGTTGAAAGTTCCGCACCGAACTAATTGGCATCTATCCATCCATCTTTCACGTTCCTTTCTCTCCCTCCTCTCTTCCTTTCCACTGTAGCGGTTGTCCCCTCATTCCGTCCACCCCCTTCTCCGCCGCGGGGAGTGCCACTTACTGTAAATCCATAGCTAGGGGGTCTGGGCATTGCGGGGTGCTCTCAGCTCCCCAGTACGGTTTGCAGTGAAGTGTCAGCCAACTCTGTATATCAGAAGCTTTTCAGGACCAGAGACTGCACACCTGGATGTCCTTGCCCAAATCCGGGTTTTCGGTACCGGGAAATCAAACCCGGATTGGAGTTTTAGGTTTCAGTTCACGTGAATTTAATTTTTCAGTCGAATTTTCGTGAGGGTTGAAAGTTCAAGCCACGGCAGAAATTTATCGATGGTCCCGACGCGCGGAAACTTACGGCATCAAGTCCGCGACCAATTTGTCCCATTGCAGGCGGTGTCGCCAACTACCGCGGCGGTCGACGGTTGACGGCGAGGTCGCGAGGAGTCTATCGTAAACACGACGTCGGCCGGCCGGCGCCACACACGTGCGCGTAAAGCAAATTATTCGGCGACACCGTCGCAGAGCGTTCGACAACTGCCGTCACCGCCTCGACTGCGCCGGCTGCTGCTGCTGCTGCTGCCGCTGCGGTCGTCAGGCAGTGTGAACCGCATGTCCGTTGACGGCTGTCAAACAGCGACGCGCTTTGTATACCGATGAAGCCGCCCGCGTCGCGTGCCTCGTGTATACACGAGTTTCACGTTACGACCGACACGGCGACGACGCAGACGGACCGAGGTTACGAGCGTCAACTCGTGTATACTAGCCTAGCTTGCTCCAGCTAGCTCCGCGTTACGAGACACCAAACGGAAACGATACGGAAAGCGGCGCGCTTCGCATCTGACGGGTTGTCAGCTTGGTTGATACACGCACGACACAGAACGGAAATTGACGAAAAACAGCCAGCAGAGCGAAACCGACGAACGTAATGAATTCGATAAAGTCCGTGAGAACGGTGAGATCGTGAATGCAGTCCGGTGGGTACCAGCAATACCGGCCTAGAGTTCGATTGCCACTGATGGGGATTGACTTCCTTCTTTGCAGGCCAACATTAACTAAAACTGTTTTACATGTAGAATAGAATGATTTAGTTAAACATTTTAAAAGCTAAACTGACATTTACTGGTTATACGCTTCATCTTCCGGTGGCAGATAGTGCAAATAATTATACGAAAGTTAACTTCCAGGTAAGCTTTTTGCCTTACGCCTGTTTATATTACGACACTTGAAAGAAAGCACATTGTCTGTTGTATATGTCTGCCTAAACAAATATGTCTTGATAATTTGCGGCTAGTTTCTACATGGTTGTCTCTCCTGTATTCTTTGTTTTGCATATTTTGTGCCTCTGCCGCCCGTCCTATGGGCCGCCAAGGCATTCTGTTTTTGACCTGTTCTGTGCGTGCGTGCGTACTCGTGTGCATGCGTACGTGAACACAGCCGCTATGAGACATTCTCCGACCAGCTTTCCGTCGAATTTTCTATTTGTTTCTTGTTTTTCACGGATTAATATTATTATACCGTTTTTATTATCGCAACAGTTTTGTTGTAAACTTGTTTGATCAATTATTACTTATTGAAGTTTTTGTTAAACGTTGCTTTAACAACAAATAGGCCTAGTGATAGACTGAAAAATAAACTTTTAATTAACACTTGTCGATTACCGTATTGATTTACAGAATATTTTTTTAAAACTTCAGTTTTGGTATAGGGTGATTTTGGCTTATTTCTGAAGCACATGGGTTCGCAGCCGGGGGATTTTCCCGAGGGAGAATTTCAGGTTTTAGGAGAGAATTGGGACCACAGAATGATTGCCAGACATAAACTGTTTGAACATCGGTCTTTCAGCAGATTTCGGAAATAGACCTATCAGCGCTGTACTGAATCAATCGGATTCACTCTGAATGCCAAGTCCGATGCCAAGTCACGAGGGAGACGATCTACATCGCGAAAATTACTCACGAATAGATTTAATATGATGTTTCATTGCACGTTATTGACGCTGCCCGCATAGTACACTGAGCGGGGTCTATGTAACGGTTGGGTGTCCGTCCTTTTGTCTGTCTGTCTGTCTGTCTGTCTCTCCCATTGATCGACAACAACAGCGGCGACCGGCAGGTTTGCTGCCGAGGCGGGCGTCTGCTGCAGAATTCGATCGATAGCTGGTACGCCTGCAAGACGCGCTCGGCAACAAAAGCGAGTAGCGTCAGCGTATACTAAGCGCCGAGGGGACGAGGCTCAACACAGACTTGCTTATAATACGTCTTTTGAGTCACACACCCTGACGTATGGCAAAAGGTTGGGACCCAGTGCTCAGGCATTTTACGTAAAATAATGATACAGACTCAAAGTGAGTAGTGCGCGAAGCCGCGAAACAGGAAACGTTTAGGCCGTGTACGGCGTGAATAGACGAATGAATCGCCTGTCTTCGGTGCATGGCGCCGCTGGGGCAGGAGAAGTGTCGGACGTGAAGAGCGTGAGCATCACACTTGAGCGTTTGTCTCAGACCTGAGCGCTGTACGATAAGGTGAGCAAATCTTCAAGTGTGCTGTTCCGCCGTACGTCGGCTTCACGGCGGCGCGCAGCTGCAAGCCACGTACCGGGACGTCAGCCGGCGGCGTCACGAGACCGTACGGCAGTCGCGAATCCGGACAGTCAAGCAGTTGTTACATGACACACCGACACAGGGCCTAAAAAACTCTGAAATTTCGAAGCACGTGCTTACAGGCCTACAGAAAAATCTTGATTTTATTAACAAAAACGTAAGATTAATGGGACAGCCAAATAAAGCAATAAAAT
>Ga0136654_1000575_pt1 | contig 10744 bp, 15 predicted proteins | sample InaspJWI70metaG_FD_94865 | JGI IMG/M metagenome (GOLD analysis project Ga0136654, IMG submission 94865) | Marine gutless worms symbiont microbial communities from Oahu, Hawaii - Inanidrilus sp. 1 OAHU.JWI-70 metaG (version 2) | ecosystem: Host-associated > Annelida > Digestive system >... | reverse complement strand
CCACTTTCGACATGCTACCCTTTATACCACTACATTTCTTATGTACCCATTTCTGGCATCTAGTACACTGTAATGAATTGCTACCAACACCTTTATTGCAGACCCCGCATGGCCATCTAGCAATTGCAAAAAAATAATTACAAAGTTATAAATATTTTTTTGCAATGCAGTATGCAAAAGCTTTATTATCGCTTCCTGAAATCTGAAAATGCCAGTTAACAACAGTCTCTGCTCCCATTTTAAATTAGTGAATTTGGTTATATATTATGCTTCCACATTTCAGAAAAATATACCTCTTTGTGGTTCCCCAGTGTTTGGATATCTTTAAAAGCAAACATCTTTTTACCAATTCAGCCAACTACTAGCCATACCTACTCAGCCACCTTGTGACTTATGCTCCTGAGACATATCCTGTGCACACATAATATAGATTTATTTATTATAATGTTATTATTATTGTAGATAATTTGTTGAGTTATATTTGTCAGCACATAGCTGATACATGTTGCAGGTTGTTGAGGAGAATGTTATGGAGCAACAGGATGTTCTGAAGGAACTGAGTGCAAGAGGAGAGGAGTTGAAAGAGTCTCTGCAGACTTTGCTGCCTGGCAAACCAGTCGACAGTGTCAGCACTGAACTAGCTGCTGTACATGACAGCTGGCAGCTCACTGCAGATGTGAGTGGTTTTATTCTATGAACCACAGATGTTTCCCACCACAGACGGTTTTCTACCTCAGCAGTGCTTTTGGGGAAAAGGACTTGGACCAGATCCTCTATGCTAATTAGTTTCTTTAAAATGTAAATATCAGTCTATTTCAGTACTCGTTCTGTTGTTCTTCTGTGTGGTTGATTATGCTGCCTGCCGGTACCTTTTGTTAATTGTTGTTGAACTGTGACTAGCTGGTTGATTAGCTATGCATGTCCTTTATTACTGCTGCTCAGAAAGTGAGAAGTTAGACGAGTTGAGGCACTTTTGGCAATTTGTTTCTTGCTTTTGTGAGCACAGTAGGGCCTGGGTTATTAGACTAGGCCAAGCTGAAACAGAATAGGCCAAGTACTAACATTAGTGATTGGCTGGGGGAAACTCACGAAATAACCTATTATTTGCTGAGAGGAGTGGGCCAATAAACTATAACTTGATCAGTTTTGTCTGATGTTTTTGCTGCTGTTCTAAAAGCACAGTTTCAGTTCCAACTGGAATATGGCCATGAAAGTGAAGGAGGAGATGATAATGTTGATGATATGCTGGTATAATGCTATTAATTTTAGCCTGAACAGTGACATAACATAACATACATATTTGTTTAATCGCAGCTGTCAAACCGCAGGTGTACACGAGAATAAAACAATATGTAGGCCTAGCAGTATAAAAGTTCATAAACATCATAATACAATACAACATTCTAATGACGTGAGTGTGATAATGACAGGAGGTGGCTGCAGAATGTGCAGATCTGCAGAAGCAGGTCTTGCAGTCAGTTGAACAGAGTCAGAGTGTCACGGCAGAATGGCTTGGATGTTTACTGGAGCAGCTCAGTAAAGCCATCAGCTCGCCACCACACTCTGCTCAGCTGCTGCAACTGATTGCATCCTATCAGGTCCGTTATTGCTCCTGTACTGTATGTAAGTACAGTATTTAACTTAGCTAATCATTTGTTGCCATGTTGTCTTTCTGTCGCCAGTTTGTTGTACTGTTTGTGATTGCTTTTTTTTTTGGCAATTTGGACTTGGACTTTAGTTTCTCTCTCACAGCTATACATATTTGACAGCAGCTAGTTGTGGCATTATCTCATAGCTTTGCCCAGATGGTGTTACATAATATACTTTGTGTGTTGCCATTGGAGAGCAAGCATGAGGTATCCCTACATACTTTTGTATTGTCACTCAGATGTCTGTTTGGTTTATCCAAAATGGTGGCAGGCAATTTTCCTGGCTAGGGTAGAGCTTATCGCTGTTGTTTTCTTGATGGCTGTCTTTTGAACAGGTGTAGGGAGAGAGTCAGAGGTGCAACTGACTGTTGAAATGATGCATGCGATGTTGCCTTTTTTGTACCATTTTAACAGTTCTTGATACATATATGGAAATGTCATGGCCTTGCAAGTATATGATCTTACAGCAAACATGCTGCAGGTTTCTGTGAAAGTGAAATCATAAAGTCAGTCCTGATGAAGACCTCACATCAAAGGTGATTAGAAGCTTGATTTTGGTTTTGTTATAGTAATTAAATAATGTGCAACAGATTTATGTTGCTGTTTATTACAGAGAGAATCACCTGAGCACAGAGAACGGATTGCCAAGGCGAACGAGACTCTCGTGGAGACATTTGGCACGGACAGTGAGCCAGTGCTGACAGTTGCCAGCCGTCATCAGGAGCTGGAGTGTCAGTTGAATGAAGCAGGGAGGCTGGCAGCATTGCTACAGGCCGAGATGGATGACCGTGAGAGATGCCGAGGCCAGCTGGACAGTGATGTTCAGTTACTGGTGGATTGGCTCAGTGGCGTTGTGGAAGAACTGAACCGGCTGAGTGTCAGCCAGCCATCAGAGTCTGATGACGAGCTGCTCAGACGATATGCTGCTGTCAAGGTAATGATAAATTTGTTTTTACACTTGTACATACTTGCAGGATGGCCGCTCCGGAATTCCGTTACGGCCTCGAGGTCCAGCAGACATCAGTCAAAAAAACTGACCCATCTTCTTTGCCTGTTCCCGTTTTAGTTTAGTCTTGAAACCATTAACTGTCTTTGCCATCACAGAATCATTATCCAGCATATTCCACTTGGGCACCACTCGATGAGAGAAGAAATACTTTCTAATATCCTTGTTGCGCCGACATTTAACCAGCTTCAATGAATGTCCCCGGGTTCTTCCTGTTGTATCAATCTGAAACATATCTGTTAATGGTATAGCAGAAAAACCGTGGGCCATTTTGAAAACCTCTATTAAATCCGCTCGATTTCGACGTCCTTCCAAAGTCCACAGTCCCAGTTTCTGTAACCTGGTTTCATATTGTAACGACTTAAGACTGGTTATCATTCGAGTAAATCTGTGCTGCACTTTCTCAAGAAGCTTTTTATCCTTTTGATAATGTGGAGACCAAGCTATGTTTTACATATATTTGTATAGGTTTTGGTTGCAGGGTTGCATCACGTCATTTTTAGTTGTTAGTGTTAGTTTATACATTGTTCCTTAGGTTTTCTTGAGGGTCTGATTTTTCTATTTTAATGCTAGGCTATAACAATAACAACAAACATTTTACGGCCATTATACAGGTCACCTTGCGTTAGCTGGCACCTCCAGTCCAGTTTCTGGAATAAGTGGAGCATGAAAACCATGGGGGAATTGGCTGACATGACACGTGTTTACCCCGGTACCTGGAAAAAGAACTTGTTGAAACTCCATTAGTAGTAATGCAATGATGAATAGAATGTGTGTGTGAAATACTGATGTGTCATGGACATGCATTTGTATTTTCAGGCATTAATGAATAAATTAGACTTTAAGAACGATGAGTTATCAAATATTGAGACTACTCTGAATTCACTGAAGACAAGATGTGGTCCCAGTGAGTTTAAAGCCACTGCAAAGCAGTTGAATTCATTGCAGAATAGAATGCAAGCATGTCATGAAAAGGCCAAAAAGGTTTAATGCATTTAGTCTGATTATTTTGCGTAATTATTTTGTTACATGGATATTTGTTAGATTGAGGTATTATACTCTTTCACGTGGATGTGTGTAAGTTATGTGGTAAATTTTTGGAACGTGTACCTGCTTCTTCTGCATGTCTTCTTTTGCAGCCAGTTAATAGTACTAATTGGTGATAGCAGCTTGTTACTTAACTCACAGCTCACATTGGTTGGCTTGTTCTGAGGATTGGCAAGCACCTGGCACTGTTCTACATTCATTATATGAACAGGATCATAGATTGAGAATGCAAATTTTATCAGTTTTAAAAATTTTTAGAATTCACAAATTTTTACGAGTTTTAAAAATGCTAATTAAAAATAAATTCACTGTCGTGAAAAATTATAGATAGAATGGAAATCTTTGATGCAACGTACTAATACAATTAGTTATGGAAGAAAACAGCATTGTAATGTCAGCAGAGCCAACATTAATTAGCCTGCTAGTACGTGTATGTCACAAAATGTCCACTTGAAACTTGCAAAGTCAGAGTTCAAAACTGCATTCATTAAGATGTGCAGAAACGAATTTAAAACGAATTTTAACTATTTTTTAAATGGTAAAATTCTAGATTTTTTTACAAATTTTAAAACGATAGGCCATGAATGCTCAGTCTATACTGAATGACATGTTCATATCATTGCAAACATTTTCTGGGATATCGTTATCATCATTATTGGTATTATCGTAATTTTGCACAAAGCGATTGGTGAATTAATTTCTGCGTTGTTTTGCTACAGTATACAGTTATGCTTCCTGTGTACTATTAGCATTCACTGTGCAGTTTATGCTGTAAAATCTTTGCCGTAATATGTTTAAGTTACATTTGTCACAATACTGCCGTCATTGCTGTATACTGCCATACTGTATACTGTCTTCAGTGCTTTGACGCTGTTGGTTGTCGGCAGGGAGGGCATCCGGCCTGTAAAAAAACTGAGTGGCAGGGTGCTGGCATGGTTGTATGTCTGGAGTGAGGTGCAGACTTGCAGACTTGCATATGTCCCAGCTGATGCCACTGCCACTCACTGTCTCTTGCTTTAGTAAAATCCAGATTGGTTTTACCTTTCAGGTACCGGCTCACCCGGGTAGTCCCGGACAAAGGGCTGCTAAACGGGTGTGTGTGTGTAGTTTCTCTCCTGTAATAGCTTACGAGCAAACATTACATGGCCAGGTAGTATTGTACTGTATGCTGTGATGCACGTGCAGTTAAAGTCGCAGCTGTCTGACAGCATTGACCAGCATGCCAGCAGTGCATTTGCTGAAGCCCATCAGTGGATAACTGATACTCGTAGCAAACTTACTTGGTGTGCCGAGACTGACGGTGACATTGACCGTGATGGCATTGAAGCACGTCTGTCAGTGATCAGCGATCTCTCTGGCTCCATGACTGATGGTGAACTGATGCGAGACATGGCACTGCATTGTGCCGAGAATGCAATACATGCATCTGCCGACTCTGATGCTACTCAGTGGAGCAGTCAGTCTCAGCAGCTCAGTGACGATTGGACAGAATTCGCTGCAGAATTACAGTGCACTAGGTGATTCACTAGATCTAACTTTCTTGTCCACATGTTTCTGTAATATTTCAGACTTGAAACAGAGTTGCATACAAGAGTGATAATGATATAGATATTTCTTATCTATGTATTTTTTTATCAACAGTGTAAGTGCATTGTAGAGCGTACGATGGACAGAGCTTGCGACTCAGCAGAAACATTGGCTAGCTCCACATTGTGTCCACAATTTGCAAACTGTAAAGAGTGCCACAAGCATGAGAGATATAGGCTGTGCTTTGTGTAGTAACCTTTTAAAATTGCTAACTTCTACATGTTGGTAGAATTCCAAGAAGTATTAAGGTTGATTCGTCAGTTGTTTTCAAAAGCTGGTTATGCTGTGTTTTGTGTCAAATTTTGAACTGTTTTGGTGTAGTGTAATTATTCTTTACCTGTGTAGATTGTATAGTGTGAAATGTTTGGTCATCACAGTTGTTAATATATGGAACAGTTTACCAGATTCAGTGGTTGATGCCGATACACTTAATACTTTCAAAAATCGTCTAGACAAACACTGGCTTGATCAAGATGTTCTTTACAATTTTTATTCCTAGTTAACTGGAACAGGAGGTGCTTCAGTTTGTATGTGAATGTGACGTTGTAAAAGATACGGGCAAAGAGGAATACCTGCGCCCGTTTATTCACATTGGATTGGATTGGATGGATTGTCACTGCAGTCATCATTGTGGTCGTATTTTGACTGCTAGTACGCTAAAGTTAGTGTTTTCTATTTTGTGAATGCAGAATAAAGTTGAATGAGGCATTATCTCGGTGGCAGAGTTATGATGAACTGTTTAATGAATTGTCAAAGTGGCTTAAAAACTTTGAGACGAAACTAAAGCAGGAAACAGGACCTCGGACTGATTTACCATCAAAACAAAAGCAGCTGGATGTTGTCAAGGTAATGGTGACAGTTTACTGTCTAGTAAAGAGCTTTGTTGTGATTGCAAAATTGTTGCATTTTTGTCTTCATTTTAATTCTCCCTACTTTTGTAATGATACTACAACAGTATTATTAGGCTGCATTGCATGCACAGAGTGAAAGATGCGGCCTCTTGCTACTGATTTACGTGGTCTGTCTATGTGTCTGTCTGTTGGAAACAACAGTGAGCCCTGCAAAAAACGATTGAACTGATCAAGATGCTGTTAGGGATGTGGACATGGGTGGGCCCAATGAATCGTGTATTAGGTAAAAGCCTGCATCCCCCAGGGGTAGGGGAAATCTTGGGTTTGTTCCACCCGTTTCAATGTATTAGACTGCAAGCAGCAAACACCGCTGCAGCACGGGGCTGCGGACTTGTGCACAGGGGACAGAATGGACTCGCCCTCCTTGGGGGTGACAAGTGCAGGGGTGATGCAGCCTTTCGTCAAAATTTTTTGACCACTTGTATTTACTGGTTTTAGCGCAGTAGTTATGGCAAAAGCAGAGCATCCGACGTCCACACTGTTTTAAATGTTTAAGTGAATCAGATTATTTGAGGAAATTGTAAGAATTTGGTTTTGTAATACACATATTGTACTTAACTGCTGTTGTAGAGATCCTTGCTGTGTTCGCTGGCTGTAAATTGTTACTGACCACTTTAGCAGTCCAGGTAGAGCTGTAGGTCACTTGTATGCATCTGTCCATCTGCCTTATTTTTGAGACAGTAACTGTGTTTTGATATGCTGGTACACTCACGTACACAGGGCTGGGCAAGTTTGACAGTTAAGTCATAGGTCAGCGTTCAAAGGTTAGAGAATGAAAAAGATTCGTAGAGTGGTCTCTGCAACCAGTGGTGTATTGGGGGGTATACGCAGGTATACGGCGTATACCAACCTCCGGGGTTTTTTGACAGCGTATACTCACCTCAGCGATCATAAATAAGCACGGTACCTTCAGGCCCTTTGTCACGACCGTTTGCGTATACCCACCTCCATTTTTAGCAATACACCACTGTCTGCAACCTCAGTGAGTGCTTCTCTAGTTGTAATGTCGTTGTTGATATTGTTACTAGCACTGATATGTAGAAGTGTGTGTGGTATGGTATACATTATAGTCTATGGAGCAAGAATTTATTGGACGTCGGTCAATGGTGGCAGAATTGAGCCAGCGAGGTGATTCTTTCACGACTGATACAAATGCCGCAAAGAATCATGACACGTTTCTGACTCGGTGGCAGACTGTTGATGCACAGATACAGGTTTCGTTCATAGTTATATTTCGCTGTGACATTTTACATGTACTCATTTATGCTGTGCATAAGGAAATATCAGCTTGTAAAGTGAAGTTTTCGTTGCCACTTGTAACACGTGTGATTCGTTAGAGTGATCGACTCTTCCTATGAATTTCATTTTGATTCAGTCTGATTTCTGTAAAGTCATTGGTGATATCAGGAAGGACATCCTCCGTCCGGAATTGCTTCATTACTCCTGAAACTAGAAAGCCCTCTTGTCAAGGTCTCGCCACCACTTTAGTAATATTTTTTCCAGTTACCATGAACCTTGACTTCTGACTTTGGCCTCGACCTTTGAACTTCACGTAGATTAAGGAGCACAAGATCAGTTGTTTTGTTAGTGCCATTTGTGTTACAGAGTGTGTTGTGTACTGTTGCTAGGACGTGATGGAGAAAAGTGCAAAGGCTGTTGCTGATCACAGTGCATATAGTGAAGCTTATCAGAAGGCAGTTGACTGGCTGTCAGCAACCGAGGAACAGCTGAAGACCATTAGTGACAGCAGATGGGACAGTCTTGAAGCTGTGATGCATGAGCTTAATCTGATCAAGGTACAGCCGTTCACTTTTCACCGTTTAGCTGCACTGCTTTTACTTGATATGGGATACTATCTACCTCTGTTTTGACATTTTCAGATGAACTGGTTTAGTTGGTACCTCTCTCGATTTACTTCTTTCTCTCATTTCAGAAGAGAACCTTTTGTGGGTAAGCAGTAGATGTTTCTTACAGGCTAGACGTCCTTCCTGTCTTCCAGCCAACATGATCACTGTACTGACAGAGTTGATATGGAATGTCTTGCTTTTTTATTTTACAGAACTTTATCTCACAGAACCGTCATAAGTAACCACTGCTTTTGTGAATGTCTTTGTGCATATATGACTTTATCATGGCATCAGACTACAGCCTTGTTGTCTGTCTAGGAGGTGCTGGCAAAGAAAGATGAAGGTCAGTCCCGAGTAACAGCTGCGTCTGACTGTGTTAATGCTCTTAATGCCAGCACAACGTTGGAGGGCCGCGATGCAGTCCGTCAGCAGCTGCGGCAGCTGCGTGAACGCTGGGATCAGTGCAGTGACAGGATTGCTGCAGCTGAGCAGATATTGGAGAAGATGGCAGCTTGTTGGACAGCATTCAATAAACAGTGTGATAAACTGGAACGGTGGCTTGCTATGATTCAGAGCAAACTGACAGCAACTGTTTTACATAACACACTTCAACAGAAGAAAGATCAGTTGCACACTGTCAAGGTAATGGTTGTTGTTTAATTGCATGATTCAGTTTTACTTTTCGCATCCATACTGGTCTCCAACAGACATCACTGAGAAAAAGGAGAAGATTGTCATAACTTTTCTGTACTGTATTGTTTACCACAGTTTGAACAGTGACGTTAGACAGTTCTCACATGTTTAGTTTTCGGTTTAGCTGTCTGTATTTTTGCCTTTTTGCAACTTTGTTTTGAGGTTAGTTTGATATGCTTTTTGGCATTAGTTTTGTATTGCTACTTGGTTGTTGTGAGGTCAACTGTGATCACACAATGTACACACTTAGTTTTTATTATCAATTGAGCTGGAAAATGTGTTGCATATATTTTAGGAATTGGTACGTGACGTGCTATCTCACCTGGATGTTGTCAAGAGTCTGAAAGAATCCGTCACGTCACTGGAGTCTGATTCAGTGGAACATCGGCTTAACACGTTGACTGCAGCCGTGGATCAGTTGTTACTAGATGTGCAGGTTAGACATTGGTGTTTTCCAGCTGAAGTAGATGTTGTTTTCATCATATTCGCCAGGTGGCGCCATTTAAAATATTAATTTTTTAGACCCATGCAGTCTGCCTGTTCCAAACAGCATCTTGATTGATTCAGCCATTTTTGCATGGCTCACGGCTGTGACCAACACATAGACATACGTACAGACAGACTATGGAATGTCAAGACGTAGGAATAGCCTGCATTTAGCACTGCATATGGTAATATGGGCCAAAAATAGTTATTAGAAATTTAATAGAGATATAAGTATTTTGAAAACAGATAATTTAACAGTCAGAGGATAGAGAATGGGGAATAGTTTGGGAAGAGAAACAGTTGTGACATGTCAGGTCTTTGCTACGTATGTGAAATGAAACTGTGACTGTGCTAGGAACAAGTGAATCTTCACGAGCTCATAGTCAGCAATCACCAGCAGTTTGATGACACGTACGGTCACTGCCAGGAATTCATGTCAGCTTTCAAGAATAAACTGCAGATGTGTCAGATCACAGGGTCCGATAAACATACTATCCAGATATGTCTTGATCTAGCAAATGTAAGTTTATTTGGATTTTTTTGTGCTCTGTGTATAGTACCAGATTCGTTAGACTGCATGTGATGTTTTGGCATATGACATTTGTTGTTACACTGCCTCAAGGTTTAACATGATGAACTTTTGTCATCGGGTTCATGATAAGTACCATCGTTAAATGCATGCCTCATATAATAACATTTTTTTTCTGACAGAGGAGTCTATATAATTGAAGAAACTCAAATTAAAATGTTGTATTAATGTAGTATAATGTAGGGCATGTTGTTTGTTGAAGGCATTGAAGACGTCGGTCAGTGACGGAGATACATGCGTGAGTACTGTTCAGCATCATGGTGAGATGGTATTGGAACACACGGGCAGCGAGGGCCAGCAGGAGCTACGTCAGCTAATAAAAACTCTCCGTGATAACTGGATGGCAGCCATTGTCGAGCTGCATGAAGTTACAGCATCACTGGAGGCTTGGCTGCAGCGATGGACTGAGTTGGACCGGTACTGTGAGGAGCTGAGTGCATGGTTGACAGCGACAGAACTGCAGCTGAAGAACACTGAGATGAAGTCCACTGTTGCTGACAAACAGGCTGTTGTCACTCAGCTCTGTGTAAGCGTTTTGATATGACGCATGTTTATGTTGACGATATATAAGGAAGTGCATTTGTGAAATTGTTTGTGTGTGTTCATATCCGTGTATATTTTGTACTTTATTCGTTATATATGTATGTGGCATCTGATGATATGTAACATCATACAAGAAATTAACTGCCAACAAAATTAAGCAGTCAGCATGTGTGTTGTATTGTTACAGGTAAATCATTTTTTTTCTTAATTCAGCAGTCCTATCAAGACATTATTAGTTGACTTTAGTGTTGGTTTCTTACTCAGTGATCAGTGCAGTGGCTGTACTACTTTGGCTGCTTGAAAAATTATTTAACTGATTGGATTGATAAGTTAACTGTGTTAGTCCACAGTTCATTAATTCTGCAGAGTACATTGTAGTTGCATGT
>Ga0136654_1000574_pt1 | contig 10762 bp, 10 predicted proteins | sample InaspJWI70metaG_FD_94865 | JGI IMG/M metagenome (GOLD analysis project Ga0136654, IMG submission 94865) | Marine gutless worms symbiont microbial communities from Oahu, Hawaii - Inanidrilus sp. 1 OAHU.JWI-70 metaG (version 2) | ecosystem: Host-associated > Annelida > Digestive system >... | reverse complement strand
GAGGCCGAACTGATCACTCAACGGTCCGAGCACCGGCACGAGAATGATCAAAGCCGGCAAGGTATCGATCACCAAACCGCAAATCAACACGAACACGGCCAGTAAAATCACCACCACCGATGGGCTGTCGGTGATTGAACTGATCATGGCAGCGATCGATTGCGGAATCTGCAAGATGGTCAACAGCCAGGAAAATATGGAGGCCATGGAGACGATCAACAATACCGCGGCCGTTACCACCCCGCTTTTTGTAAAAACAGGGAGGATATCCCGCCATTTAAGCCCGCGTGTTCCAAAAAGCCCGACCACCAGCGCATAGGCGGCGGCCACCGCTGCGGCCTCGGTCGGGGTAAAAATGCCGCCCAGGATACCGCCGATAATGATGAAGGGCAGCAACAGGGCCGGCAGGGCGCTCCAGAAGCTCTTGACCAAATGAATTAAACTCGGTCTTTGACTGCGAAACAGGTAGCCGCGTCGAATGGATATCCAGTGGTTGACGATCATAAGTGCAATGCCGAGCAATATTCCCGGGACCACCCCGGCCAGAAAGAGTCCGACCACCGTTACCCGGCTGTCCGAGATGGCGTAGACGACCATCAGGATACTGGGCGGGATGATCGGGCCAATGGTTGCGGTGGCGGCGCTGATGGCTCCGGCATAGGCCGAACTGTACCCCGCCTTTCGCATCATGCGCATGACAATCGCACTGGGACCGGCCGCATCCGCCAGGGCGGACCCGCTGATGCCGGCAAACAGCATGCTCACCAGCACATTTACGTGCCCCAGCCCCCCCCGAATGTGCCCGACCAGGTCGTTGGCAAAGCGCAGCAGCGATCCGGTCAACCCGCTTGCCGTCATAATCTCTGCGGCCAGTATAAAAAAGGGAACGGCCATCAGCGGAAACGAACTGATTCCGTTAAACAAATACTGAGGGACGACCAGGGGCGGAAAGCGGCCGTCGATCAATACGGCGGTCAATCCTGAAATACCCATGGTTATCGCCACCGGCAAGCCCACGATCAGACCGATTGCAAATGTGATGAGCAGGATTGCCGCCATGTTGCTTAACCCTCGATCATATCAGTTTCGTCCTTTACCGGACTTTCAAGCCAATTTTTGTCCACCCATTCCCGGAACATCAGAACCAGATGCAGCCCGAATACAACCGCCCCGATCGGAACCGCCAGGTAAGGTATTCCTCTGGGTATCTGAGTTGCCCAGGTTTCCTGGGACCATCCGAATTGAACCATCTTGGCGCCGTAATAGGCTAGAACAGCAAAAAACAGAAGAATGACGACCCCCAGCAAAGCCCGGAAATAGCGGCGGATTTTGGGCGGAATCATATCCTGAAAAAGATCGATGGCCGCCAGCCGGCCTTCCCGCAAGGCCAGTCCGGCGCCGATATAGGTGATCCAGATCATTAAGAAAGTGGAGATCTCCTCTGTGGTCGCAAAAGAGAAACCGAAAATGTAACGGGTAACGACATTAATGAAAACCAGGACAAACATGATCCCCATCATGATTCCGATCGTGATCTGATTCGTTCTCAGAAAAACAAGTTCCAGTTTTGCCAGCATGGATTGCCTTTTCTTATGGCGGTCTTTGCCGGTTCTAAATTTCTAATCATTATCATCAGCCGGCAGGAATACTTTGCGTAGAATTTGAGCAGCCGGTTTTTCCTGACCGGGCTTCAATGTTTGAGGATTCACAAACAATCCCGTAGAAGTCGTGCCGACCGCGATACCGGGCTCTTCCTGCCGCAAGCGAGATTTTATTTGAGCCCCGCTAAACGGAATCGTCTCCTCGTCCCAGTCAAGGTACACCCGCGGTATCCAATTGGGCTGCACGCCGGGTTCCGCCGGAGAAACCCGGCGCGCATCCAGTCCCGGTACGTCGCAAAGTGTGTCAACTATGCAGGTGACCATGTCCTCCCACATTTTTTCTTCGGCGGCAAAATCCTGCTTTAAATACAGCTCCAGGGCGGTTATCATTCCGGCGATTTCTTCCTTGCCCACCTTCATGGCACGGCCGATACTGTAATGCGGATTGGCGTTCAGCGCACAGGCATCAATTAAATCACGACGCCCCACAATCAAACCGCTGGACTGCGGACCACATATGTCTTTGCCGCCGCTGAATACCGTAAGATCAGCCCCCATGTGAAAAAAGCGGCTCAGATTCTCCACCGGTGGCAGTTCTGCGGCTGCGTCTACGATCACCGGGACTCCCATTTCCTTGCTGATGGATATCACGTCAGCCAGTGCAAGGTTGCGATCGTTTTCAAATTCCAGGAAATGAACGACCGCCGCAACGCGCTCACTGATCGCCGCCTTCAGTTCCCATGGACAAGTCTCTTTGATCAAACCGAATTCTACGATAGTCACCCCTGCCTGGCGGACTGCGTGGTCGTAACCGTTGCGGTGGCTCTTTTGGACCAGGACTTCATTTTTCAGCCCCCGCAGGTCCGGTAATTGTCTGATCTTGGCGGGATCCGTACCGGTGATACAGGCTGCTGTGGTTAGGGTCAGGCCGGCTGCAGCGCCGGAGGTGATATAGGCTGCTTCAACGCCGAGCAGACTGGCAACATATTCTCCCGATATTTTGAGCAGCTCATTTAAGTCAACGAAATACTTGGATGCTTCGGTCATCGCCTCCATTACAGCCGGATCCATTACAGATCCGCCAAGGCTGGTGAGCGTGCCTTCGGCATTTATCAGTTTCTTAATCCCCAGCTTGTCGTATATATCCATTTTTCCTCTTGAGAATGAAAGAAGAAATCCGTTCCGAATTTTTCTGGTTTAAAATTTTACGCTTATAGTATTTGCTCAAAGCGGCGCAGAAAAGATTGCAATCGATCGGTTTTCGGGTTGCGCAGGGTTGCAGTCGGCGGACCTTCTTCAATGACCACCCCTTCGTCGACGAAGACCACCCGATTGGCACCTCCTTGGCAAAGAGCATTTCGTGGGTAACCACCAGCATGGTCATATGATAGTTTTGCGCCAATGATTTCATTACGCTGAGGACTTCGCCCACCAGCTCGGGGTCCAGAGCGGAGGTGACCTCGTCAAAAAGAACGACCTTTGGCTCGACCGCTACGGCCCTGGCAATCCCGACCCGCTGCTGCTGGCCGCCGGACAATTCGGCAGGATATGAATCGACCTTGTCACTTAAGCCGACTTTTTCCAGCCAGCTGCGCCCGATTTCGTCGGACTCCTCACGGGACATGCCTTTGACCTGAATCAATCCCAGCGTCACATTTTGCAGAGCGGTCATATGCGGAAACAGATTAAACTGCTGAAATACCATGCCGACCTTCGCCCGCTGTCTGGCAATAGTGCTTTCCGGCCGTTTTATCAACTTGCCATTCTCCTCTTTGTAACCGATGAGCTCACCATCGATATACACTTTACCGCCGTCATAGGGCTGCAGAAAATTAATACATCGAAGAAGAGTCGTCTTGCCGGATCCACTGGGGCCGATGATTGCCAATACATCACCTTGATCTACCGCCAGATCAATACCTTTCAGCACTTGTAAATCACCAAAGCTCTTTTCGAGTTTTTCGATTAAGACGATCCGGTCACTCATCACCTGTCCCTTTAAGTTGAATACGTAAATTTCTTCTCAATCCTGGCACCGACCAGCGAGAGACTGTAATTTATCGAAAAATAAAGTATTGCTGCAACTCCATAAAACAGCAGGGGTTCACGGGTGCGCGCCGCGATTTGTTCGGTTGAATAAAGCAAATCGATAATACTGACCAGCGCCAGCAAAGAAGAAGCTTTTACCAGTTCAATCGCCGTGTTGGTCCAGGGGGGTATCGCCCGCGCCAATGCTTGAGGGAAAATTACATGACGCAGGCGTTTGTAAAATGTCAATCCAATAGCCTTGGCTGCTTCGGTTTGACCATCAGGGATAGAGTCCACTGCACCGCGCACCACTTCGCAAACGTGCGCTGTTCCAAAAATAGACAGCGCCAGCACAGCCGCAACAAATGCAGATATCTGCACACCCATGGCAGGCACGCCATAGAAGACACTAAAGATCAGCACCAGCAATGGAATGCCGCGGATGGTATCGACATACACTCTAATTAACAGACGCAGGGGCAAAGGTCCGTAAAGCAGCGCCAGACCCGCTAAAAGCCCCCCGGCACTTGCAGCAGCAATCACCCAGACGGATGCTTCTAAGGTGACATACAAGCCTCGCCAAACGAGATGAGCATTTTGTATAAGTAGATCAAGCATGTGTTCACTTACCTTCTTCACCGCACCATGGCATATTTTTTTTCCAGCAAACGCAACAAACCCGCCAGTACATAGCAGGCAATCAGATACATGACCGCCACGGTCGTGTAAACCTCCAGGATTCTCCAGGTATTGGTATTAATCACCATGGCCCCGTAAGTTAACTCGGGGACGGAGATCGCTGCTGCCAGGGATGTGTCTTTAAAGAGGGAAATAAAGGTATTGCTCAAAGAAGGCAAAACAATGCGGAAGGTCATCGGAAGGGTAACAAACTGCATTGTCTTGCGAGGCGTCAAACCGATGGCTTTTCCGGCTTCAATCAATCCCTCCGGCACCGACATGACACCCGCACGAAAGACTTCGGCAAGATACGCCCCTGAGTATACCGAGAGCGCCAGAACAAATGACCAGATATTGTTTAAAAGGTGAAATCCCATCAGACCCATGCCATAGAACACAAAATAGATGATCAACAGCAGGGGTATATTTCTGATAAATTCCGTGTAAGCCGTCGCCACGGCTTTGATGTGCCGCCCGCCATATACCCGGGCAAACGCCCCCAGCATTCCAATGACGCACCCGATGGCCAGCGATAGTAAAGCCAGGCCCAGGCCCATCAGGAGTCCCTGCCAAAGCAGATCAAAGTTTTGAAAAACAGGCCGCCAATTCAGATGGTACATGACCGCTGTCTCCACAAAACGAAGCAAAAGGGCGCCTTTTGTTCGGCACCCTTTGTTTATGTGTCAGAAAATCGCACCCTACTTGTATTCCATTGGAAAGCCTGTTTGGGGATTCGGGAGCTGCTCACCGAAATACTTTTTAAACGCTGTCGAATACTCGACAAATTCAACCCCTGTCATAGCTTCGTGCAATATGGTGTTGACGTAATTCAGCCAGATGGCATCACCCGGTTTGACTGCCGCGGCGTAGGTCTGTGGCCACCAGCCCGTGTCACCGACCTTGTATTTGTCAGGCTCCTGGGCGACCATCCAGCGCACTGTGGAGTCGTCGATAGCGGCAGCGTCAACCCGGCCCGAATCGAGGGCTAGCATCACGTTGGCCTGGGTATCGAGCTGCAAGACTTTGGCATTGGGTATTCCGTCATGAACAAGGTCTTCCGCATAAACATTCTGCAGCACCGACACAGTCACTTTCTTGCCGGCTGCGGCCAGGTCTTTGGCACCCTTGTGCGGGCTGTTTTTCATCAATAATGTATTTACACCTTCGCGATAGTAGGGAATGGAAAATTCCGCCAACTGGGCGCGCTGTGCATTGACTGTCATAAATTGAAACACGATATCGACCTTATTGGCCTGCAGGTTGGGAATGCGGGCATCGGGTTTCTGGCGATTGAATTCTATGGCTTTGGTATCATTGAACAGGCCTTTGGCTAAGAGCCTGGCCATGGTAACATCAAATCCCTGCAGCTCGCCCTTTTCATCCTCAAAATGCCAGGGCGGATTGCCACTGCCGGTTCCGACGGTGATTTTTCCGCGGTCTAAGACTTTGTAAAGCAGACTGTCTTTTGGTCCGGCTGCCGCCGAAGCGACCTTCGACTTCAGGCCCAAGAATCCAACAGCTGCGGCACCTATCCCTAATGTCTTTCCGAAAAAGTTTCTTCGCGATATCATTTTGCATGACTCCTTTCTCTTGCATTGTCCGTTATTCTCTAAGAAATTCGGATAACTTCGTTAAACGCCGATCAAATTTTTTTCACCCTCTTTCTGAATCAAATGTTAACCAGGAAAGAAATGTATCGCTACCAAGCACATGGCAACGAACAAAATATCATTTAGATTGAAATGAAGTTGCTTTGTACGGTTAGAATGATCGAAAGTTGCTAGTTGTGTAACGGTTTGAGATGAAGACTGATTTATACGAGCATCGATTAAATGGAGACGCTATAAATTCAAGTATCGAAGGCGGGTGAGATTGTCAACTTTGATTTTTTGTGTTGCGGAAATACCCCGCTTGCCGCTGAGAATTTAAGTTATGCAGTCCGAAGGTACACGCAAGGCAAATGCAAGCTTGTTGGCCTAAAGGCCACGTGCCGATATTTCGCGTTTTAAAATACGACCAGAGTGGATTGGTTTCATGGTGCTTACCCCTTAGGGTAATCAGTAATTTCAACGTCGTATGCGTTTCCGCCTTTCGATATTAGCTTTACAGAAGGGGTGCTAAATAACCGATCAGCAATGCTGCAAAAACTGAAATAACAAACAGCATTGACGCCAATACCGTCAACGCATCTCTTACCGTTGTCTTTGCTCTTAGTTCGTATGCAACACCTTTTTCATCTTTTTGGCGTTCATCTATACCTGAATAAAAGGCAAAATAGATGCGTCTGAAAATAAGAGGAATCGTACCGTGAACATCCAGGACATGTTTTTTCTTGGGCGGCAAATTTTGATAAATCGAAGTTCTAATCGCCGCCAATTGTTCTTGGGAAAATGTTTTTAGTATGGCTGGATCTATCTGAGTTAAAATTTTTTCAGCAATTGGATTATTTGTCTCTTGATTTTCCTCCATATCGAAAGTCCCCCCTAAAAGATTGAATTCTTTGTATGCCGTGTGCCCTAATTAATCACGCAAGAAGCATGCTAAAATGTAAAAAGTATTATTGGCATTAATTTCTATGACTTATAGTTTTGGGGGGTATGAAAAGAAGAAGGAAGTGTCAAGAATCTAACGAGTGTCCTTTCGAATTCCTCTGTATCCGCGAAAACAATTGATCCAGAACGCTCATTACACCAACCACATATAGTGTAGCAGCGATGATCAAGATGACACGAGAGAGAAATTTCCCCGTAAAGCTCGCGCCTTCCCCCATGCTGTTTCCAAACAGTATGAGCAATGCAACGAATGCCGATGGGAGATATTTGGCTAACGGTTTTTCCGAGAATATGTTGGTGCCGAATATCAATGTGGTCAGCAGCGTCAGCGCAATAAAAAAATAGTTTTGCGGCACGGCGATGATCAGCCAGTAGAATGCCATAGCGGCCAGACCACCGATAATTGTAGATGTCAGTGATTTTAAACCTGCCGCTTTGCCTTTGGTAAGCTCGGGCGACAGGCTGTAGATAGCAGCGTAGATCATGATCAACATTTCGCCGGTCCAGTTTGCGGCGACAAACAGGATTGCGATCGGCAATACCGCGATTGTACTTTTCAAGGCAGTTATTGCGGCGACTTTTGAATATCCAGTCTGAAAACCGCTATGCCCAAGCGCCGGCCGCTCACCGGCCGGATCGGGAAATATTCCGTGTGCCAGCATATAAAAAAGGACCGCTAGCGTTGCGGACCAGGCGAAGTTAAACGCAAACATCATTGCCAGCGCCTCGTGGGCGTTGCCCATCATGGAGAGTATGAGTACAGCCAGCAGGCTCATCAACCCGAGCATGGCGGGACCACCACGGTTGACCAGGTAGAATATGTGGAACAGGGCAATGCCCAGCGCCGGCACGAAGACTATAGGAAAAGGCAAAAGGAACAGCGTGAAGATCAACCCGAGGGCGAAAGCCACGGCCACATATCCGAATAGTGCGAATGCCTGTTTCAATGTCGGCCCCGGCAACGGCATCGCCAGGAACATTGCCGTAAATATGGGTGTGAGAAAGTACAGCGGCCATTGCAGGCCGAACGCCATCGCAACCGCAACCGTCACACCGGCCGCGTAGCGCACGATACGGACCGTACGCAGATCTGCGGTCCATGACATTTGCCGGTATCTGCCGGCGTCCCCGGGCGGGGCGGCATGATTATCAGCGGTAACATTAGTAGACATAGGAAAGCATGCTCATCAGCCGGATCCCCAACCAGGCCAGGGGATTGAAAATCCAATTTTTGCCGGTGTAGATCACAACATCGGCCTGCCCACCCATGCGGCGCAGGCCATAGGCTTTGTTGTCCGCAAACTTGATGATAACCGGAAAGCGCTGGGAATCGCGGAGCCAGCCGCTGGTGCCCTCGATCGTGGGCAAGGCACCCAGGCTAAGGCCCTGGCCGTCATCCACACCGAACCCGATGCTGACCACTTCCCCTTTGAAAATTCGGCCCGGCGCAACGTCTAGGGCGATGTCCACCGGGTCGCCGGCCTTTACACGGCCGATATTGTTCTCGCGCATGTTGGCCTGAATCCAAATGGCGGTCGTCGTAATGAATGTCATCAGCGGTTGGCCTGCTTGGGCGTAGTGGCCGATATCGAGTTGAAGATTGGTTATTCCGCCGTCGGACGGCGCATAAAGCGTTGTACGGGCGAAGTCCAGTTGCGCTTTTTCGAGTGCTGCTACCGCAGATCTCATCTTGGGATTGTCCCGCCCGCGCTTGCCAAGCTGCTGACGGGCTTTTTCGAGATCCGCCTCGGCTCCGTCTACCTGGCTCTTGGCTTGGGCCAGACTCGCCTGCACGCGGTCAAGTTCGGACTTGGACACTGCCCCGGGATCCAGTTTGGCGATCCGCTGCACTCGTTCAAAATCCTGCTGGGCGCGTTCGAGCTGGGCGACTTCATCGGCCACCCTCGCAGCAGCGGATTTGATGGCAGCGGTTTCGACGCCGAGCGTCTGTCCGGTGGAATCCACGGACGCCTTGGCTGATAGTACGGCGATTTCATAGTCACGGGGATCGATTTGGGCCAACACATCGCCGGACGATACGATTTGGTTGTTTTTGACCTCGACCGCGACTAAGGTCCCGGAAACCTTGGGCGCGATCGGCACAACGAAACCGCGCACCCTGGCCTGATCGGTGTACGGTGTGATACGATCGCCGAAAAGATGCCAGACGAACAAAAACACACATACATAAAGAACGATTTTGGTCAGCCGGCGAACCGGATTCGATTCTCGTGCTTCATTTTTCCCGCTTTTTTTCGCTGGTATTTCCGGCTGATTTTGTTCGAGTTCAGCCGGTGTATCGGCTGTGCTCTTGTCATTCGAATTGTCGGGCATTTCCCGGCTCCTTTCAAAAAAAATTATCCAGCTGTCGTTTGTTTAATCCGATTACCCCATAATAAAAAGTTATTATCCCGTTTCAACCACTTTCTCGTCGGCAGATACTTCAATATCATTTTCATCCGGTATCGGTCCGGCTTCCTCTTTGAGCCAGGCGATAAAAATCCGGTAGCCGAGCGAGAAAACGATGGCACCAACAAAAAGGCCGATGATGCCGGAATTCATGAAACCGCCAATGGCGCCAATGAAAATGATGAGCATGGGTACCTGGGCGCCTCTACCGAGCAGTATCGGTTTTAAGAAAGTGTCGCAACTTCCGGCAAAAATGCTCCAGATTGTAAAAACTACTGCCGTAAAGGTACCGGCGGTGGAGAACACGTAAATAATAACCGGCAGCAGCACCAGTATCGGCGGGAGTTGAATCACAGCCAGCAAAAGAACCAGCAGGGTCCACAGACCGGCACCCGGCACGCCGACAACATACATCCCGAGTCCGGCAAGTATGGACTGAATGATGGCAACCCCCAAAATGCCGCGGGCAACGCTCTGCACCGTATTCTGCGAAAGTTCCACCAGATCGGGACCCCGCTCATCGGCAACCCTGGCAGCAATAGCATGGGCCACGTACTGCCCGCCGGCTGCGTTGGTCAACAATACACCTGCAATGATAACGGCAATGACAAACTGCAGAACCCAGGCTCCGGCTCCGGCGGCACTGGATAACAACAATCCGCCAAAGGCTTTGAGCTGTGGCGCCATCTTATTCAGAGCGGCTCCGAGGTTGGTCGAGGCCAGGCTCCAGAACTTGTGCAGCGAATCTCCGATGACCGGCCAGGTTTTGACTTTCGCCGAAGGTGGCGGGACATGCAACGTTCCGTCTTTAATCCGGGTTGTTATTTCCTGGGCGCTATCGACCAGCGTGCCGGAAAGTATAATTGTCGGGACAATCAGGATGAGCAACAGCAAAAGCGTGATCACAGCTGCCGCCAGGCCGCTGCGGCCGCCCAGTTTATTTTTAAGACGGACATGGTTGGAACGGAGGGCAACCGCAATGATGATGCCCCATAAAATTGTCGTAATAAAAGGGCTGGCGATCCGGTAGCACCAGATGACCAAAATACCGACAAGGCCCAAACGAACGGCAATCTCGAATACTCGGTGCTGGTACTCCTTGTTATTCAATGCATGATTATTCGTCGTCATGTTTCAACCCTCCAGTTTAGGGAACAGAAAACCAATTTGTTCATTGTGTGATAAGTTTAGATAATCAATAAAAACCCTGAAGAATGGCCGACTGAGTGTAAGAAAGGTGGTAATCTTATGATTTCTGGCCGGCTTATAGCGTTTGTCATAATAACGTTCCGATACCGATGGTTTTACGACATTTTCCGGACCATCATGACGTTGATGGCTTGACGCAAACGCTATATTTTTTTTAATTTGAAATCTCCGTTGCACCGAAACGCATGGTGACACTATGGCTATTGACGCCGCACTGATTGAAATGGATAAGGACCTATCTTTATATAAAGCGTGTTGCTATCAGAGTATCGAAAACTAGTTTTT
>Ga0136654_1000573_pt1 | contig 10794 bp, 7 predicted proteins | sample InaspJWI70metaG_FD_94865 | JGI IMG/M metagenome (GOLD analysis project Ga0136654, IMG submission 94865) | Marine gutless worms symbiont microbial communities from Oahu, Hawaii - Inanidrilus sp. 1 OAHU.JWI-70 metaG (version 2) | ecosystem: Host-associated > Annelida > Digestive system >... | reverse complement strand
TCTTTACAGGCCAGGTCTCACTTCCATGCAGCATGCTGCTTCGCACACAACTACTGTACAACCTTCCTCTCATAATCAAAGACGCGTCCTTATTGGTAAGCAAACTGTTTACCGATATTTCTGAGCATATCCGTTTTTACTTTTTAGTCTTCCTGTTCTCCACTTTTTAGTTGTTTGTTCCCTGCTGTAGATCAGTCTGACTCATGTAGGCTTTTGATCGCACGTTAAAATAGCATCTCTTTTCGTATCGCATAGGTTTCTATAGTTGAATGCTGTAGTAATCACATAATAACTCGAATTAGTATCCAGACCACTGGATTTGCGTTCGGTGGCACCGGTCTGTGTTCTTATCGTGTTAGAGGTGTTGATGGCAGTTGTGCAAAGCATTTAACTGCAGAATCTTATACGGTCGTCATGCTGCTAACATTCATACTTTTAGTATTCCATCACCCCTCACTCTTTCATTCCAGACTTAAAACCCTTCCTTTTCTGCAAATCCTCCCTACTGTAGCCTTCCTTTCTTCTTCAGGACTGACTACATGGATTCCCCAGACTGTTTACTGTTACATCTTCAGCATATCCTTTTTTACTTTTAGTTTTTTTTCTGTTTTTGCACTTTTTAGTTGTTGGTTCCGTGCGGTAGATTAAGCTGACTCATGCCGGCTTTCGAGCGCACGTTAAAATATCATCTTGTATCGTATCGTATCTTTGACACTGTGCAATACAGTTGTTACAAGTACGGTAAGTGCATGACAAATTGGGTTCTAAGTAGTGACCACCTTAACTCTGGTTATTACATAGATGCTAGGAGAAAGAGGCTGAGGAGTGGGTTAAAGTTGCAGCATCTTAGCCTCTTCTTGAATGAAAGTGGAGTTTGTGCTTTGATAGCATCTTAATTCAGTCGGTTCTAGTTAGAACCAAATATGAAGGTGTGTTTGAAAGCATTGGTATTTGCTGGTCAGCAGCACTGTTATCCTGAAATGTTTGATCCTGATGTATCTTAACGATTTGATTTCTACATGTTAGCAATTAGTCCTCATTCTAGGATCATTACTTCTTTTATACCGGAATTGAAGCTATTTTTATTTTGCTATATTGTAGTGTTTGCTGCTAGTGTGAATTTGTGAATGTCTTAAATTCTTGCTGTGATGCACGGACGTAGATGTTTTCATTTCTAGCCATTTAATCTATAGGGTGATGCTGTACGTTTTAGGTGACAGAACTGAATCGGAAGAAGATGCATCAAGTCTGCGTAAAGGCGACAATTTGAGTCGACGGAAGAGTGACATAAACCGGCGGAAAAGCGATTTGATCCGACGTCGACTGACTGACAAGACTGACTCTCATACCAAAGTAAAGGCCGATCGGCGTGAATCTGTTATGAGATATAAAAAAGGTAAATGTAAAAGTTTGAATGTTTGTGCATTAGTAAGTTGCCATTGTAAGACATGAAGCACGTGTTAAGCTTGAGTTCTTACTATGTCAATGTCCAGCTCTAATAATATTTTTTGCTAGACTTTGAGGAGTTGGTGAAAAATCATATTTGTGGCAATAACTTTGAAGTGTACTCAATCATGGCAAGTGTGTGGGTCATTTGCCAGATAAAATTCACAATGTTACTAGTGTTTTTATGCTGGAGAATGCTGTAAGCTCTTTTATGTGACATTTTGGTCATTTCATGTATTGCAAAGCAAGCTAAAAATGTTTGCTGATGTTGTTTGAATTAATACACCAGACACGACGTTGTCTATTGAGTCGATCATGTTGGTAAGTGTGATCACTGTGTGTTGATGTGTGCTGTGCACAGAACAGGGAGACTTGTCTGACATGAACATGATTGACGAGGAAGTGGAGACGGAGCTGGTGCCGGTGCCTAGCTTGCCACTAGCTACACTCCTCTACTCGCCGTCACATACACTTGCCGGCGAGATGGCTGAGGTCAGCCCACTGTCGGCGGCTATTGCACGGCACATGGGCATCAACCTGTCCCCAGACGGCATTGCTGCCAGAAACCGACGAGGAATTGCTATCATCGTCCACGGTGCTCCGCTATCTGGTATGCATCCATCATCATGGATGTCTTGTAATGTCTTTGTCATATTACGGCACGTTAGAAATAGTCGGACTATTATTATTATTATCATCATCATCGTCATCATCACCATCGTCATTTGTATATTTATGGTACATCTATTACAATGTGAACGTTGTTGCATTACCATAGTCCATAAAACATTTTAAAAGTCAGAAATCAAGAAGTTATGAAAAACTTAAGAGATAAAGTGCAACTTTTGCTGCTATCTGAATTCTGCTGGGTCTGCCACGGTGCTCAGATCTTCAGATAGTGCGTTCCATGCAGAGGGACCGGCATAAGAGAATGCACATTTACTGAGTTTTGTGCACAGCCGTGGCAGTGTGAAGTCTGTCAACTGCTGTTGAACAATGTGAACAGGCAGCTTGTCACTTGCTTCACACTGTCATCTTTGTTAGCTGGCCTTTTTTCTGGAATTAATTCAAGTTGGGCCATTGCAGGTAAAACAAGGCGTGCTCATGCCCTGGCACACTACTACAACACACCTGTACTGCTGGTTGACGATATTGTCACTGAGGCACTCTATTATTCTGGCACATCCGCTGCTGTAGCTGCCAGGCTTATGTGTACTGAAGCTGCTGCACATGCTGCTGAACCGTCTTCAGTGAGTGATGATAAACCTGACAAGCCTGGCCATCGAGCAGCACGTATGTATTATACTCGCTGCCTATTGACACTGCTTGCACACTAGGTCTAGGTAATGGTATGGTGTCTATCTGTTCGTCCGTCCGTCTCTCTGTCTGTCTGTCCGTCCATCTGTCAACCGCTGCATCAGCGTCGATGGATTTGCTGCTGGGCATTCTGTGGGCAGGCGATATCGATCAGTTGCTGCATGGTGCACCTGCTGCCATGGCAGTGTCCCTTGAGGATTCGATACACTAACTTCAGATCATTTATCTACAGCCATAGTTCTACCAACCCTACAAATTTGGTGAAGATCGGTCTGGTAGATGTTGAGACAATTGGTCTGACAGAAATCGTTAAAATATATGAAACAAAGGCAGAACATAAGCCTGCCTTTGGCCCAGGCGGGCTAATTAAGGTTCGTGTATATATGCGATGTTTCACTGTAAACTGAGTTTGTCGAGTTTTTTGACTGTTTGTTGATGCTTTGAAGAATCGTCACAGAAGCTGGCTAAGGGCCGGTCTGCTGCTACGGTGGCGAAAGATGCAAGTGTAGCAGATATGAAGAATGAACAGCCGAGTCTTACACCGTTTGCTGATGCTACCCCGCCACTCACTGTATGTATGCAGCATTCATTGCTTGCTATAACTTCTTAATGCTGTAGACAATCAAATCACGTAGCTACCAGAATTCTCCAATTACTAAACATTTTCTGTCGTTTCCAATTGCTTTTGTTGAGCTAATTCAGAAGATGCAACGTTATGACATGATGCACATAATATCATACACAGCAGCGTAGCGTAATTTCAAGAAAATGCTATTATGATATTTTACATAAATTGCTAAAGTGTCTGCCATGGACATAGTGGTGCACTGATGCGAAGGCCCTTTCTGGCTAGTGATGCTGTATATCATTACGTCCATTATGTTGCATAATGAATGGAGTGATAATGTAATGTAATGTAAAATGCCAATTTATATATGCATCCTTGCCAAAGCGTCTAGTGCGCTACACACATTAGCACTCTGAGAAGAAGAATGCTGTGAGAAGACGGCCAAAAACAGAAGTACTGTTAGAAGGGTCACATAAACGTTTCAGCAGTGAGTTCCACGTCGACGGACTGGCGACAGCGAAGGCCCGACCACTATATGTAACCCGCCAAGGCTCGACCACTATATGTAACCCGCCAATGTGGCGGTACTGTCAGTTAATGGCTGGCAGCCTAACAAAGATGCTGTCGTGACGCAGTCTCAGAGACTGGTGCCCAGTGTGCTGTCAGATACTGTGGAGCAGTGGCGTCCTGGCATCGGCGCATCATCATGCAGAGTTTGTACTTGACGCGCTCAAGCCAGTGAAGATCGGGTAGTAGCTGCATCAGACCGTGGTTGAACTTCCTCGTGCCACTGACCACGCTCGCTGCTGCATTCAACACTCGTTGCAGTTGGTTGGCAACAGAGTTTGGAGCTCCAACAAAGATAACGTTATAGTAGTCTATCCATAATGTCACGAAAGCGTGCATGAGTGTTGAAGGGGACTCTGTAGACTGGATGTGTTGCAGTTGATGGAGATGGCAAAAGCAGGTTGCGCTGACGTTTGAAACATGCTTCTCAAGGCCAAGATCAGCTGAGATGACCAGTCCGAGCAGATGAACATGTTGACTTGATAGAACGACTTCCGCGCTGAGCTGCAGAGACAGGAAACTTGCATTTCCCACAGTGACGGAGTACTTTGTGCCTGTCCAGATCAGCTCAGTCTTGTCCACATTTAGCTTCAGCCGACTGGCAGACATCCGTTGATTAATGTCCATGATACGGTGCTGTAATCTGACGATGGTTGATGTCGTACTGTCATGACCACAATACATATACACCATGAGGCAGAAAAAAGGAACCAATTTTCTTTGTGCATCTTTTTCATACTTGACAGAAACTGGTGAATTTTTTCACATACATTAAGGAAAGTATAAGCTAAAATTTTGTATATTTAATTTTGGCATGTGTTAAGAATTTTGCAGTGACAGTGACATTAAACATTTTGTGTTTACCAGTCAGGTAATGCAGATTGTTAGTCGGTGCTCATCAGTGACATGTGAGGTAATTAGCATCACAGATATTATGTGACATGTGTGACTGCAATAAAGACCTCTGTGTAACTCATGTGAATGAATCAGCTGTGTTTGTTTTTTTATTGTTTATTTGTCAGCAAGCTACCCGGGTTGTCCCTGACCAAAGGCCGTTAAACGGTTGTGTGTGTGTGTCAGCAAGCTTCGCTTCATTAACATTCTATAACGGTCGTAGATTGATGTTCAGCTGATATATTGTCGCTGTTAGGATGCATCAGGACTGCAGCCTATCATAGCGCCGTCTTCAAAGCCACTTGGTTGTCCACGCATCACCAAACAGGATGATTACATGAATAGTGTTGTACTGCCCGACGCCATCTTGACTGAAATACTCGCCGAACGACTTTCTGTACGTTGCTTTTATCCATCTGCACTGCCTGCTTCAGTTTCGTCTTTTCATTTTGTGTTATTTATTAACATTTTAGTTTCACTGCTTCGTTATTGTTGGTTTCGTGACAGAAAAGGCATCCCTTTTGTAGACAAATGTCCTACAGTATTATTTTTTGGCACAGGCTGGCATATGCTTACGTCGTCAGCCAACCACAGTACAGCATTTACTGCTTAGGCCTGTCGGCTAACAGAAATTGGTATGCACTAATTCTCTCGACACAAGTTGTCTGATAAAAAGTTAGACAGTTTTTCATGTGACATCAACAATTTTGTTGGACAGCGTTATTGGCCAGTAAAGTTTCCCAGTTTATGTCAGCCATAAATAAGTAAACATCTATTTAAAGTAAATACCTAAGTAAATATCTGACACGGTTCCAAGCCATTATGACAAAGTTGATTAGTGGAGTATGTATTGGAGGTCTGCATAGTCCCATTCCTACCTGTTTCCACATACTTTGCATCTGTCCACACCCACTACTTACACTTTGTGATCCATGTTCCATCTGTACCCATGTCTATACCAGTTTCTTTTGGTCCTCATCCATTTCTGCTGATGTTATGTTCAGTCTCTGTAGAACTGTACATAAGACATTTTACGGAACAGTTAACTCTACCTGTAGCACTAGGATTTTTATCTCTGACAACATTTTGTAAGCATTGCCATGGACAGTTCCTGCATGAGAAAATTCTGTCCTCGTAGTATTTCCACAGCACCTTTTCTCATTCCCGCAGATTTCCCATGTAATCTGCAGGAACGGATTCCCGCCATTTCCATTCCCGTGCAGACCTTTACTGTGCATGCGTGTGGCCAGCGAGATGACGTGTACCATGGAGTGGTGTTTGATGGGCTGGATTCAGTCTTTACCAACTCTTGCGTTCACACGCTACACTCCGTCCTCAAGGCACTCAACAACCGCAAGTACATCTTTGCAGTCACACTCAAGAACGACTTCAACACCATCAAACAGCAGCAGAAACGTATTCAGGCTGAAAAAGGTGGGTACAGTAGTTAATAGGCCACGTCACATGCACGAAGTGTAAAGATGCAGCATATTGCTATAGATGTAGCATGGTCTGTATGTGTGTCTCTGTATGTCTGTCTGTCTGTCTGTCAGACACAACCATGAGCTGTGCTAAAACGGCTGAACCGTTCATGTGTCGTTTGGGGTATGGACTCAGGTGGGCCCAAGGAACCATAAATTAGGTGGTCCCAGGCCCCCCTAGGGGAAAGGGCAATTTTGGAGAGCATCACCTAGCCCATTGTGAAGCAAGTCACTTGGTAGGTGGCAACACGATGCGGCCTTTTTGCTGTCAGTGTGGCAGCAACTTGTTACTGGTATTATTGATATTTTTAGAACACAGGAGCGCCTGGGCCCCACCTAATTCATGTGCTGCGAAAAGATGATGATTGGGTGAAGAAATACATGGAGTATGAAGTTGAGGGTCCAAGGCCAAGAGGAAGACCAAAGAGGACCTGGAGAGATGTTGTCCGAGCGGACTGTCAAGCTCGTAAACTGAACAAAGAGGATGCCATGGATCGTTGTAAATGGAGGAAGATGATAAAGGATGTCCGATGATCAGGATGGGTGTGAGGGGTGAATGTTTCTTCTGGTACCGGCCTACCCGGGTAGTCCCGGACAAAAGGCCGTTAAATGGTTGTGTGTGTGTGTGTGTGTGTGTGCGTGCGTGCGTGCGTGCGTGCGTGCATGTGTGCATGCGTGCGTGCGTGTGTGTGTCAGTCATTAATTAATATCACAAGAAGATAGTACTGGATTGCTGCACACAGTTTGTAGATCCTGTACTGTTTATGCCCTTTCCTACACATGTCGCATGCGTGATCTGTGTATGTGTTGGCACTTGTTCAGCTGTGCGAAAAACAGCTGACGGTGATACAACACTTTGTCAAATTACTTTGGACACCTGTTTATTTTACAACAAAAATGCAGTTTTTATTGCTTATTTACTGCATTATTTTCAGTTGCCATTTACTGTTTTAGCTCACTTGCACTAAATAATAACACAGACACATCAAATACAGTGATTTTTAATTAAAATACACCACAATGCACGCAGTTGAAAGCTATACTGTGTAGAACATCGACAAAAAAACAGTGGTGTTATGCAATGCATACTATAAAAATTACTCCTAACTTACTATTTGAATATCAGTGTACAAGCGGCAAATTTATCAGATTGCCGAATCGAATAGAAAAAATCGATTCGATAGCTAGAATCGAATCAAATCGAATGGAAACTTTTTTGCCCGAATTGGAATGCTTTACTCCCCAGTCAACTAGAAGGTCTGAGGGAGTGTAGTACTCCCTCAGCAGTGTCCAGGCAGAGCCCAGGTTGAAAATGCAAACGATTTTGGTGCATTTTGTTCGTGAAAAACCGCCTTTGGTGAATAGAATTTTATTAAATGTTCCTTGTGCTGTGTCATTGAGCTACTGAAACTTCAGTGACATTAAAATGAATACCAGATATTCGGAATTTCACATGTCATGTTTCGAGTGAAATTTTCAACCGGACCTTGTACCAAAAACCCGGATGGTCCGATCAAATACCTGGCAACCCTATCTAGCAAACGTAGCTTACTTCGTGACATCGTTCTGCTTCTTGATCTTTTCTTCTTGTTGGTGATTACAGTCTGTTGAGCTGACTTTCACAGCTTGAAGTGGACAATCGTTCCATCTGTACCTAAGGTCACTGAGAAGACTAATAGAAAGTCCTATTTTATGAGTTGATTGGTACCGTCAGCATGCTCCTCTGATGACCAGAAGTGAGAAATCATGTTTTGGTACCTTTTGACTTCGGAACTTGGTGACACGTCTATTTCCCGCATTCTGGTTTAGTTTCTGACATTGTCGATGACTGGTTGCCTATACTGTGTCTGTCTGGCATATGTCTGGTGCTTGTTTGCTCAGAGCATCAGGAGGCGGCTGGCCTAGAGAGTGAGTTGGAGTGGATTCACTAGTGATAACTCTATCTGGTGCTTGTTTGCTCAGAGCATCGGGAGGTGGCTGGCCTGGAGACTGAGTTGGAGTGGATTCACTAATGTTAAATCTATCTGGTGCTTGTTTGCTCAGAGCATCAAGAGGCGGCTGGCCTGGAGAGTGAGTTGGAGTGGATTCACTAGTGATAAATCTATCTCGTGCTTGTTTGCTCAGAGCATCGGGAGGCGGCTGGCCTGGAGAGTGAGTTGGAGTGGATTCACTAGTGATAACTCTATCTGGTGCTTGTTTGCTCAGAGCATCGGGAGGCGGCTGGCCTGGAGAGTGAGTTGGAGTGGATGTCAGAGATGACTGAAGACGAGTACAATGAACTGACGCCACGTACGCAGCTTGAAGTCGACCGCATCCGCCTTCACCTCAACAAGCAACGCCTCAAGAAGTACTCCGATAGTTTCACCTCTTCTTGTTCTCATAGATTACTGTTGTGTGCTTGCTCCGCTTGTTCTTATGCCTCTGCCACCCATTCTGTGGCCGCCAGAGGCATTATGTTTTCGAACACTCCATCTGTCCGTGCTTGTGTACGTGTGTGCATATGTACATGACGTCCATACGTATGTGCATGCATGCAAAGGCATTCTTTGACTGGATTGCCATCGACTTTTAGTTTGTCATTGGTTTTCATGCATTTCTGTTTCGTATGTGATTGGTGGCTGTTGTTGCTTTGTTGGCTTCTCGTATGGACCGAAGGAGCCATGTTTTAGATTGGGGTTTATGTTCCTCCATGGGAAGGCACTCGTTGCACGATGGATTCGTCCAGTCTTGGCACCTGCTGTTGACTCAACCACTGCCTTGCAGCACAGGCATTAGATGCATCATGCAGCAGTGATGTGGTCCGTTACCAAATTACTATGGACATTTGTTGTTTTTTTATTGACGTACATTGATGTAGCATAGACTGACTGCCTTCAGTCTGCAAAAATTGTTGCCTTCAGTGCTTTGACACTGTTGGTTGTGTGGCATCCGGTAAAAAACTGAGCGGTGGGCGTTGGCATGGTTATCTGCCTGGAGCGAGGTGCAGACTTGCATATGGCCCAGCTGATGCCACTGTCACTCACTGTCTCTTGCTTCAGTAAACTCCAGATTGGTTTTACCTTTCTGGCACCGGCTCACCTGGGTAGTCCCGGGCAAAGGGCCGTTAAATGGGGGTGTGTTTAACTGCCTTCAGTGCTTTGAAGCTGTTGGTTGGGTGGCAGGAAGGGCATCCACCTGTAAAAAAACTGAGCGGTGGGGTGCTGGCATGCTTATCTGTCTGGAGCGAGGTGCAGACTTGCATATGGCCCAGCTGGTGACATTGCCACTCACTGTCTCTTGCTTCAGTAAAATCCAGATTGGTTTTACCTTTCTGGTATCGGCTCACCCGGGTAACCCGGAAAAATGGCCGTTAACGTACATATGTATGTGTATGTATTTAGCGTAGACTATAAGCTTACCAGTAGCCAGCTTAATGCACCAAAATTGTAGCAGAAAATCAACTAATGAGCTCAGCCAAAAAAATCCTGTATGAGTCATTGATTCTGAGCTACCGTTTTCGTAATTTGCAAGTTATGGTATTATTGATTCTTGTAAATTGAGTTTGATCCTTAGAATCCATGCATTAATTACGTGCGCAATAATTTCTTGTAATAACAGTGTTGAAAGCTGCAAAATGTAATGTTTTGGTAACACTGAATACGAGTATGGTTATGTGCATCTTATATACTTGTGATTGGTCATCATTTTTATGTTTAGTTGTATTTTCCCTAGGAATCTCTTGTGTGGGATAGCTGTGGTAAAGTAGCTGTAGCCATATATCTGCACGCAGTTTGTGATAAAGTTGACAAGTTTGTAGCTGAACTTTGTGCGTGACAGGGCACAAGAGATTCGTGCTGAACGTCAAAAAAAGGCTTTGGAAGCTCAACAGGCTGAGCTTCGACGCCTTGAAGAAGAACGGTTTGGCACTGCTGTCTTAATTCTGCTATGTTAGTTATGCTATATCATTTTTATTATTATATTACAAGTCATATTCATATTTGCACTCGAGTTACTTCAGAAAGGAGCAATGAGGCAAAGTATTTATGTGTGTTATTGGCACTGCCTGTGTAGCATGTGGAGCAGGGACTGTGTAACTGTTGGGTGTTTGTCTGTCTCTCCGTCCCATCGATCGACAGCAGCAATGGCAGCCAGTCGGTTTGCTGCTGAGCACCCTGCGGGCATGAGATATTAAGTGACAGCTGCAGGTGCACTGTGGGCACCATGCAGCAGTCGCCGGCTCTCAGCAGCAAATGCAGACAGTGTCATGTTGGCTGCCACTTTAGGAGGCTTAACACAGACTTGTTCTGTCTTCTCTGACGCTTGTGTGCATTATAACTAGGAAAATTGGATTAATTTTAATGAAATTTTAAGAAAGACTAAAACTTATGACAACAAATAGTTGTTTACAGGTTTTACAATAAACTACAACAACAACAACAACAACGACCGTTTAACGGCCTTTGATCCGGGACAACCCGGGTAGGCCGGTACCAGAAGGAACTTTCACCCACTCACACCTATCCGAATCAACGTGCTTCCTTT
>Ga0136654_1000572_pt1 | contig 10797 bp, 6 predicted proteins | sample InaspJWI70metaG_FD_94865 | JGI IMG/M metagenome (GOLD analysis project Ga0136654, IMG submission 94865) | Marine gutless worms symbiont microbial communities from Oahu, Hawaii - Inanidrilus sp. 1 OAHU.JWI-70 metaG (version 2) | ecosystem: Host-associated > Annelida > Digestive system >... | reverse complement strand
TTATTCAATGGACTGGTTCTTCATATACAATTTTCAGACTGGCTTATAATTATCTGATAAATTTTGTCTTATTTTTACTTTGTACTTCATTACTGATACCTATGCCTGTCAATTATAGGCCTTGTTGGCTGTAGTGTTAGCCTATGTGCGGTAGGTCTAAGGGAATGCCTATATTGAATGCCTCTTGTTGGTGTGGCATGCAGCAAAATCCAACATTAGTACACTGCAAGATTCAGCATTATATAGGGCCTATAGTATAGTCCCATATGTCTTTATATGCCCACTGTGCATATACTAGCCCTAGACCTAGCAGACAAGCACTCGTGCCGCCAGGCATAAGCTTATACGCTAAAATGTGTTAAAACTACCCAAACCTTTATTTATAGCACGTTTGTAGATCACTGGCAACTGTAACCATTATTTTCTACTGTCGCAAAGGGCTCACCATTTCCCGGCTCATCGTTTAGTATATTGGGCTCATTGGCTCATCGGCTCCTGGGTCATCGTTTAGACTTCCCCTGTAGAGTTGCAACGAATCATAACGAAATGGCGAATATTTTAGTAATTGTGCTGCCGTAGCAGCAAACATGCCCAGTTGCAAATTTTATGCACCAAACATCGTTTGCGAAAAGTCTAAAACTTTGGTTTTAGCGAAAAGTTTTAGACTATAGTCTAAAACTTTTCGCTAAAACAAGTTAATCTGAGCTTTGGTTTAAAACCAGATTTTAGGTCTGGATTAAGCTTTGGTCTAAAACTTTAGTTTAAAACTAAAGTTTCAGCAGAAAAGTGAAGTCACTTAATTAAAGTCACTGAGTGTATTTGGTATGATTCAGTTATCTGCCATTACTGTATTAGGATGTAGTGATGTCATATGATCTTCGTTTGTGTTGAAGGTTGTGATGGATGCGTCAGCAGCGGCAGCCGTAGTTGAGACATTGACAAGAGCTTGTAGTCAAGATGCTGCAGTATTGAAACCTGCTGAGTCATTGTTGAAACAGTGACTTAAGTAAAGTCACTGAGTGTATTTGGTATGATTCAGTTATCTGCCATTACTGTATTAGGATGTAGTGATGTCGTATGATCTTCGTTTGTGTTGAAGGTTGTGATGGATGCGTCAGCAGCGGCAGCCGTAGTTGAGACATTGACAAGAGCTTGTAGTCAAGATGCTGCAGTATTGAAGCCTGCTGAGTCATTGTTGAAACAGTGGGAAACACAACCGGGATTTTATTCCACACTTGCAGTATGTGACCATTATTGATGTTCGTATTCTTAGTGTATTCTTCTACACTGATATCCTTCATTAGGGCACTTTAATTATATTGTTAAGTGTTGCTAAGTAACTGTATTTAACAAACGAAAAGTGATTATGCTGAAACTAATGTTTTAGATATGCATTACTTAGCACAAGTAGAAATGCATGGCAAAGCCCAGCATGAGTCTAGCTGTTGTTTTGCCTCTTTGGTGCACAAACTCTTTTCACCAGACATTGAATGTCGTCAGTGGTATTAATGTGCCCTTTCACACTGCACTTGTTCCATCTGTTGTGGAATGTCAATGCAAAGGATGAATGTAGAGTATGCCAATTTTTGCTGATTCAGGCAAAATTGGTTACCAAAACAATGTCCCTTGAGCGATCACAAAGTGAACGTCAGATTGATAATTTCCATCCGTATGTCTACCTATTTTGATAATTCGATGATCACTCCAGATCATTCTGAGATAATTGGTCTGCAAGGGGTCTGTTAAAAAGAGAAGTAGCATCAGCAGGACATACAGCCCACCATTCAGAGAAAATCACCTAGTGGCCTCAACCTTTTTTGATCTGCCAACTGACTTGAATTCTCATTCCACATCTCTGACACTGGTAACAGCATGTGAAATAGTCACTATTGTTTCAATAAGTTATTTATGCGTTTGTGTGTGCTTTTTACATGATTTGTCTCAGTCCATATTCATGCGTCGTGACGTGGATGTCAGTGTTCGGTGGCTTGCGGTCCTCTACTTTAAAAACGGAGTTGACCGCTATTGGAGGCGAAATGCGCCAAGGTCTTTTATGTTTCTAGTACACTTTTGTAGTTAATGTCACGTGTAATATTGTCAGCACAGAAGCTAGCTTCTACGTAATTACATCGGCTATTGACTAATGGATATACACTGTGTCCCAATTGAAGTGATGCCAAAATTTTCATCCGCTTATATACGACATTCAGTGCTTTGACACTGTTGCTTGGGCGGCAGGAAGGGCATGCGGCCTGTAAAAAACTTGAGCAGTGAAGTGCTGTCTTGGTTATCTGTCTGGAGCGAGGTGCAGACTTGCATATGGCCCAGCTGATACCACTGCCGCTCACTGTTTTTTGCTCCAGTAAAATCCAGATTGATTTTACCTTTCTGGTACCGGCTCACCCGGGCCCGGACAAGGGCCGTTAAACGGGTGTGTGTGTGTGTTATATACGACATAACTCAATGTAAACATGCACCATTTTAACTGCATATATTGCCATTTGCTTCATATAATATGTAAAAATTTCATCAAAATGTACAGCCTAGTTTCTGAGATATGAAAATTTAAAGACCATCAGTTTGTGAGTCTAGTTGCCAGTACAGAAAATCCTTCATGCTTTGTACTCGTGGCGGTCAGTTGAGTAATAAACAGGACCATTGTCTAAAATGAAATTCTCTTAGTAACCATCTTGTACTGTAACATTTATCTTGCCTTAAAATATCTAGAAAAATTCTGTTTTCCTTTGTGAACAACATCATGTTGATGAAATATCAGCATTAATGGCACCATTGTTTGTGCAACTTGCGGTTACATCACTGCAGCAAATCTTCTGGGGTCCGGGTCGTGTTGTATTCACTGCAGCACAATGAAGTATACAAAATTAATACATTTTATATTGCAGTGTTTAGTTTTTCATTGGTCACTTGACTACAGTGTCCTATAGAGGCTCTAAATGTCGCCTGTGGCATTCATTCAGTAACCAGTGGTTGTTCACAATGTTTGAAACTGACGTTTTCTACTACAACTTTTTAAACTTTCATATCGCAAAAACTTTGACGTGTTTTTTAAAAATTTGTACAGTTAACATTAAATAAATGGTAATTAGTTAGGTTAAAATGATTTAAGGCTCTGTTGAATTATGTTTTATTTGTGTAGATTTTAATTTTGGCGTCACTTAAATTGGGATACAGTGTAGAATGCAACTTAGGTATTTACAGGCTGGATGTCCTTCATATCTCCAAGCCAGTAGTGTTGTTGCACTGAAGGTTATCAAAGCATTAACTGCATCCATGAAATAATCATCTACTGGCATCATCCTTTCTTGATCTGTCTTAGACCCTTTACACTGGCTGTCTGATATCAGCACCTAGAGACATAATTACACCAGCTGCATGAAGAGCCAGAGGTAAAATCATCAATCTGTAACAAAAGTGTGGTTGCTGCAAGCTTGAAAGACAGAGAGTCCCAAAATCTGTCGTTTGATTTTTTATGGCTCTGAAAAGTCCTGAAGATGCGTGTGGTTCCTGACAAATTCTGAAAATTGACAGTTAAATTCCTGAGAAAGTCTGAATCTGTATCTGTTCAGCTGGAGGCAGCTTGCTTCTGACTAATTACCAGTACTAACCTACAGTTGTGTTCAGTATTGACGTACCTTGTAAAAGAACGAATGTAAAATATTTTTAGTGTCAGTACTTTGTTTAATTATTATAATGTGTAATAGCTAGAAGTATGTAGCAGCTGTCCATGTTCAGACTGAATTTTAGTATAAAATGTCTGTTGTAGAATCGTCACAGTGTATGATGGTAATAACTATTTGTATGAAAACCTGCCTCAGTGATTGCAGGGTCCACTCCATTGCTGTTGTGTGAAATTTAGTTAAACATTTTGTCGTACATTTTCTTGTGAGCTGGTCATTGAATTTGTTTGCAGTGCAATATCTGAGGATGAGAAAGAACTAATGCGACAGAGACTTATCGTTGACTTCTCAGAGCCTGCAAATCAGGTCAGTAAATTCTTGGAAATGATAATTTTTTTTAGGTCTGTGTTAGTTGGCAGATGACTTTCACTTGTGTCCATTATCATGTGCAGTATGTGCTTTGAAGCTTCAATACTTTTAAACTATGGTCATGTGAATTTGTTTTTGATAAGTTCTATGTTACAGAATATATGCAGTTTATGAGAAAGGTTCATTCCAGAGTTAAAACTTTCAAGTTCGTGAACATGAGCTAATAACATTCATTAGACACTGATCCTAATCAGACCTGGCGCAGCAGCCTGGAAATTGCTAGGAGTGCTGCTTGTGAGGTGCTTATACTTCATGTTTATTCTGTGCTATGCACTCTAATCAGTCATGCTGTTTATTAATGCTGTACAGACTTCGTCAATGTGTTGTATCTATTCTTTGTCAGCTTTCTGAGTTATACTTCAAACCAAGCAGGCAGTACTGTATGATGCTTAATGGATTCCAGCAAATTAAGCAAACTTTACTGCATTTACAACCGGCTTGCTGTTGACTACTACACCATGAGTCAAAAAAACAAGACACCAAACTCTTGGCCATAACTTCAACAACTATTATCCGATTTTCAAAAAAAATTTCACTAGCCAACTCGGTAGTAAATTTGCAACAAATTCATGTTTAAATATTCCACCATGCTTTAAACATGTCGCTACACTACCTTGTGACATATGAATGCAGAAAAATGGCATCATTCTGAAATACGTGTTGCAATTAATGATGAACCACAAGGTAGTATAGCCACGAATTTAAGGTGTGATGAGTTACTTTACTACAGATTTATCATTCACTCTGCTGGTGAAAGAATTTTTAAGATTGGTGAACATTTGGCGAAGTTACAGGCATACCCCCATTTGCCTTGCACTTTGTAGTTATACTTATTACTGTGTAACTGGGAAATGGCAGCAACCCCTGCATGCTACTGTCAAGGATGATCAGTACTAACTCATCTGCCTGAATGACATGCCAGAAATGATGTCTAAAAGGTTGTTTCACTGGTCGAATATAATGTAGGGCTAATTAGTGCATCGGTTTATCTGCCATTATCCGCATTCAGAACATAGGAAATCACTTGCAGTTTTGCATCCTTAAAATTTGACGTCATTGGCTGTATACTTCTGGTTGGAAATGGTGTATTGTTTGTGCGAAAGTGGTGAACAGTTGTGTTTTAGGTAAGGGTTAGTATGATTGGTAGGGTTAGAGTTTGGGATCAGTGTTAGGGTTAGGGCTAGTTGTTGCAGCTCTGTGTATTGGCCGATACAGCAGTGCACTTAATCATACCCATACCGGTATGGGGTAACTGTAGACATGGCAGAGTGACATGTAAAATTGTTTGTGTTGTGTTCAGATAGCTGTGCAGTTGTCAGTCTTAATTGGCAAGATAGCTCGGCTTGACTGTCCGCGCAGTTGGCCGCAGCTGATGCCGGCTCTGCTTGAAGCCATTCGAGTGACTGACCCGCTGTGCCAGCAGAGGGCGCTGCAGACGTTGTTCTCTGTTGTAAAGTCGCTGGCTTCTCGGCGTTTACCTGCTGATCGCATTGTATTTGAGGACGTAAGATTATTTTTGTTTCTGATGTAGTTTGTAAAATAGTTATTGGTTGGCAGTGTTGCTGCTGACACCGGTGACTTCATAGTTAATTGTGTATATTTTATCAAGTCTTTATATCTCTGCACCGAATGCCTTTCTTGTTACTTTGCTAAATACTAAACATCTTGTACATCTCACATGATGTGGCTGTATGTTATTTATATTCAATCAGTGAATCAACCTTTTTACATTGTGGCATGCAGTAACAGGATCGGGTGTACGTGCCGTCTCCTTTTTCCTTCCTTATGAAATGTCTTCCATGTCCTTGCCTCATTGCTGTGTCCTTGGCACTTCTTTGCCTGTCCACATGAAGCTGGATGGCAGATCTCGTAAGTAAATGTGTTAATTATCTTTGTTCAGTGTGCAGGAATTTAAACCTGTGTGAAGGTATGGACTTTCTTAAAAGTTTTGTTTGTTTATGTGCTTTGAGGGTTTAAAAATTTTTTTGTGTGTTTTTAAAACAAAGCTATTGTGTGGTTTGGTTGCATACAGTTGCTATTGTATCCACTGTTCTGTTTGCATGAACACTGCAGAGTTACTGTGCTGGAACATACTAAGATGGCATCCCAGTTCCACCTGTGTCTTCAGTCAGAAAATGCACACACACGCACGCGCGCGCGCCCGTTTAACGCCCCTTTGTCCAGGATTACCCAGGTGAGCCGGTACCAGAAAGGTAAAACCAATCTGGATTATACTGACGCAAGATACAGTGAGTGGCAGTGGCATGAGCTGGGCCATATGCAAATATGCACCTCACTCCAGACAGATAACCACACCACCACTCCACCACTCAGTTTTTTACAGGCCTGATGCCCTTCCTGCCGCCCTACCAACAGCATCAAAGCACTGAAGGCACAGTTATCACTTAATGTTGTGTCTGCAACTGCTGTTGCTAATGTTGTGTGATACAGCTGACAAGAAACATATTTGGTTACATCTTTGAGTTGTGGGAAGTTAACAACACTGCATTTAGTGACAGTCTGAAGCAGCAGGATGCTGCCGCCTGTGTCACGTTCTGTGATCGTTCTTATCTCTGCCTCAAAGGTCTGTCTGTAGTATTTGTTAGCATTTCTAGTCAAACGATGTCGTCTTATTCATCATTGTGGCATGAGACAAGCGTTATTCAGTCATCGTGTGCTCGTCATGTTGATTTTCATGATTAATGTATTCTGTAGGGAATTGTAGTGTCAGGAAGATGAGGATATTAAAACTTTTTAATGATGTGACGTGTACCCTGTGTCCCAGAAAATGACAGTTTGCAATCTATGGTTATAATCCTGCTGCTCTGAAATTTGCCACTGATGATGGTCTGAAATGGCGATGGAGATGTAGATTGTTGCCTTCAGTACTTTGACGCTGTTGGTTGGGCGACAGGAAGGGCATCCGGCCTGTAAAAAAGCTGAGTGGTGGGGTGCTGGCGTGGTTATCTGTCTGGAGCGAGGTGCAGACTTGCATATGGTCCAGCTGTTGCCACTGCCGCTCACTCACTTGCTTCAGTAAAGTCCAGATTGGTTTTACCTTTCTGGTACCGGCTCACCTGGGTAGTCGCGGAAAGGGGCCGTTAAACGGGTGTGTGTACAGATGTAGATGCTAATGTTGTCATTGTGATAGATTGTTCATTGTGATGCAGTATGAGATGCTCATTAAAACATCCAACGACATTGAATGTTGCTGTGCTTCCAATAAATGGAAAACCAATATAAAACACATCCCTGTCGGAAATTGCTCTGCTGTATATGTAAATAAAGCAAAAAGTCATATGAATGTGTATTTAGTTTTTTATTTTTAGAATTGAAAGTGAACGGTTAGCATTTGCTACTCTGCCGCAGATAGGATAGCAGAGATATATAATATGATGGCCGTGTCTCTATGTGTGTGTTTGTCTGTCCTTGATCATATTTCTGGAACCACACGTCCGATCTTTACCAATTTTTGTGCATGTTACCTATGGTCGTGGCTCGGTCCTCCTCTGGTGGCATCTCGATATGTTATGTACTTCCGGTTTTATGGACGACGTCATACTTCGCATAAGTTAAGGCAGCTCAGCGTGGCTGCCCAGCTGATGGGTGCACAGCCCACATGCAGCCTCAGACTTGGCTATAAACAGCACTTAGGAATACCCGTTGCGGGCCAATGGACTGTCACTCACAGGCCTACTTTTTGGGTGATGGGGTCTGGGCCTATTAGGCTGCAGTGGATGACATCATGTTTGCTGATAATGTACCTGCACATATAGCGAGACGGGGGAAAATGATGTGCGCTTAAAGTAAATCCACAGGCGGCAGCATAGGGGGTGGAGTCTGCAATCTATGACTGCCTTGTTCGGTTAATGTTGTAGTTCTGCGGAAGCTGGTTGTGTTTGGTGTTACTGAATTGGACAAGAGCGAGCAGGCGTCGGCGTTTATGAAACTTGCTTTTGAACGACTTGAACAGTTTCTTAATGCTAGTACGTCTTACTCTGAATGTGTTGTGTTAACAAGAACACACACACACCCGTTTAATGGCCCTTTGTCCGGGACTACCCGGGTGAGCCGGTACCACAAGGGTAAAACCAATCTGGATTTTACTGAAGCAAGAGACATTGAGTGGCAGAGGCATCAGCTGGGCCATATGCAAGTCTGCACCTCGCTCCAGACAGATACCACGCCAGCACCCCACTGCTCAGTTTTTTACAGGCCGGATGCCCTTCCTGCTGCCCAACCAACAGTGTCAAAGCACTGAAGGCACAGTGTTAACTAGAACAACATAATAATATAAAATGTCAGCCTAAGTTGATAAACAACCATGCTGTAATCGATATGTTCAGAAAAGTCAGCAAGTTGTTGATGCATTGGACCTAAAAGTTTTCACTGTCGCTGACTTCTGATTTTTGAGTCCAAAACTTTAACAGTAATAAACTGATGTGTGAGTATTAGTTTTTTAGTCATGTGTAAGGAGCAGCCTAAGTCTAGATTTTATGGCTGTTACACGTTCTATGAAATTGTCCGTCTTCCGTGAAAAAATGCACATTCTATGAAGTCCTTGAAATTATGTAAAATTTGTGATTTTTTTTTGGTTAATTTTAATTTTTTGTTGTTGCATATCTGTTAATTTTCTGCTGTTCCAGCTCCGCTCCTTTGCTGCCCCTTTTATTCCCATCTCAAAACAAAACCCTATTTTACTTCTTTTTTTTGCACTGGTGATCAGCCTTATTTTTATTGATCAGTGGTGACAGACGACTGATGATGATGATTGATGAACTAATGAATTTGTAGTATAACACCTAGAAGTAAAAGTCAACATGTAGCTGATGAAATTTTCGTGAATTTTGCGTGAAATTAGGCATATTTTCAAAAGGCCACTGTGAAATAGTACATTTCCCCAGTGAATTAGGTTGCCCCCTAGTGATGTGGACCGAATGCTGTTAGCATGCCAACATGACAGTAACGGTATCAGAAACCCTGCACCCCTTGCTGGGAGACCAATGGCGCATCAGAAAACAATCATCAGTCTGTTTCCCAGTGTCTTTACTGACTGATCATAGTGTATGCATTTATTCTGTGCGTCAGCCGATCCATTTTTGTGTATCTGAACCCAAAGTTTCGACATCAGTGAAGCTGTGAATCTGCTTTGTGGAAATACTGATTGATGTAGTATAATGCTGTGACATGCTGCAGTATTTCTGATGAGCTACATAAAGCCATTATGTAACACGTTTGTGTCTCCGTAGAACCAGCTATGAGTGCAGTTGATCAGCACCTACTCTCTCGGCGAGCAGATATGATTGAACTGCTCTCGAAAATAGTACGTCTCACTTCAAAACACATGAAATCACTTGCAGTTTTGCGTCCTTAACATTTGATGCTATTTACTGTATGCTTACTTTCGGTTGGAAATGGTGTATTGTTTGTGTAAGTGGTGAACAGTTATGTTTTAGGTTAGGTTAGTAGGATTAGTAGGTTTGGGATCAGTGTTATGCTGTGGCTAGTTGTTGCAGTTGTGTATTGGCCTATACACCTATGTGTTAATTAATCACACTCATGACAGTATGGAGTAACTGTAGACATGGCACAGTTACATGTAGAATTGTTTGTTTGGTGTTACAACAACAACAACAACCATTTAATGGCCTCTTTTCCAGGACAACCTGGGTAAGCCGGTACCAGAAAGGTAAAACCAATCTGGATTTTACTGGAGCAAGAGACAGTGTTTGGTGTTATGCTGTCTGAAATAGTGAGTCTCACTTTGCTGTTCAGTTTTCGTAATATAGATCATCAGAAAATTTTTCAAAATTTTGTGGACAGCATACTACCAAGTTTTCTTTAGACATGCTGTTCATGTGTTTCCTTCTGCCTGCCTCATTGTGTATCATTCAGTCTTGTCCTTGTCATATTAACGTTACATATGTCGAGACCATCTCGGACAATCCTTTATTATCACTAACATAATTGGTTCCAATACAATCAACTTTTGCTCTGCATTTTAAAATTTTTCTTGTTGCTGTAAAACTCACAGTTTGATTGCCATTGCTGGAGTAATCAATGAGGTTGCTTACTTTGTTGTCACTTATCTGTTTTGGGCATGTGCATTGTTCAAGACAGACTAAAGCTTCTTTAACTCTGCCCTTACATGTTGCTGTTAGCTGCTAATTAGGCGACTCTTGTCTCTGCAGTTGCTTGACGTTGTCGAGTATCATGCCGAACACTTCGTGCCGTTCATTCGACCATCTCTTGAAGTCACAGTGCTCTTCAACTTCACTTCTCATGGAAATGGCAAGAAGCTGCTTTTTTATCTTCCATTTGTTTAGTTGTTTGTGGTTCATTCTTTTTACAGTGATATGTGAGTAATGAGGTGTTGGTGTGGTTATCTGTCTGGTGCCATGTGCAGATTGTTTGCATACAGTCCAGCTGATGCCACTGCATCCCAAAACCCAGTCATCTCTTGCCTCATTTAATCCAGGCTGGCTTTACCCTTCTGGTACCGACTTACCCAGGTTGTCCTGGAAAAGAGGCCGTGAAACTGGTGTGTGTGTTTCATTGCAATAACAGTTGTTACATATTTTTGTATAAGCATGTATTTAGTTTGTTCATTTGTTATTATGATGAACAAAAATAATGTTTTTGAGTATAACAACAGTGGAGTAATTTACAAAGACTATTTAATAACCAATTTTGTGAAAACCATTTAAGTTTTCTTGACTGGTTGCCTTCA
>Ga0136654_1000571_pt1 | contig 10801 bp, 10 predicted proteins | sample InaspJWI70metaG_FD_94865 | JGI IMG/M metagenome (GOLD analysis project Ga0136654, IMG submission 94865) | Marine gutless worms symbiont microbial communities from Oahu, Hawaii - Inanidrilus sp. 1 OAHU.JWI-70 metaG (version 2) | ecosystem: Host-associated > Annelida > Digestive system >... | reverse complement strand
GATTTTATCTGACTATGGGACGCTATGATCTTCTGGTGATTTTGGATGCGCCCGACTCTGAGACATTATCGAAAATCATTCTCGCGACAGCATCGAAGGGAGCCATAAGTACCGAAACGCTTCAGGCTTTTTCTGAGGAAGACTATCGGAAAATCATTTCTGAACTCCCTTAGAGCGTCTGAAAGGGAGGCTTTCCTGTCCGCATGAAAAATTGAGATCGCGTTATGGCAGGGCCAATTGGTCCTGCCTTATTTTTTCTTGAAGACCTCATCAGCAGAACTCCGAGATAACTGCTGTTTCCTGGCCTCAAGTTCTTCAAGAGTTCGCGGCCAATCTTTTTTTAAAAGTCGTGACATGGCCCGATCCGCCAAAAGTTTTCCTCCTGTTTGGCACTTGGGACAATAGTTAGTTTCGTTGGCAGCATAACGAATCCGTTGAACCGGCGTGCCGCACGCCGGACAGGGCTTTTTATAGCGACCGTGAACGGCCATCCCGTTGCGAAAGGCGGTAACCCTTTCCGGAAAGTTGTCTTGGATTTCAGCCCGCAGCCGCTGTGTCCATTCAAATAGCGTGTCACGGATTGCATGATACAATCGTATCATCTGATCTTCGGATAGTTTTTCTGTCAGTAAAATGGGAGACAGCCTGGCGCGGTGAAGGATCTCATCGGAGTACGCATTGCCGATTCCGCTTAAGATGCGGGGATCGGTTAGAGATCTTTTAAGGGTGTGATTCTCTGCAAGGAGCCGGCGTCGAAACTCGTCAAATGAAGCCTCAAAAACTTCAAGGCCTCCAGGATTATGCTTTTCAAGCAGGGTGGGGTTATTTACAAAATGGAGCGATGCCCGTTTTTTGGATCCTGCTTCCGTGACGAGCAGCGAACCATTGGGAAAGTCAAACGCCGCCAATCCGACTTTGCCAGGAATTTTATGTCCACTTTTTCGCCAGCGCAAACGTCCAGCAACCATCAAATGAATCACAAGAAATCGTTCACTACCAAATTCAAAGACAATACGTTTACCCATGCGTTTAAGACCGCGAACAACGGACCCATGGATAGATTTGATGGGTGGGTCTGCTGTTCGCAGAAAAAAAGGGCTGGCAAAACGAATTTGCTCAAGCGGTTGCCCGATAACAAGCCCCTCGAGACGCTCGATGTAAACGATGAGGTCGGGATACTCCGGCATGCGGTCCCTTTCCTGCATAACCTTGCGCAAAGGCGCTAAGGGTTCACGAAGAAATAAATTCACAATTTTAGGCGTTGAGGCGCCCGTCGGGCAATGCGCGAAAGCGCAGGAATATCGAGATATTCCGAGTTTTCGCAACGCAACCAGACGGGATGCATCGGCGCATACAATGTGAATTTATTTTTGAGTGAGCCCTAAGATACCAGGAATAGTTGGTTATTCGTTATTTGAGGCCCAGCATTCTGGTGCTAGGTTCGAACCAATCCCTATTCATTGCTGTCCGGCTTTTTATGCCCGGCTTTCAGTCACCGACTGCATCGCATGTTTTAAGGCCGGCGCCAGTTTGCTGCAATCGCATAGTCTCACATGCTGGAAGAATTCTTTCGCCTCCTCTATCGATTTATGCATTGCCTGCTCCGGGAGTTCTCCTTCCACAGAAAGGGCTTTACGGACGACGTCCGGGAACTTTGCCGCATGGGCAGTGGCCAGGCATACAATTTTTGTATCCGGTGCGAAGGCATTTGAAAGCGTATCTGCCGCGGCAACGGCAACGGCACCATGTGGATCCAACAAATATCCGTCCCGGCTTTGATACACATCGGCAATGGTGGCAAGGGTTTGTTCGTCGGTTATAGAGGCTGAGATGTAGCCATCACGAATCGCATCCGCCGTTCGCGAATCCAATTGCACGCGGCCCTGTTTCTTGAAGTCATCCATCCATTGACAGATCTTGCTATGATCCCCTCCGGAGGCAAAATATAAATAGCGCCAAAAATTGTAGGGAACAACGATATCGATGGCTGAAGATACGGTCGGAATGAGATTTTCTTTCGTGATACGACCGGTTGACAAGGCTCTGTGGAGAGTCGCATTTTGATTGTTGGCGCAAATGAACGCTTTAGCCGGCAAGCCCATTGTACGTGCCAGATAGCCACCAAATAGATTGCCGAAGGCGCCCGATGGAACTGAAAATACGATTTTTTCACCCACCCGCTCGACCACCCGGAAATAACCGTAAAAATAGTGAGCGGCCTGGACCATTACCCGGCCCCAGTTAATCGAGTTGACGCTGGAGAGTTTCAGCTGCCGTGTGAGTCTATCGTCGGCGAACATCCTGGCTAACACGAGATCGAGATCATCACCTCCGTCGGGACAGCCGCTCACACCAACGGCATGCACGTTGGGGACTTCCAGAGTTGTCATTTGACGCGCCTGTTCTTCGGAGATCATTCCATCGGGATAAAGCACCCAACATTCAATCGATTTCTTGCCGGCCGATGCATGCGCAGCCGCCGGACCGGTATCACCGGTGGTGGCCACCACCAGCGAAGCCCAATCGTTTTTTCGTCTGAGGAAAAAGTCGACAGTGTTGACCAGAAACCCCATGGCGACGTCCTTAAACGAGAGGGTCGGCCCATGGAACAACTCCAAAATGTATGTATTTGGCTTCGCCTCCAGCGCGACAACCGGCACAACCTCCGGGTGCTCGAATCGATCGTAACTGTCAGCCAGCAACCGCCGCAACTCGTCTGCGGGAAGAATTGTCCGTTCTATGTATAGAGACAGTATTTCGAATGCCAGATCTACAAAGCTCAAGTTCGACCATTTCTCCAGCCGATCTTCGGATATCCGGGGAATTGTCTCCGGTACAAACAAACCGCCGTCAGCGGCGAATCCCTGCAGAACAGCTGTTTCAAAATCTACAGGCGCGACGCCTCCTCTGGTACTGATGTAGTGTGTCATTGGATACGCACAACTCCTTCCATGTTAATTTTTCGTTTCTGGCTTAATTATCTACATTGAATTCAAAATTCGATGTTGGACGTTGGATGTTCGACGTTCTTGTTTTTTAAAACATATTTCCATTGCCTTTTCTAATCTCATTTAGATCCTTGTAGGCCGTTGCACGGGAAATCATCAAGTAACTGGCGACTTGCTCCACTGATTTGCGTGCGTAAAAAAGCCGCTTTTGATCCAGCCTTCGCATCAGTTCCCTGCGATCTTTAGCCGTCATCGAATCCTGTGTGAGCCCTTTTTCAAGGCGATATGCGCGTATCTCCAACTTGATCAGCTCGCGCCATTCCTCACGAAAAATAATTTCAGGACGGGCTTCGATCTCCCCAGGGCGAATCAATTGGTTCAGGATCTCGAACGCCGATTCAAAAGCTGTTTCCAAAGAAGAAAAGTCTAGATTGATGCACAAGATTCCTATCGGCTTCGCCTCATCATCGCGCAGCACGGCGGTTATGGATCGTATCCGCTGGCCATCCTCACCCTCTTTTTCGTACGGACCAAGAACATCTTTTTCAAAGCCGAAATTGGGTTGGTCACCATTAAGATCTAAATAAGATGAATCTCCTACCCTTCTTTTTGAATAAGGATTTGCTATATGTACGATAACGTCTTTTACGATATCGTGAATGACGACTTCCGCATAAGGATGCAGGAGCATCGCGATAGCATCTCCAACGGGTATATACTTCGACAAAGAGTCTTTCATAAAATCAGCACAACCTCCCTAACCCGGACAAGCCGGAATCGAAGATTTGTGGATTTCATTCCCGGCGTTTGTATGATTTCAGTCTGTTTAGCCGGATAGAACTTTAATAGCCTGCTCGTGTATCCGCGGATCACCCGCTGCAATGTACTGACTGCCGGAATGCAGTCCCGCGGCACTTCCTTCCCAGTCAGTAAACACCCCCCCGGCACCCTGCACCACAGGAATCAATGCCATATAATCCCAGGCCTTGAATCCGACATCAATGCAGATATCGACACGCCCCGAAGCAATCTGGGCATAGAACATGCAGCTGCCACCATAGACGGCAAAGCGGGTGGCTTGCTTCAACCGCTCCAGTGCCGGACCATTGGTGTGGTCATAGTAATCGGGATTACTGGTCGACATCAGTGCCATCGAAAGATCCGCGCAGTCCCGCGTGTGGACCGGCCGGCCGTTTCTGGTCGTTTGGCGGCCTTCCGCGCCGATCCAGCGCTCGGCAGTCATCGGCATATCGATAATCCCAAGGACCGGAATCCCGTTGTGCACCAGGGCCAGCAACGTACCGAATACCGGAATACCCGCTAAGAAGGGCAATGTTCCGTCAATCGGATCGATCGCCCACACGAATTCATTGTCGGGAGCAGTTGCCTTGCGCTCTTCTCCAAGGATGCCGTGGTCAGGATACTCTGCTGAAATGATCTCTCGTATTTGATCCTCAACCGCCTGATCGACTGAGGTTGACGGGCTGCCGTCCCCTTTAACTTCGACATGGAAAGGTTTGCGGGTATATTCGCGAATGAAGGCTCCGCTGGCGTCGACCGCCCGTGCGCCGCAGTCGGTAAACCGACTGAGTTCTGATGCGTTCACGATGTCCTCCGGCTCAATGGGAGAGGATTTGACTGAGAAAAAGCTTGGTCCGCTCACTTTCCGGATTTCCGAAAAACTCATCCGGCGGCTTCATTTCGACTATTTCACCGTAATCCATGAATACGATGCTGTCGGCGACAGACCGGGCAAAACCCATTTCGTGGGTGACACAGATCATGGTCATACCTTCATTCACCAGATCGATCATCACGTCGAGAACCTCGCTGATCATTTCCGGATCCAACGCAGATGTCGGTTCGTCGAAGAGCATCACTTCAGGATTCATACAAAGCGCGCGGGCAATGGCCACCCGCTGCTGCTGCCCACCCGAGAGTTGGCTCGGATATTTATCGGCCTGCTCTGGTATGCGAACGCGTTTGAGAAAACGCATGGCGACTTCCCGCGCCTGTGATTTGTTCATCTTCCGCACCAGTTTGAGGGCCAGCATCAGATTTTTAACCACCGTCAGGTGCGGAAACAGGTTAAAACTCTGGAAGACCATCCCGACTTCGCTGCGAACGGCGTCAATGTCTTTGACCGTGCTTGTCAGCTCGCGTCCGGAAACAATTATTTTGCCGCTGTCGTGTTCTTCGAGACGGTTGATACAGCGTATCATGGTCGACTTGCCGGATCCTGAAGGCCCGCAAACCACAATCCTCTCGCCTTTGTTCACCTGCAGATTGATGTTGCGCAGCGCCTGGAAGTCTCCAAACGATTTGCAGACGTCCTGCAGGATGATTTTTGGCTCTTGGCTTCTATCCTTCATAAATAGGCCCTTAGTGCCTTTTTCCTTACAACATGTTGTAAGAAACAGATTGAATATTTTCGATTGAATATTGAATATTTAAAGAATTCTATCAATTCTAACAAAACAATCATTAAAAAGGCGGAGCGATGCGACCTCCACAAATCTTCAATCTTCAATCTTCAATTCCGGTTTATCCGGCTTGGGCCTTACGGGTTGATGTATCGGCTCATGCGCTTCTCGAACAGGCCAAAGCCGCGTTGAAAAATTGCTGTCATCACTAAATATATAATCGCCGTGGCGATGAAAATTTCGTAGGGTGCAAAGGTCTGGGCGACAATCGTACGCGCCACGCCGGTCATATCGAGCAAGGTAATCGTACTGGCCAGGGAGGTTGCCTTGAGCATACTGATGAAGTCGTTGCTGTAAGCCGGTATGGCGAGTCTGAAAGCGATGGGTGTCGTAACGTAGAAAAACCGGTGGCGCTTTGACAGGCCCAGCGCCATTCCGGCTTCATGCACTCCCCTTTCGACACCGAGATACCCCCCGCGAAGGATTTCCGAAACATAGGCGCCCGAATTTAGAGTGAGTGCCAGCGTGGCACAACCGAAGGGTTCCCTGAGGATCGGCCAGAACACACTGGTGCGAATGAATTCGAACTGCGGCAGCCCGTGATAGATGACAAAAATCTGAACTAGTATCGGCGTACCGCGAAAGAAGTAGGCGTAGACAAACGCAGGAAAGGAGAGATACCAGCGGCCGCTGATGCGCATTAATAGCAATATGACCGCCAATCCCAAGCCCAGAAGAGAGGCCAAAAACAAGAGCTGCAGAGTAATCCCTATACCGGTCAGCATCTTTGGAATGCTCTCCAGAATTAGGTTAAATTCAAGATTCATCGAGCACCTTCCAGATGCCGGTTTGCATGTTTTTCCAGAGCCATCACCACGAATGTAATGATTGTTGTAATGCTGAGGTAAATTAGGGCTACGATCATATACATCGTAAACGGCTTGAGAGTCACTGCGGTCGCCATTTCGGCTACAAAAAGTATTTCTTCCAGTCCGATGATCGAAATCAATGCCGTATCCTTCATCAGCGAGAGCATGTGGTTACCAAAACTCGGCAGAGCCAGACGCCACATCTGAGGGATCCGAACATAGAAGAACGTTTTTACATTCGATATTCCAAGCGCTCGGGCGGCTTCCAGTTGTCCGGGATCGACGCCGAGAAAGGCCCCACGAAAAGTCTCTGTCGCGTAAGACCCGACAATCATGGCAATGGCCAGTGAGCCGGCCCAGAAAGGCGGAATATCAACAAACTGGGTTTGTGAAAAAAAGACCTTGCTGATGCCGGTCAACGTCACCGCCGAACCATAATAAAAAATTAGCAGGACCAACAGCTCCGGAGTTCCGCGGAAGGCAATCGTATAGGCGCCGGCTATTTTGTTGGCAATGCGATTCTTCGACAATTTTGCGGCAGCACCGATTAAACCGAAAACGATGGTCAATATCAAAGAAACGGCAAAAACCCTGAGAACTGCCATTGCACCCCAAAAGTAATCATCCCACCAACCGGATAGATCTGCCACGGTGCCTTCCTCCCCCTGAGCGATGCTTGTGCCTGGCTTATAGTGGTTGTCAAAAAAAAGTTCCGTTATTCAGGATTGTTATATCAGCTAAGATTCTATTTTTTAGATTCTGGATGCCAGATACCGGATGCCAGATACCGGACACCAGATACCGGATACCAGATACCGGATACCAGATACCGGATCACGGTATCGCTTGCGCAGCGCAGGCATATTATATCAACCCTATAGTTGCGTAAAATACTGTATTCAAGCCTAATCGTTCCGATAAAAACCGTTGTAATGAATTACTGATATTAGATCCTGGAATCTTGAATACTGGATCCTGTATCTTGAATGCTGTATCCAGCATCAAGTATCAGGCATCCAGCATCTACCTGGAAAACGCCACCATCTCACGCATATCGGCAATGCTAGGGTCAAAATTGGATTTTTTTGATCATCCAGGCGGCGGTGTCGGTTGCTGCCGACACCGCCACCGCAATTACAGCTGCCTATTCGACACCCTCCCATTTCTCATTGTGGATAGCGAACGGAAAGTATTTGAGAGAGTATTTTTCCAGAGAGCCGTCCTGTATCAGCGTTTTCAGAGCGCCGTTGATGCGCTCGAGTAAATCTTCACGGCCTTTGGCAATTCCCACGCCAACACCGACACCAAAAATTTTGGGGTCATCGAGGGGCGGGCTGACAAACCCGAAACTTCTTCCTTTGTCCTTGCTGAGGAATTTAAGATAGGCTTTCATGGGATTGGTCATGATGATGTCCGTGCGACCATTCTGCAAATCGAGATATAAGGCTTCATTGGTATCGTACAACAGTACGTTCGCACTGGGAACGTTGGCGTTGATCCAGTTCTCGTAAGTCGTCGCCCGCTCTATTCCGACTTTGAGACCTTTAAAATTGGGCGGGTTGGGGGAGCCGTCACTATTGAAAAGCTTGAGCTTGGCACCCTTCCTGCCTACGAACTGTCCCACCGAAATACGGTACGGTATCGAGAAGTCTATTTTTTGCTTCCGTTTATCGGTAATCGACATGGAAGCGACGATCAAATCAAACTTATTGGCAAGCAGAGCCGGGATCATACCGTCCCACTTCTGGCAGACAAATGTAACGTCGGCACCGATGTTATTTATGATGCCCTTGGCAACGTCTACATCGTAGCCGGTAAGAACGCCCTCATTTGTACGATAGTTAAATGGGAAATAGGTGCATTCACATCCAACGCGCAGTTTTTCCGCTGCCGCCGGCTGCGTGAATCCGCCCGCAGTCAAAACCAGGATTATCGTCGCTAAAAGAAAAAGTTTTTTCATTTCCATACCCTCCTGTGCTTTGTGTTAGTATCCATTCTACCGATCAGCAGCTGTGGCAACTAACACCACGAGACCTGCTGCGGTATAGCCTCCATCATGGAGAACCTGACGAATATCAATACCTGAATTTTAGAGCAGCAATCACCGCTCCAAATTTTTTGCGGCAACCTGACATTAAACTTCACTAAAGGTTAGTTGCGTTTAAAATTCAGGTCTATTCATCACCGGAATCGGATTGAAGTAGTGCTTCGTGAACTGCCTTGGCGATCTGGATATCCTGCACTGCCACACCGGTCAAATCCGCCACCGTTATCTGGTCATCGGATGTTCGTCCGGATTGACGGCCGGCAATCATATCGCCTAGCTCGATCAGATCTTCTTCATCAATAAGGCCCGCCTGAAGTGTTTTGGAAATTTCACCACGGGTCAGGCATTGCTCGATACTATCGGCCACGACGACGTCGGCTGTTTGCAGGATTTTAGGGTCTAACTCCTGCTTCAAGTGAGTATCCGAGCCCATGGCCGTGATGTGGGTGCCCCGTTTTATCTGTCCGACATTTATGAGCGGAATCTGGGAAGGAGTTGCCGTAATAATCAAACGGCATTTTTCGGTAACTCTACCAGCGTCTGTCGTCGTTTGGACAGCGTAGCCGAGTTTTTCCATGTCCTTTTTGTAGGTGTCAAGACTATCCTGGTGGCGCCCCCACACGATGACGTCGCTGCAATCCACAACCGGCTTCAAGTACTCGACTTGCATTCGGCCCTGAACCCCCGTGCCAAAAACACCGATACTATCAATATTGGATGGCGCCATATATTTTGCGACAATCTGCCCCGCCACCGCAGTCCTGACATCCGTCAGATAACACTCATCCAGCAGAATGCTTGTCAGTTTGCCGTCACGTTGAGAAAACAACAATATGAGTCCGTCACTGGTGGGAAGGCCGAGTTTATAATTTTCATAAAAACCGGAGGCGATCTTGATGGCAAAATAGTCGTCCTCTTTTATAAACCCGTATTTAATATGGACATCACCTGGCGGTTTCTCGAATACCATTTCGCCCACCGGGGGAACTTCGACCCGACCCTGTGAATACGCGACAAAACCGTCTTCGATATCTTTGGCGACATCTAATCTGTTCACTGCCTGCTTGATCTGATCTAGTTGGTATGTACGTGTCAATTTAAGCTCCGCCTTTGAGGATTGATTAAGATAAGAAGTCTAATTCATACTTATTGTCCATTTCACAGCTACACTAGCCTTTCCGCAGTGTCAATGAAAAAAATGGCTGGATTCGTTTAGGACTATTTTGAAAAAATTGACATTAACGGGCACAATTTGGGTGCAAAATGAGAATACAAGATTTCCTAATGGCAAGGTAATGTCAGCAAATGTGAAAACCGTAAAGCGCACGGGCACAACGTGCATAATCTGAGAATACGTGATTCTTGAATCACGATCATGTTGTGCACGAACGGTTTTAAATTCAGTGTATCTTTTCGTTTGAACGGCGGCTTGACAAGTAATGGTGAAATGCCTAGCTAATTAAAATGCATTGAATTTCGTCTCAAACCGACAAGCGTTAACTTTAAGAGAGGAAATTATCGTGAGTGAACACCATCATTCCCATGATCACGATCATACCGAGCCGCCGTCTGATCTTGTTCTGCGTGTGCAGGCGCTCGAATCGCTGCTGATTGAAAAGGGCCTGGTCGATCCAGCGGCGATCGACGAGCTGATCGACACTTACGAAACAAAGGTCGGCCCGCGCAATGGCGCCAAAGTTGTCGCGCGTGCCTGGAGCGATTCCGAGTACAAGCAGTGGCTGCTGGCAGATGCGACGGCGGCCATCGCTTCTTTGGGCTACACCGGACGACAGGGCGAGCATATGAAAGCAGTGGAGAACACGCCAACCGTCCACAACCTGGTGGTCTGCACCTTATGCTCGTGTTATCCATGGCCGGTGCTGGGTTTGCCGCCGGTTTGGTACAAATCCGCACCCTACCGGTCCCGGGCCGTTTCCGACCCTCGCGGTGTGTTGGAGGAATTCGGCACGGAGTTAGCGGATGACGTCGAAATCCGTGTTTGGGATTCGACCTCGGAAATGCGGTATCTGGTGCTGCCGGAGCGTCCTGAAAGGACCGAGGGCTGGAGTGAAGCGGATCTCAGCCGACTCGTAACCCGCAACGCCATGATTGGGGTCGAAAAGGCGAAACCGCCAGAAAATTTAGGGAGGAACGGATGAACGGTGCACATGATCTGGGCGGAATGGATGGCCTGGGACCGATTAAGCCGGAGCCTGAAACTGAGGAACCGGTCTTTCACGCAGATTGGGAAAAACGTGTGTTCGGCCTGACTCTGGCAGCCGGGTTTCTGGGCAAATGGAATATCGACATGTCGCGCTATGCCCGGGAACGGCAACATCCGCTTGATTATCTGCGGCATACCTACTACGAAAACTGGCTGACGGGACTTAAAAAGCTGCTGGTCGAAACGGAGCTTGTGAATCCTGAGGAGTTGAAGACCGGCAAAGCTGCCGGACCGGCGAACAATTCCATCCGGCAGCGTGTCCTCAAGGCAGAGGATGTCGCCGAGGTTAT
>Ga0136654_1000570_pt1 | contig 10809 bp, 9 predicted proteins | sample InaspJWI70metaG_FD_94865 | JGI IMG/M metagenome (GOLD analysis project Ga0136654, IMG submission 94865) | Marine gutless worms symbiont microbial communities from Oahu, Hawaii - Inanidrilus sp. 1 OAHU.JWI-70 metaG (version 2) | ecosystem: Host-associated > Annelida > Digestive system >... | reverse complement strand
TGACAGCGTCATGCTTAAACTCTTGGGTGTAATGTTGTCGGTTTCGTTTTTGGTTCATCAGACACCTCGCTTTCTCGTTGATTACTCTTAGCACGGTGTCCGTTTTAATTAAACCACATCAGACTGTAGGAAATTCGCATTAAATCTGAATGCTCGACAGCATCGGCGCTAAAAATGGCTGCAAGCATACGCTTAAAACCTTCTTCTGCCATGTGGCATCCCCGTTAAAATAAGGTTGCAAACAATAGCACTCAGTAGGTGGATCATTCAGGAAAAAGGAATACCAAAAGAGATGCAAGAATTGGTTCTGGAACTACAGATCAGGTTCAGGTCAGGTGAAACAAAGTCTTTGTTATTTATAATTAAATCTTATGGATGTCGTCAATGATATTCGGGGGTCAGCAGTTGGAGATATCGTATGGCAAAAACCAAATATCAGCCAACTGGTGATTCATTGAGACTAACACAAGATCGAATACATTTATGATGCGTAGTGGATACCTCAAGAGTTGTCAAATCTGATTATCGATAGAGAAATCTCTATCGGACGTAAAAATGCAGGGTAAATGATTACGTTTCAATAGTGCATAATGGTTTGATAATCAGCCTGTGGAGGTAAGGATATTGGACTCCATATTTCTGAAATGATTTGTTGGAATTGTGATTGGCAAATAAAATATACATTTTCACGAGATGTTAGATTTAGGCACAAAATCTTTATCATCATGAGATTTAAAATTTTTACGATTTGAACCAAATATTAAATACGGTTCTCAATCTTCCAGCATGATTATTTTCTTGGGTTTTATACCATACTTCTTCATTCGGTATAGGAGGGTGGAGCGGGGGACGGCTAAAAGGCGAGCGGCTCCGTTTTTGCCTCCAATGACCCCCTTGCAGTTGATCAAGGCTTGCTCGATGGTATGGCGTTCGGACTCTGCTAGAGTGGGAAGACTATTTTCAGGCATCATGTCAGATCGCTTATTCATATCAATCATTTTTTCAACATCTGTGAGGTGAACTTTCTCTCCAGGCTTGAGAATTAACATTCGTTTGACAAGATTTTTCAATTCCCTGACATTTCCAGGCCAGTGATAGGCACCTAAAAGATCAAGCGCCTGCTGAGTATTTCGAGGGGCGGGTTGATTGATTTTGGTGGCCTGACTTAGGTTGATTTGCTCAACCAATATTGGGACATCTCCCATTCGTTCACGCAGCGGGGGTACATGAATGCTAATTATATTCAATCGATAGTATAGATCTTTTCTTAACTTTCCCTCCCGAATGCTTTCTTCAGGATCCCGGTTGGTGGCCGCAAGAACCCGAAAATTGGTCTCTATCGGGCGGCTTTCACCGACACGTTCAAAGCGTCCTTCCTGCAATACCTGCAAAAGTTTAGCCTGCAGGTTTCCCGGCAATTCACCGACCTCATCAAGGAAAACTGTACCCTTATCGGCCATTTCGAATCGGCCCTCCCGATGGGATTCGGCCCCGGTGAATGGCCCTTTAGCATGCCCGAACAGCTCGCTTTCAAATAGCGTCGGAGGTATGGCCGGGCAGTTGATTTTTATGAACATGTGATCTTTGCGAGGGCTGAGACTATGGATGTAGCGTGCTAAAAAGTCTTTTCCAGTTCCGGTTTCACCGGTAATTAAAACCGGAGCATCAATTTCTGCCACTCTTTTAACTAAGCTCATAATTTTAGTCATTGCAGGAGAGGTGTAATAGAAATTTTCTGATTTGTATTCCTCGGAAACACCCATTAAATAGCGTTTCTCCCTTTCCAGGTTTTGTTTTTCATTTCTCAATCGCTTGTAGGCAACCAAATTGTCTACGGCAATGGCCACCTGTTTGGAAACTTCAGTGAGCAATTCCGTTAATTCCGATAGATGATGGGGGATTGTTTTAAATGAAAAGTGAAGCGTTCCTAAAACATTATTTCGTATGATCAACGGAAACGCCATGGTTGATGTCAAACCGGCTTTGACCATTTGACCGATAGAGTACATATCCTTATAACGCGTTAAATCATCAATAATAACAGGTTGTTTGGACTGGATTGCCATTTTAGCAATGGCCCCCTTCATCAATGGACGCTTGTCCAAGCTTGAAATGCCTTTGGGCTCTATCCCCTCTGCTGCTGTAAAATACTTCAATGATTGGCTTTCCTCGTCATAAAGATTGATACTCAATCGGTCGCAGGGGAAATGTTTTTTTAATTCTGCTGCAAGCGCATTAAAAAAATCTTGATTTGACGTTTTGGATATCACTGCATTTGTGATTTCTAAAAGTATCTGATGCCTGGTGGCGAGACTCCATACCATATGAACCCCCGTACTTAGGAGACAGTTATTTGGCAATCGCAAAACCGGTGGGTTGATGCCACTTGCATGCGCAAAATTGGAAGTCTGTCAAAGCAGTTAGCAAATCCGGGGCATCCAATTTAATCCTAAAAGTTATCACGTAACAGTACTCCTTCTATCTGTCGTTAGATTGAGTGTCAAGTCCAATATTGGACACAATGTCCAATATTGGAGTCCATAACAAGATGCTCGGATGGCGTAAAAAGATAAAATCTATATAAAATCAGTGTATTGGGTTTTAAATTCTGATTGGCAACTTCCTTGCATTGATTATGGCTACACATGAAAAACAACCATGCCATAAATTCTCGTTCTCCATTTCGCGCCATTTACATCTGCACATATGCCACTTGATCAAAACGGAGAGCCAGGAAGCCAATGGGGCGAACTTCAAGAACGGTACTTATTAAACTTTGATCACCGTACGTGTATTATCGATCTTACAAAGGAGGTAGTCAAATGATTCAATTTTTAATCCACGAAAAGGCCGACAGTGTTGGAGTCGCCACCGTCGATCTCAATGCCGGTGAAACGGCCAAGGGACTGTACATGGACTCCCAGGAACAGGTCGAAGTGAAGACGCTGAACGATATCCCCCTGGGTCACAAAATCGCCATGATCGACCACAAGGTTGACGATTCCGTTATCAAATACGGCGCTGACATTGGAAGAGTCGTGGCTGACATCAAAAAGGGCGGGCACGTCCACACTCAAAATCTCAAGACAAGGAGGTGGTAACCATGAGCAATCCCAAAATAATGGCCTATAGGCGTGAAAACGGACGCATCGGCATCCGCAACCATGTAGTGATTCTACCGCTGGACGATTTAAGCAACTCAGCCTGTGAAAAAGTAGCATATAGTATCAAAGGATGCAAGGCTCTCCCCCATGCATACGGACGGCTGCAGTTCGGCGAAGATCTGGAACTGTTCTTCCGCACCCTGATAGGCACTGGCGCCAATCCCAACGTGGCTGCGGTTGTAGTCATCGGCATCGAACCGGAATGGACCAACCGAGTAGTCGAAGGCATCGCCGAAACCGGTAAGCCCGTGACAGGTTTTAGTATTGAACGTCACGGTGAAATCAAGACCGTGGAAATGGCCAGCTGGAAAGCTAAAGAATATATGCACTGGGCTAGCGAACTCAAGCGCGAAGAGTGCGACCTGAGCGAAATCTGGGTGTCCACAAAATGCGGCGAATCGGATACTACCTCCGGTCTGGCCTCCAACCCAACGGTTGGTAATGCCTTTGACAAACTTGTCGCTATGGGCGCCACCTGCAGTTTTGGTGAAACCAGTGAGGTGACCGGTGCCGAGGCCCAGATCAGAGAACGAGCTGCCACACCCGAAGCGGCCGAACAATTCATGTTTCTATTCAACCGCTATGCCGAGATGATCGATCGTAATAAAACTGACGATCTTTCCGGCAGCCAACCGACCAAAGGTAACATCGCCGGCGGGCTGACCACCATCGAAGAAAAAGCTTTTGGCAACATGCAAAAGATAGGCAAGAAATGCAAATACGTCGGGGCACTAGATAAAGCCGTTGAGCCTACCGGTCCAGGACTGTGGTACATGGACTCTTCCAGTGCCGCTGCGGAAGCGGTTACCCTATGGGCGGCTGCTGGCTTTGTAGCCCATTTTTTCCCCACCGGCCAGGGCAACATCATCGGCAATCCCATCGAACCGGTCATCAAGCTGACGGCCAATCCGCGCACTGCAGGCGATATGTCTGAGCACATTGACTACGATTGCTCTGCGATATTGAGAGGGGAAATGACTCTGGACGAGTCCGGTGACAACTTAATCGACATGCTGATCCGAACCTGTAACGGCTGGTTGACCGCACAAGAAGTTCTTGGTCATGAAGAGTTTGTCCTGACCAAACTCTACGAGAGCGCCTAAGAAAATGGAGGCATCCAAGATCCTGGTCATCCCTGATAAGGATCGGCAACTAATCTCTTTTAAAAGGAGGAAAAAATGAATCGCTTTATAATTCTATTTCTGGCAATAGGTTTATCCGCGATGGCGACACCGGCCAAGGCTGAGTTTCCTGAAAAGGCCATCACTTACCAAATCCCGTTTGGCCCCGGAGGTCAGTCTGACCTGGAGGCACGGCGTCAGCAGCCACTTTTAGAAAAAGCCTTGGGCGAGAAGATTATTGTACAGTATAAGCCCGGCGGTGGAGGATCGATCGGTTGGGCGACTTTGATAAAAAAGAAGCCGAACGGATATTTTATTTCCGGCATTAACATTCCTCATATTGTATTGCAACCTCTTGCGCGAGGCAACGCTGGCTACAAAACGGAGCAATTGGTGCCGATCGCTATCTTCCAGGCGACTCCCATTGGTTTGGCGGTTTTGAAGGATAGCCCGTTTAAAGCGTTGGAAGATCTGATCACCTTTGCCAAGAAAAATCCGGGGGCCATAACCTGTGGCGGCAGTGGTACTTGGAGCGGCCACCATATTGCTCATCTGCAGTTCAGCAAATTAGCGGATATTCAGATGACCTATATCCCGGCCAAGGGCGCGGCAAAGGCTGTTGCCGCCTTTTTAGGTGGCCATGTAAAAGCCATGTGGGGCAATTCCAACGATTTAGTGCAACACGCGGATAAAATCCGTGTATTGGCATTTGGTACCGAAAAACCTTTTCCCAACATGCCCGAAGTACCCACATTCAAAAGTAGGGGCTTTGGCGTGTTGGCTTCCATCGACCGTGGTGCAGGGGCGCCTCCTAAAACCCCTATGACAGTCATCAAAGTATTAGAAAAAGCCTTTCTGGATATCGCCAACAATCCTGATGTAAGGGCTCAAATGAAAATAGACGGTTTCGTACCCGTCACCATGGGCCATGAGGCCGCCAAAGGCTATATAGAGGAAAAGGTTAAAGTCTGGGGGCCCGTGGTTAAAGAGTTTAAAAAATAGCATCTGAATGGCGGGACGAGGGCACTCGTCCCCCAACTCAGGGAAGGATCAAACGATGTTTGAGACGGTTTTTGCAGGATTACTTCAGGTTTTTCATCCTTTGAATTTCGTACTTTTGTTCAGCGGTGTTTTTTTGGGTATCGTTTTTGGTGCCTTGCCCGGGTTAACGGCCACCATGGGGCTTGCGCTCCTGGTGCCCTTTACCTTTACCATGTCACCTTCATCCGGTCTGATCATGCTGGCAGGTATTTATGTAGGTGCCATGTACGGTGACTCCATTCCGGCCATCTTAATTAATACACCAGGCACCCCAGCAGCCATCGCGACAACCTTTGACGGTTTCCCCCTTGCCCAAAAAGGCATGGCCCAGCATGCGCTGGTAACTGCGGCGTTTGCTTCCAGCTTTGGTTCGTTAGTGGCCAATGGTGTATTGGCAGCGGCGGCTCCGCCACTGGCGGTAATCAGCCTTAAATTTGGTCCCCCGGAATACTTCTGGCTTGGCATCTTCGGCCTGACCATCATCAGCACCCTTTCCACTGGCAGTGTTATCAAAGGATTTTTGGCCGGAACGGTGGGCATGATTCTTTCGGCGGTGGGGATGGCTGAGCTGGGAGGCGATATACGTCTGACCTTCGGTTATCCAGAGTTGCAAGGTGGTGTTGAACTGATTGTAGCCCTAATCGGTTTTTTCTGCTTACCGGAGATACTCTCCAGCGTGATCGGTCAGCGCCGCGCCGCCTACACGGATGAACCCGTCAAACCCAAATTGGCGGTAATCGGAGAAACCATCTTCGCTTTGCTCAAAAAACCCACCATAATGTTTCGTTCAGCGATCATCGGCACAGTGGTCGGGTTTGCACCGGGAGCGGGCGGCAACATTGCCAGCATGGTGAGCTACAACGAAACTCGCCGCTGGGATAAGAAGCCGGATGAGTTCGGCAAAGGCACCATCAAGGGGGTGGCGGCCAGTGAGGCGGCCAACAGCGCCATGGCACCCGGTTCTTTGATCCCGCTGCTCACTTTGGGTATCCCCGGATCACCTCCGGCGGCAGTGATTTTAGGCGCACTGATGCTGCATGGTATGAAACCGGGTCCCGAGTTGTTCAGCGCTTATGCCGACATTACCTTCGCTTTCATCATGGCCCTAATGGTGGCAGCTTTTTTTGTGACCTTAATCGGCAGCTTCGGCTCCGTTGTCTTCAGCCGAATTATTAACATCCCCTCACGGTATTTGGCGCCAGCCATAATTTTTATGACAGTCTTGGGATCATATGCCATCCGCAACAACATGCTGGATGTCTGGATCATGTTTATTTTCGGCTTGATCGGCTATTTTTCCAACAAGCTCAAATTCCACCCGGCCCCCATTGTATTAGGCTTAATACTGGGGCCGTTTGTGGAAGAAGGCCTGGTGCAATCCATGCTGGCAGGCGGCGCTGCAGGCAACATGTTCACCTACATGATTTTCCGGCCCATTAGCGGTGTGCTCATTGCTTTAAGCCTTATGAGTTTGTGCTGGCCTGTTTTTGCAGCTTGGAAAGCCAAAAAGAGGGTGGCCAAAGATCATCGTGCATCCGACGTGTCCGAAATAGCTGTTAAGGAGGAAGAAAATGATTAACGCAGATTTGTTGATTAGCCTATTTTCATTAGGTCTTGCAGCGCTGGTATATATCAATACCCGTGGTCTTTCCAAACTCGGCGGTGTGTTTGTCAATTATATTTTGATTGCCATGACCGCATTTTCATTGATCATTTTGATCAAGTCATTCATAAAGCCAGAAAAAATTCGCTTCTTCAAATCGGCGATTGAACGCAATAACATTCTTATTGGAATTCTGTTTCTCGCTGCGTACTTATTCTTCCTGCCGTTAATCGGGTTTTTGCCAGCTAGTTACGCGTTTAATTTTGCCTTTAACCTGTATTTGGGAGACGATCGTTTGGCCACAAAGAGTATTCTCCTCTCAGCGGGATTGACCGCGGTAGTTGTGACCGCCTTTTACTTTATTTTTCACTATTTCTTAGAAGTACCGTTACCCCAGGGAAAATGGTTTGCCGCCTAAACTTACTAAATCCTGAGAATCAGGAAAGTGTACTCTTCTGCTATTAGCAACCATATTTTGGGGTCCGAAAAGCCGCACTCTTTATTTCCAATATCACACCTTAAACAACAAAAACCGGGAACGATAGAATCCCGGTTTTGTTTTTGGTTTCCCATTCAAATTCACAGATCAAACCATGGAATACCGATCTGCTGTGATACGGCGTAATAATATCACGGTCTGTATCATAGTTGAGGTGCAGTGGGTTTTGGCAAGAATAGTGCACATCGGGTGTGGATATCTGTAGTTTTAGGTTGCCCGAAAAATCAAGATAAGGTTGGAGAAATATGCGATCTACAAAAATGGATTGATTGCCAATTAATGGTGTTTCACGGCTCTCTAATTAAAGTGGTTATGGCAATATTTGGAAATCCAATTGAGCCCTATTGTTTCTCAATCGCAACACCAGTTCTCACAAATGAAATGCTTGTCTGACCTTCGGTGCCTACCATCACAGCTTCAATGACCGGCTTATTAACCATCGTATCTGAAATCCATTCCACTATAAAATTGGCGCCCGAACCCCCTTCAATTTCTTTCTGAGCAACAAGGAACTCAGCTGTCGCCAGGGATTTGAGCAGCAGTGGTTTATCGAGATAATCTTTAATTAAATTTCCGTTCGTATCGTAATAGCGAACCGTGGCAATGCTAATGTTTTCGTTTGGATCTGAATTACGAACACTGAGCGTTGTTTCCAGCAGAAATGGCTTTCCGCCCTTCGCGTAGATATGCGAATATACGGGCACATAAACCATCTGGCCTGCGACCACGGATTCTGCCGGTATTTCAGCCGCTTTTGTTTGTGGCGGAAGGTACTTTAACTTTTCGTCAATATCCTCCACTTGTGTGGCGACATTGATCGAGATCAAAATGATCAGGAACATTAACGCAAACATGGTGCCGAAAAAGGCTAAAAAGGTTTTGTTCATGAGCCACGATCCCTTTTCTGATTTGTCAGGCGTATTCAATATTCCCCCTTATGGTTTGGCGTAATTCAATAGGTCGTTTAGTCAAAAATGAGCATAATATAAGAAATAAATATGATCAGGTGGGCTGCTCATTTCAAGGCATTGGTACGTTTGGTAACGAAGTTGATCGTTCATATCAGCAGTGGTTTTGGAAAAATGTGGAAATGTTGTTCGTTGCAGTCTTTCAAATCACAAAATACTCCTTGATTCCAGCCAGAACGCTTGAGACCGCCACGGATGCAAGGATCAACCCCATCACTCGGCTGATAATGCTCGCTCCACTGTTCCCGATCAAGCGGTAAACCCAACTCGCTGCAAGCATAAATACCAACACGATTAGTAACACGGAGAGCATAATCACAGTAGTTTGCGCCTGTTCCAAAAGGTTGTATCGATTATTCTCGGTCAGCAATACGGCCGCCAGCATCGCGCCTGGACTTGCAATAGAAGGAACAGCGAGCGGAAAGATTGCTGTTTCACTCCCACTTTTTATCATCTTGACTTCTTCTTCTGGTTTGCTTTCTCCAAAAATCATGGAGAGCGCAAACAGAAAGAGGACTATGCCACCGGCTATCTGGAACGCGGAAAGGGGTATGTCTATGGCCGTGAGGACAATCTCTCCTACGATGACGAAAAATAAGAGCACAATCGCTGATATCAGCGTCGCTTTGACTGCAATTTGTCTCTTGATTTTATCTTCATATCGGCTGGTGACAGCTATAAACACCGGAACCGTTCCGATCGGATCAATCACAGCAAAAAAGAAAATTAATGTTGCAATAAGATCATCCATTAGTGCCTCTGTATATAGTCAAACAAATTATTATACTGTCCAGGGATACCTCTCCTATTTAATGTATCCTTCTTTGAATGTGATGCGCTATCGTAACATAAATTAAATCTCCCAAGAGTTCAGATAAATTAAGACTACATTGAAATAGTGAGGCAGTTCAAAACTTGGGCTTTGCCGCTATGCGGATTTCTGCATAATTACATATATGAATCGTATATGTCACTCTGGAGAACCGGGCAATTGAAGGAGCCGAATTAGATCTGAAAAATCAAAGATGCCGAGTCCAATATTCTGCTATGCTTTAATTCCCGTTAGGATTATGAAAAGTGTGGTATTCTCAATGAATGCCACGCCTTTTTATATTTTGACGCTACCACTATATGTTGTGGCCATACAATGCTTGCGATGGTTTACTACTATCTATTCGTAAAATATTGAAACCCTCAAAAGTACCGATACTGTAATCATATCACTGCTGGGCATATTGTCAGATCAAGTTCTGTTTCAATTTCTTAGATGTAAGATTAAACACCGGTCATTGCATATGGTTGTAGAGTCTTTGTGGCGTTGTGTCTGAACCACCACGATTGGTTTTATCGGAAAAACCCGGAAACTTCCTTAATAGACTCAACGACATAGTCCGGCTGGACTTCACCGGTTAAATCACGCTCCCGAAAATCGCCGCTTTTCACGAGAATCGATTTGATGCCCGCTGTTTTCGCGCCTGAAATATCGGAAGTGATGCGATCACCCACCATCAAGACTTGATGTTTTTGAATACCCATGGATTCAAGGGCGACATCGAAAACGTATTTGTTTGGTTTGCCGATCCAAATGGCGGTAATACCGGCCGCATCCTCCAGCATTTTGCCGTAAGCGCCGACGGTGAGCTCCACATCACCCATGCTTTGATCTACTTTTTCAGTGATCATTACGATCAGCTTTGAACCGCTTAATAATAATTTTAATGCCTTGTTTAAGATCTCAAATCTAAAATCCTCGCGATAGTCCCCCAGGACAATATATTCCGGGTTTTGGTCATCGTGGACGAAATGGTTGAATTCCGCCAACCCCTCCCTTTTCAACATCACCCAGCATGACCTGGGATTGAGCGTCTTCAGATATTTGGCAGTTGCATAAGAGGCGGTCACAACTTCTTCTTCCAAAATTTCAAATCCAATTTGGTTTAATTTTACTGCACAGGATTTTCTGCTTTTCAAGGTGCTGTTCGTCAAAATTCTGATGATAATGCCATTCTGACGCAGTCTACGAACCAGTTCGATAGCCCCAGGATAAACCTGTCCTTTGAATTCGAGGACACCGTCAACATCAAATATGATACCTTTAAAGTTATCTGGCATATTTATTACCTTCTTCTTGAAGCGTAGGTTCTAATATAATTGATGAATCCGTAAAAGTCGAGATCATCAAGTGTTTGGTATTTGGTGTTTGGTGTTTAGTAAATGCTATTGTAACCGATTATCAATCAACCAAATACCAAACACTAAATACAAAACACTATTATAAAAAATCTCATCCCCACAATGCCGGAGTCCTTAGCACCAAACACGATAACATTCAAGACTGCCCGGTTGCATGCATGGAACCATTTGACATTTCCCCAACACTTTTATTAATTTAGAGAAATATCATTTTAATGAT
>Ga0136654_1000568_pt1 | contig 10822 bp, 10 predicted proteins | sample InaspJWI70metaG_FD_94865 | JGI IMG/M metagenome (GOLD analysis project Ga0136654, IMG submission 94865) | Marine gutless worms symbiont microbial communities from Oahu, Hawaii - Inanidrilus sp. 1 OAHU.JWI-70 metaG (version 2) | ecosystem: Host-associated > Annelida > Digestive system >... | reverse complement strand
CCGGAAACCCTGCCGCGGGCGCTAATCGTACCCCACGCAGGTTATATTTATTCCGGGTCGACCGCGGCTTGTGCCTATCGTTGCCTGAGCGCGGATCCCTCGCGGTTTAAGCGCGTATTGCTATTGGGCCCGGCACACCGGGTTTATCTCAGGGGTATTGCGATCCCAACGGTTGCAAAATTTGCGACGCCGCTGGGAGAAATTGAGCTGGATCGCGAGGCGCTCGAGCGCCTCGCCGGCTTGCCGGGCGTGGAACCTTCCGACGAGGCACATCGCGAGGAACACAGCCTCGAGGTGCAATTGCCGTTTCTGCAAGCGCTACTGCCCGAATTCACGCTGGTACCCGCGGTCGTCGGCGGTGTCGCACCCGAGCGGGTGGCGGCGGTGATCGACAGCCTGGCTGGGGATGCGCATACGCTGGTCGTTATCAGTTCGGATCTGTCCCATTTTTTGAATTACCGCGAGGCGCAGCAAATCGATGCCGCCACTTGTGACCAAATCCTCGAAAAATCGACTAGCTTGAGCACGGAGGAAGCTTGCGGCGCCCGTGTCATCAACGGCTTGATGGCTTCGAACAGTGTGCGTTCGCTCAGCGTTTCCTTGTTATCCGCCTGCAACTCCGGCGATACCGATACCGCGGGTGCCCCGGATCGGGTAGTCGGCTATGCCGCCTTCGAATTGCATTGAGTTAAACGCCAACGAGCAGTCGCAGCTGCTGTCGCTGGCGCGCCAGTCGATACAATGCGGCTTGGAATCGGGTAGGGCGCTGCGCCCCGACCTTGCGCGCTACGAAGATAAACTGCAAATTGACCGCGCTGTTTTCGTGACACTGACCCAGGGTGGCGAGTTGCGCGGCTGCGTTGGTTCGCTAGAAGCGGTCGAGCCGCTGGCGCAGGCGGTTGCGACCGCGGCCTACAATGCGGCGTTTCGAGATCGACGCTTTGCAGCGCTAAGCGCCGACGAGTTCGAGCGCGTAAGAATCGAGATTGCGGTATTGTCCGAGCTGCAGCCGATCGAGGCGCAAACCCGACAGGCGCTGCTGGATTTATTAGAGCCAGGTGTCGATGGCTTGTTGCTGGAGGATCGAGGTTACCGCTCGACATTTCTACCCAAGGTTTGGGAAAAAGTCGGTTCGCCGGGCGATTTTCTCGAGCAATTGTTGCTCAAGGCGGGGCTCGGCGCCGACTATTGGTCGGACAGTTTGCGGTTTCAGCGCTACCAAAGCCTGAGCTTCGCGGAAATTTAATTCGCGGGCTTGGGTTTGTGTTGGAGCGTTGCGGCTTTTCCGTTATCATGCGCTCACCTTTCCATCCCCGCTGCGTGACCTGAAACAATATGCTATGCCTGCCCGGTAGCCCGGCGTTATCTGAATTCAGACTGACAAAACTACAACAACAATTGGCCGCTGCGGGAACTCCGGTCAACGGGCTCGGCAGTCGCTTTATACATCTGATCGACAGCGCTCGAGAACTCGCGGCCGACGAACTGGAAATTCTTCAAAATCTATTGACCTATGGTCCGTTGCTGGAGTCCGCCAGCGTCGAAGGTCAAATCTGGTATGTGCTGCCCCGTCCCGGTACGATTTCGCCCTGGGCCAGCAAAGCGACCGATATCGCCCACAACTGCGGTCTGACCCAGATTCGTCGGATCGAACGCGGGATTCAATTCACCCTCGATGCCGAGCATGAAATTCCACCCGATCTGCTGCACGATCGCATGATCGAAGCCGCTTTCGCCCGGCTCGACGACTGTGCCGCGCTGTTCGAGGCTCACCACCCGAGGCCGTCGGTAGAGGTCGATACCGGTAGCCAGGGTCGCGCCGCGCTAGTGCGGGCCAATACCGAGCTGGGTCTGGCGCTATCGCCCGATGAAATCGATTACCTCACCGCCGCTTATGCCGATCTCGGGCGAAATCCGATCGACGTCGAGTTGATGATGTTTGCCCAGGCCAATTCCGAGCATTGCCGGCATAAGATATTCAACGCCAGCTGGACCATCGATGGACTCGAGCAAAACATGTCCCTGTTCGACATGATCAAAAATACGCATGCGTTGCACAGCACTGGAGTTTTGTCGGCTTATCATGATAATTCCGCGGTGATTGAAGGATTCGCCGCCTGTCGCTTAATCCCGGATCTCGATTCAGCGGAGTACCGTTACCAGGATATGCAGCTCGATATCCTGATGAAGGTTGAAACCCACAATCACCCTACTGCGATATCGCCTTTCCCGGGTGCGGCTACCGGTTCGGGCGGCGAAATTCGTGACGAGGGTGCGACCGGAATCGGCTCCAAACCGAAGGCCGGCCTGTGCGGCTTTTCGGTTTCCAACCTGAAGATCCCGGGTTTCGAACAACCCTGGGAGCAGGATAACGGCAAGCCGGGCCGGATCGCGTCGGCGCTCGAAATCATGCTCGAAGGTCCCATCGGCGCCGCATCTTTCAATAACGAATTCGGCCGCCCCAATACCTGCGGGTATTTCCGCACCTTCGAACAGCAAGTGTCGGCGCTCGATGGCCCCGAGCTGCGCGGTTATCACAAGCCGATCATGGTGGCGGGCGGGGTCGGCCTGATAGGGCGTGAACATATCGATAAAAAGAACATCCCGACCGGCGCCAACATCATCGTGCTCGGGGGACCGGCAATGCTGATCGGTCTCGGCGGCGGCGCCGCGTCATCGATGGCGAGCGGCAGCAGCAGCGAAAGCCTCGATTTCGCTTCGGTTCAGCGCGGTAATCCCGAGATGCAGCGGCGCGTGCAGGAAGTCATCGATCGTTGTTTCGCGCAGGGCGAGGCCAATCCGATCCTGTCGGTTCACGATGTCGGCGCTGGCGGTCTCTCGAATGCCTTGCCCGAACTGGTCAACGATGCCGCGCGTGGCGCCGAACTCGATCTGCGGCGGATACCGAACGATGAGCCCGGCATGTCGGCGCTGGAAATTTGGTGCAACGAAAGCCAGGAACGCTACGTACTCGCGGTGGCGGACCAGCGCCTCGACGATTTCATCGAACTTTGCCGGCGCGAGCGTTGCATCTACGCGGTACTCGGCAAGGCCACCGAAGCGCGCCGCCTGCAGGTAAACGATCCGCATTTTGATAACCGACCGGTCGACCTGCCGCTCGACGTGTTGCTCGGCAAGCCACCGAAAATGCACCGCGATGTGGTCCATGCGGAAATTTCGCAACCCGAATTCGACAGCTCGGGAATCGACCCGGTGGCGGCGCTTTATCGCGTGTTACACCTGCCGGCGGTGGCCGACAAGACGTTTTTAATCAGCATCGGCGATCGCTCTGTCGGCGGGCTGGTCGCGCGCGATCAGATGGTAGGCCAGTGGCAGGTTCCGGTGGCCGACGCTTCGGTCACGCTGACCGATTATTCCGGTTACAGCGGCGAAGTCATGAGTATGGGCGAACGCGCGCCGCTGGCCTTGCTGGATGCCCCCGCGGCCGGTCGTATCGCGATCGGCGAAGCCTTGACTAATATGGGTTCGGCCTGGGTCGGAAATTTGTCTCGCTGCGTACTGTCGGCGAACTGGATGGCGGCCGCCGGTCATCGCGGCGAGGACGCCCGCCTATTCGATACGGTGAAGGCCGTGGGCATGGAACTTTGCCCGGATCTCGGCATTACCATACCCGTGGGTAAGGATTCGTTGTCGATGCAAAGCCGCTGGTCGGTCGGCGACCAAGAAAAGTCTGTTACCGCACCGCTGTCGTTGATCATTTCGGCGTTTGCCCCGGTTGCAGACGTGCGTCGGAGCGTAACGCCCGATATCAAAGCCTGCGCCGGGGGATCGCTGCTGTTATTACTCGATTTGGGCGCCGGCCGCAATCGACTTGGCGCCTCTGCGCTTACCCAGGTTTATGCCCAGACCGGTTCCGAGGGACCGGATCTAGACGACGCAGCCATCTTCAAGACCGCTTTCGTTACGCTGCAAACCATGCTCGAGCGGAATTTGTTGCTGGCCTATCACGATCGCTCCGATGGCGGCTTGATCGTAACTCTGTGCGAAATGGCTTTCGCCGGACGCAGCGGGCTGGATTGCGATATCAGCAAGCTGGGTGAAGATCTGCTCGCAGTACTTTTCGCCGAGGAGTTGGGGGTCGTGCTGCAGGTGGCGGAGGCCGATTTGGAGTCGGTCGAAAACTTGCTGCGTCAGGCCGGGATCGGACATCTCTGCCATCGCATCGGACGGCCGCAGGCGCAGGCCAATCTCAGCATAGTTCATGCCGGGACTTCGGTTATCGACGAGTCGATCGTCGATCTGCAACGCGCCTGGTCGGCAACCACGTTACAGATGCAGTCGCTGCGCGACAATCCCGAATGCGCGCAGCAGGAATTCGATCTGATTCAACCCGACCAGCCGCCCAGCCTGTTTTCCTCGCTGGGCTTCGATCCCGCCGAGGATGTTTGTGCGGCCCTGGTCGGCGGTCGAAAACCAAGCATCGCAATTCTGCGCGAAGAGGGCGTTAACGGTCAGGTCGAGATGGCCGCCGCCTTCGATCGAGCAGGCTTCAGCACCGTTGACGTGCACATGAGCGACATCGTCGAGGGCAGGGTAAGTCTTACCGGATTTCAGGGCATCGCGGCCTGCGGCGGCTTTTCTTACGGCGATGTGCTTGGTGCCGGCGAGGGCTGGTCCAAGTCGATTCTTTACAATGCACGAGCGTTTGACGAGTTTTCCGCATTTTTCGAGCGCCGGGACAGCTTCGGTTTGGGTATCTGTAACGGTTGCCAAATGATGTCCAACCTGTACCGCATAATACCGGGAGCGTCCCATTGGCCGCGTTTTGTGCGTAACAAGTCTGAGCAGTTCGAAGCCCGGTTTACCATGGTCGAGGTGCTGGCTTCGAATTCACTTTTTCTCGACGCCATGCAGGGTTCGATGATGCCGATTGTGCTCGCCCACGGCGAGGGAAGGATAGAAACCCGGGAGCGCAGCGCCGCCGAACTGCTCGAGCAGCAACTGGCTTGCCTGCGCTATGTCGATGCCCGCGGCGTCGCCAGCGAAACCTACCCTGTTAACCCCAATGGTTCGGCCCTCGGACTGAACGGCTTCACCAGCGAGGACGGCCGTTTTACCATCTTGATGCCGCACCCGGAACGGATTTTCCGCAGCGTGCAGAATTCCTGGGCCGCCCCCGATTGGGGTGATTACAGCCCGTGGATGCGCATGTTCCGCAACGCACGCCGCTGGATCGGCTGAACGCCATGATGCGTCCGAATCCGACAGTCGCCGCGATGGCTCCATCTGCGCTGGCGGTTGCCGGCACGGCCGCAGACCCGGAATCGATCGTGCCGGCGCAAAACCTGTATCCCCCGACACGGGTGGTACTATACTGCACCGATTACCGCGCGCCGCAAGCGGCTCCGGCCCTCGAAGCGACGCTCGGCACGGTAAATTGCAGCAATTCGGCGCTGATGTATGCTTGCCTCGAGCGCCTGGGTATCGATTTTAACGAGATTAGAGCCGGTGGTTATCTGTTTGGCGCCAGGAACTAGTTGGATGCGGCGCGGTCTAGGATTTATCTGTGTAAGAGGGCTAATAATGATCAAAATCAAAAAGCGCTGGGAAATCCCGGAATCCGAAGTTACACCCGAACCGCTGTATCGGCGTCGGCGCGACTTCATGCAGGCAGCGGGCGCTATCGGCGGCGCTCTGTTACTGAATCCTTGGGCTGGCGCACAGGCCGCACTCACAATCGGCGATTATCAACGCGCAGCGGTTTCGATCGATGAAGAGATTACCGCGGAAGAAGATGCCACCAGCTATAACAATTTCTACGAATTCGGTACCGGCAAGGAAGATCCCAAGCGCAATTCGAAACGCTTCAGAACCGATGGTTGGGAAGTAGTGGTCAGCGGCGAATGCGAAAAGCCGGGGACTTACGACCTCGAGTCAATACTTACGACCTCGAGTCAATGATGAAACCCCATGCCTTGGAGGAGCGTATTTACCGCTTGCGCTGCGTCGAGGCCTGGTCAATGGTGATTCCGTGGCTCGGGGTGCCCTGCCCCTGGGCTCGATCCTGAAAAGTTTTCAACCGACGTCTAAAGCGAAATACGTTGCCTTAAAAACGCTGCACGACCCGGTACGCATGCCCGGACAGCAACGCTCGGTTTTGCACTGGCCCTATCGCGAAGGCTTGACCATTGCCGAAGCGATGCACCCGCTAACCATCTTGTCGATCGGCATGTATGGCAAGACCCTGCCGAATCAAAACGGTGCGCCGGTTCGTTTGGTCGTGCCCTGGAAGTATGGCTTCAAGAGCATCAAGTCGATTGTCGGCATCGAGTTCAGCGAAACGCAGCCGCAAACTTCCTGGAATATGGCGGCGGCCGGCGGGTACGGTTTTTACTCAAATGTCAATCCAGAGGTCGATCATCCGCGTTGGTCGCAGAAACGCGAGCGCCGTATCGGTGAAATTTTCAAGCGTGATACGCTCATGTTCAATGGTTACGCAGAGGAAGTCGCCAGCTTGTATGCCGATTTGGATCTCGCGAAAAATTTTTAGCGCTTAGACGCCGCGATCAGTTATGTGGCTCAAATCCGCCTATGCGAAACCCGTTGCGCATCTACTCTGCCTGCTGCCCTTCGGCGCGCTGCTCTGGGCGGCATTCAACGGCGGCCTGGGCGCCAATCCGGTAGAAAAACTAACTCATGAAACCGGCATATGGGCGCTGCGTTTTTTATTACTTACCCTCGGCATGACGCCGTTGCGGCAATGGAGTGGTCAAGCCGCCTGGATTCGATTTCGCCGTATGCTCGGCCTTTATGTCTGCTTTTATGTCGGCTGCCATTTCTCGATCTGGTTTATCGCTGATCATTCGCTGCGTTTCGACGAGATGATCGAGGACATTGTCAAGCGACCTTATATAACTCTTGGTTTTAGTGCTTTCGTACTGCTGATTCCGCTGGCGGTCACTTCGAATCAGGCCATGATCAGGAAACTTGGCAGGAAATGGAAAAGCCTGCACCAGCTGGTTTATGTGATAATCCTGCTAGCTGTGCTGCATTTCCTCTGGCTAGTCAAGGCCGACTATCTCGAACCCAGTATTTATGCGATTATTGCGATGATACTGTTAGCGCACCGGCTGGGTCCGATTAAACGTTTAGGCGTCAAGTCGGCTCCGGCCGCACGTTAAAATTCGTCACGCTGACTGGCGTAAAACAACTGGAGCAATATGAAACTGCTGGTTACCGGCGCCGCCGGTTTTATCGGTTACGCGCTCGCAAATCGTCTATGCGCTCGCGGCGACGATGTAATCGGCGTCGATAACCTGAACGATTATTACGATGTCGCGCTAAAAAACGCGCGCCTGCAGCAGCTCGAGGCTTTTGGTAATTTTAGTTTCGAGCAACTCGACATCGCCGACACGACGGCACTGCAAGCCTTGTTCAAGCAACATCGATTCGAGCGCGTATTGCATTTGGCGGCTCAGGCCGGCGTGCGCTATTCGCTGCAGAATCCGCGCGCCTATATAGACAGCAACCTAGTAGGTTTCGGGAATTTGTTGGAGTGTTGCCGGCACAACGATATCGAACACCTGGTATATGCATCGTCGAGTTCCGTTTACGGCGCCAACCGCAGCATGCCGTTTAGTACCGCGGATAATGTCGATCATCCAATTTCTCTGTATGCCGCCACCAAGAAGGCGAACGAGGCGATGGCGCATAGCTACAGCCACCTGTACCAATTGCCCAGCACCGGCCTGCGCTTTTTTACCGTCTACGGTCCCTGGGGTAGACCCGATATGTCACCGATTCTATTCGCCGATGCAATCACGCAGGGTAACCCGATCAAGGTATTCAACCAGGGTCGGCATCGGCGCGATTTTACCTATATAGACGACATCGTCGAGGGGGTACTGGGTTGTCTCGAACGGGTCGCGCAAGGCAATCCCGACTGGTCCGGACTCGACCCGGATCCGGCCAGCAGCAGTGCCCCTTGGCGCATCTATAACATCGGCCGCGGCGAACCGGTCGAGCTGTTGCGCTATATCGAGTTGATGGAACAGGCGCTGGAAAAATCCACCGCTAAGGAATTGTTGCCGGCCCAGCCCGGCGATGTCGAAGATACCTATGCCGATATCGCCGCGTTGACCGCCGACACCGGCTATCAGCCAAAGACTTCGATCGAGCAGGGTTTGGCACATTTTGCGCGCTGGTATTTAGACTATTACGTTAAAAAATAATCTATACTTGCGCAAAATAACCCGCAAAGGGTAAGCCGTTCGAGGAGTTTCAAATCGTTGACAATACTCAACAACCAGCCTTGTTAGAGGTTAACGAGCTGGCGGTCGATTTTACGCTGCATGAAAGCGCCGTGCCCGCACTGATGGATGTGTCTTTCCGCGTCGATCCCGGGGAAACCGTTGCTTTGGTCGGGGAATCGGGCTCCGGTAAATCGGTAACCTCGCAAGCAATCATGGGAATTTTGCCCGCCAACGCCAGGATACGATCGGGCGAAATCCTGTTTGACAACCCCGCGACCGGGCAGCGCATCGATATCGCACAACTCGACCCCGAAAGCTTGCCGATGCGCCAGATCCGAGGCGGTAATATTTCGATTATATTTCAGGAGCCGATGACGTCGCTATCGCCGGTGCATACCATTGGCGACCAGGTAAGCGAAGCCCTGTTTCTGCATCGCGATGCAAGCCGAGCGGAAGGTCTGCGGTTGACCGAGGCCATGCTCAAACATGTGGGCTTCCCCGATTCCGCCCGCGCGCTGCGGATGTATCCATTCGAGCTTTCCGGCGGCTTGCGCCAGCGCGCAATGATCGCCATGGCGATGATTACCCACCCGTCGCTGCTGATTGCCGACGAGCCCACCACCGCGCTCGATGTCACGATTCAGGCGCGAATCCTGAAGCTGATCCGGGAGCTCCAAGCCGAATTGGGGATGGCATTGCTGCTGATTACCCACGATCTTGGCGTGGTCTCCAATATGTCCGATCGAGTGGTGGTGATGTACCATGGCCGGGTGATGGAGGCGGGTCCGCTACAGGATCTGTTCGTTAATCCGCAGCATGACTATCTCAAGGCGCTGATGCACGCCGTGCCGCGTTTTGATTTGGCGCCCGGCGAAAGACTGATGCCGGTACGCGAGATTCATTCCGAGACGGGTGTCTTGATCAAGCATCGACCCGCCGATCAGATCGTCGATGCCGACGCGCCGCACCTGCGGGTGAGTGAGGTTAGCAAAACCTATCGCATGCATAGCGGTAACTGGTTCAGTAATGAATCCAGGGACCTGCTCGCGGTCGATCGGGTGACGCTCGCGGTCGAGCGGGGGAATGTTTTGGCCTGGTCGGTGAAAGCGGTTGCGGTAAGACTACCTTAAGCAAAATCATCATGCGAGCGATCACGCCGGACCAGGGCGAAATACAATACCATGACGGCAGCCGCGCGATCGATGTGCGCGCGCTCGATAATTCCGAATTGCTTCAGTTCCGGCGCAAGATGCAGTTCATTTTCCAGGATCCTTACAGCGCGCTCAATCCGCGCATGACGGTGTTCGATATCCTGCGCGAGCCACTGGTGGTACATGCCATCGGCGATATCGATTACCAGCGGGCGATGACTACCGAGTTGATGCGCTTGGTGGGCCTCGACCCGCGTTTTCTGAATCGATATCCGCATAGTTTTTCCGGCGGTCAGCGCCAGCGCATCGGTATTGCGCGCGCGCTGGCGCTGCAACCCGATCTGATTATCTGCGACGAACCGGTCTCGGCGCTCGACGTTTCGATCCAGGCACAGGTGTTGAATCTGCTAAAAGATTTGCAACAGGAGCTCGGACTGACTTTCTTATTCATTTCGCACAATCTGGCGGTGATTCACTACATCGCCAACCGCATCGCGGTCATGTGCGCCGGGCGTATTGTCGAGTTGGCGCCACGCGATCGACTGTTCGAGAACCCGGTGCATCCCTATACGCGAGCTCTGTTGTCTGCAGTCCCGCACCCGGAGCTGTCGCAGCCGCTCGACTTCACCGCGATTACCGAGGGAGCTGCATCGGATCCGACCCAGTGGCCGCAGCCCTTCCGGCTCGATGGCTCGACGCGCACCACATTCATGGCGCTCGAAGCAGGGCACTTCGTGCGCGTAGCCGCCGGCTCGAAGCCATCGGATCTGGCGGCATGAAACGATTGATCAACAGCCTGCTGCTGGTAACGGGGTTGACGCCGGTGATAACTGGCGCCGCCGTGACGCAGTTGGTCGAGCCGCCGTCACTGGCGCAGCAGGTGCAAAGCGGGCAACTACCCCCGGTGCATAATCGGCTACCGGAGGTTCCACGGTTGATCGAGTTGCGCGGCGATAAGGCCCCCGGCTTTCACGGCGGGCAACTGCGCATGCTGATGGGAAAACAAAAGGATATCCGGCAAATCGTAATTTACGGCTATGCGCGTCTGGTCGGCTACTCTCCGGATCTGAAGCTCAAGGCCGATCTCCTCGAGTCTTACGAAGTTATTGAAAACCGAATTTTTACGTTGCGTTTGCGCAAGGGGCATAAATGGTCTGACGGCCATCCGTTCACCGCCGAGGATTTCCGCTACTACTGGGAAGACGTCGCAACCAATCCGCAGCTCTCCAAGGGCGGTCCCAACAAAATACTGCTGGTCGATGGCGAATTACCGCGGGTCGAGTTTCCGGATACTTATACCGTACGCTACAGCTGGTCGCGACCCAATCCTTATTTCCTTGACATGGTCCAATAGATTGATACCACCCAGTTAAGAGATAATGAAACTTAACTGAGGTAACGATTAATGACAACGAGAAAGAAATATTCGAAAGAATTCAAACTGGACGCAGTCAGTCT
>Ga0136654_1000567_pt1 | contig 10832 bp, 13 predicted proteins | sample InaspJWI70metaG_FD_94865 | JGI IMG/M metagenome (GOLD analysis project Ga0136654, IMG submission 94865) | Marine gutless worms symbiont microbial communities from Oahu, Hawaii - Inanidrilus sp. 1 OAHU.JWI-70 metaG (version 2) | ecosystem: Host-associated > Annelida > Digestive system >... | reverse complement strand
GCGACCTCATCGATGAAGAGTAGGAAATTCTCCAGCCTATTTTTGATGAGCTCAAACCCTATACCACTGGACGCCTACGAACGACCGATCTTCGCGAAATCCTGAATGCGATTTTTTATCTGAATAAAACCGGTTGTCCATTGAACAAGGCGCTCAACTCGGGCCGCCTCGGTCGCCGGTGCTCTTTCGGCAGCCAGTTAACGCACACGTTATCGGTCGTTGAGAGTATCCGTACTGGTTGAGAGCGGCACCCGAAGACCGCGGTTTTCGGGTGCCGACCGAATACGAGAGATCAATCCTTATGCCGCTCAAAGACCTCATCGCCCCCTTCTATGTCTGGAAACGGGCCTTCGAAAAGCCCTATACCTCGGCGAAACCGATCGAGGAACGCCCCGGTGCGGCCAACTACCGCGGCTTCCATACCAACGATCTGGAGCTGTGCATCGGTTGTGGTAGCTGCGAGACCATCTGCCAAAACGAAGCCATCGACATGGTGCCGGTACCAGGCATCGAGACCAAGCCCAGCGACAGCGGCCTGCGGCCTATGATCGACAATGGCCGCTGCTGTTGGTGCGCCCTGTGTGTCGACATCTGTACTACCGGCTCTCTGCGCATGAGCAACCAGTACATCTGGGTCAGCACCGACTCCGATAGCTTTCGGTTCATACCCGGCACCGGCGAAAAGCCGTGGGACAATAGCAAGCTCGGCTACCGCCGGGACCCGGAGTACCAATTGCTGCGTCTCGAGCGCCCGGATATGGAGATGCTCGAACCGGAACAGGGCCTACAATCCTTTATGGAAATCGTTAAGGGCTATTCCGCGGAGCAGGCACGCAAGGAGGCCGATCGGTGCGTGGACTGCGGCATTTGCATCGCCACCTGCCCCGCGCACATGGATATCCCCGAGTACATCAAGGCGGTCCGCGACAGCGATTTCGAGACCGGCCTGCGTCTGCTCTACCGCACCAACCCGCTGCCGGCCACCTGTGGGCGTATCTGCACCCATCGCTGCGAAGAGGTGTGCGCGGTCGGCCATATGGGCGATCCGCTGGCGATCCGCTGGCTCAAGCGGTACATCTGCGACCAAGTGCCCGCGGCGGAATATGCCGACATCCTCCGAGACGCATTCCCGGCGAATGGTCGCCAGGTCGCCATCGTCGGTGCCGGACCCGGCGGCTTGAGCGCCGCCTATTACCTCACCAAGCTGGGTTACGCGGTCACCCTGTACGAGGCCCACGAAAAGGCCGGCGGTATGCTGCGCTATGGGGTCCCCAGCTATCGCCTGCCGTATGACCAGCTCGACAAGGACATCGACTACATCCTCTCCCTGGGTGCGACGATCCACTACAACACCCGCGTTGGCCGTGAGGTTGCATTCTCCCAGCTGATGGAGGAGTACGACGCCGTCTTCTTCTCCACCGGCCTGACCGACCCCTATGGATTGGGGGTGGAAGGAGAGAACCACCCGCTGGTCTTGTCCGGCCTCCGGGTACTGGAGGACGTCACCCACGACCGGGACCCGGACGTGGGTACACGGGTAGCCGTGATCGGCGGCGGCAACGTCGCCATGGACGCGGCGCGGGTCTCGCGCCGGCTCGGTGCCGAGGTCACTCTGCTTTATCGCCGCCGGATCGAAGACATGCCCGCCGATCCTGAGGAAATCCACGAGGCTCGGGAGGAACAGGTACGGTTCGTGACCCAGGCCATTCCGGTGCGGGTAGAGGATGCACCTACTCAGGATCAGGTCACCATCCAGTGGGGAGAGGCCGAGATGGTGCCCGACGAGAAAGGCGGCCGGCCCCGACCCGTGCTGATGGAAGGCCGCATGCACACCGAGACCTACGACTCCATTATCTCGGCCATCGGCCAGGGAGGGGATTATGAATTCCTGTCCGGGGAGTACGCCGACCGGATCGAAATGAAGCGGGGAAAGGTCGTCTGCAACGCGCATCGCCAAACCGGTATCCCAAAACTCTTCGTCGGCGGCGATATCGCCAACAATACGGCAGATGCCATCAGCGCCATTGCGGATGGCCACCAGGCCGCCGTCGGGATCGATCGGTTCTTATCCGGCTGAGTCGGGTTATCAGGTACTAGGGTCTGTTGACATTTAACATATCTGTGGACGCGAGGAACCGGAACCACGAATTCACACGAATGAGAATTTGTGTCCATTCGTGTTCATTCATGGGTAGTGCTTAATATGTAATGGTCGTGTGATGATCCCATCGAAGAAGAAAAAGGTTCATCAGAGAGTTCATCACTACACGTTAAGCACTACCCACTCGTGGTTCCATTGCTTTTGAAATCAGTCGCTCAACCTTATATGTCAACACCACCTAGTTTCGGCGATAGAGACAATGTGGAGAAATCGATGAGCAGTCATCTCGAAGAAATCAAGGCCAGGGCTATGTCGGACTTGCAGCAGGAACTGGAAGGAACGGCACCGCTGGAATCGACGGCAGGAAACCCCAGGGCCGAGGCTGGAGGTAGGGAAAGGATCCAGCAGACCAAGAAGCACATGGAACGCTTTTGCCGCATCCCCTTCCTGAACGACCTCTCGGACGTGGAATGTGATCGGCTGGCGGAGATCGTTACCGTAATCCGGCTGCAAAAGGGGGACATCCTGATCGAGCAAGGGAAGAAGGACGACTCCCTCTACGTCCTGATCAAGGGCCGCTTACGGGTAAACCGCAGTACCGGCGGCGGGAGCCAGGTGACCCTGGCCTGTATCAGGGAAGGAGAAATGGCCGGTGAGATGGGATTTCTCGACAACTCGGAGCACAGCGCGACCCTCCAGGCCGACGATACCTCGGAAATCCTCCAGATCGATCGCAACGACCTCGAGGGTCTGTTGGACGAGCACCCGCAGACCGTCTACAAGCTGATGCGCGCCATCGCCCGCGAGGTGCACCAGATCACCCAACGGATGAATATGCAGTTCGTGGAGATGAGCAACTACATCCACCATCAGCAAGGGCGGTATTGAGCATGCTCAATCTCCGTAGGGTAGGTTGTGCCCACCAACACAACTCATCTGCTTTAATGAGAGCGCGGAATCGTTTGAACCGCAAAGGCGCCAAGGGCGCATAGGGATTATGCGCTCAAGCACGCATGATTTATCCGCAGATTTCCGCAGATTGTTTCTGTTTTTCATCTGCGAAAATCCGTGTAATTCGTGGATAAATAAAGAGCTATGTAGGCTGGGTTGAGGTACGAACCCCAGCATTGCATCGGTCAACACCCTGAGGGCACGCTCCAAGTGAGCCTTGTCTTCGGCACCCTTGAGCTCGGCCAAGCGTATATCGGGTACCACCGATCCGAGAAGAAACTGGAGATGCCTGGGGAAACGCGCCAATAGCTTCCCGTAAATGTCCCGCGCCGTCCGGAATACCTTTAAGGCCCTCTTCCGTATATCCAAGCCTGACGGCTATATCGCCCATCCGCTCATGGCTTAACAGCCAGATCGACTTGGCGCCCGGCATGGCTGGGGTCGGCCTCGGCCAGGCGCTTGGCAATGGCTAGGTCTTGCTCATAGACCTGACGCGCCGCGGGTAGATTGCCCTCCGCCACCAGCACGTCGCCGAGGCCACCGAGACCCACAGCCACTTCGCGCTCGTCACCGGCCTTGCGGGTGAGTGCGATATACCGACGATAGGCGGTTTCCGTCTCTTCCAGGGCAGAGGTGGCCTGGGCCGCCTCGCCCAATCCCAACCAGCCTTCCTGGTTGTCCGGATCCAGCTGGGTCGCTTCGCGGTACCAGCGCAGGCCCTCCGCGGCATTTTCCACGAACAGGGTAGTGGCGAGGTTAGGAGCGGCCTCCGCCTGCTCCTTGCTCGCCTCGTCCCGTCGGCGCTTGCAGTCTTCGTAGATCTGGCGCCAGATCCCCTAGGCCCCTTTTTCCGCCTGTTCGACCGCGTTCTCGAAGCTCGGATCACCGCGCATTCTCGCAGCGCCTGCATGAATCGCTCGATCTGCTTCGGCGTGAGCTCGGGGTGCTTGAGGCGCAGGGCGTCCTCGGTCTGTTGGACGCTGGCCGTTTGCAGGGGGTCCGATGGAAAGAAGACTGTTTGGATACCTTTGAACCCGATAACCGCAACCAAGACCAGGACCGCGAGGCGGAGTGTGATGGGCATCCAGGTATTGGGCCTGGAGCGCGACACCGGTGGCAGTGATGGGGTCTCCAGCCCGGCGTCGCCGGACTCGGCGGGCCGGTCCCCTTTGCCGATGTTAGCCGTGAGAAAATCACGTGTCCTAGTATAAAGTAGCGCACTCTTGTCCGCCGGCTTGCAGATTTCGATGTGGTCGGCCTCGATCGGTATCGGGACCACTCCCGGCAACCCGGCGTCCGCACTGCCGGGATCTACGACCCTACCCACGCTAGTGGTGTGGGTCTCGTAGAAGATCTTGTGGGCGATGTCTTACCGCCAGTTGCGGTACCAGAGGTTCAATTCACGCAGGGCGGGGGCGTTTTTGATCAGGTCTTGGGGCCACCAGACCACCAGGCGTAGACGATCGAGCCAGGTGGCTTGGATCGCACCGGTATGTGGGTGGCGGTGAACATCACGGCCTTGACCCAATCCAGCAGCATGCCCGCCTCTGGCCGGTGTGCCTGTTGGTCGTTTGCTGCCCGCAGGACCTTCTTGACCACCAAGCCACCGAGGCTATGACACACGAAGGTCACAGGTGCGGTGGTCAACTCCGTCTCGCCGAGTAATCGCTCCAGAACCATGACGTCCCGATCCTGTAACGCCAGGGTGTTGCCGATCCAGTTGGTGGGCGGAGAGGTATAGCTCAGTGTCCAAACGCTAAGGCCGGGGGATGTCACGGGCGAGCCAGATGGGCCAGAAGCTATCGTCGGCGTTACCCCGATGCCAGGTGTCGTAAGGGTGTCCGCCCAGGCCATACACGAAATTACATAACCACGTGGCGTGCCCGGCCAATTCGCAATCTTGATGAGTCGTGTCATGTCCCGGCGATTACTCGTCAAGAGTGACGAGCCCTTCACGACCCAGGGTCAGTACGAACAACCCCTGGTGATAGGCATACCGATCCGCCTCTTCCTGGACAGCCAGGGCAGCAACCGCTCCGAACCGGCGATAGTCTCGGTATTCGAGGAAGAAGTTCACAAACGTCTTCAAGTCCTCGATAAAGAGGAAAAACTACGAAACACGCGAATTCTCGCGGAACCGTCGTCCCGAACCGAAGGGAGGGATCTCATTCGCGCCGATTCGCGTGTTTCGTAGTTTTTCCTCACTAGCGTCCGGGGAAACTGGTTCTTCCATCTTGCAACCACTTGTAAGATAAAACAAAGTTTCCGATTTTAGGATGTCATCGACTTGAAGCGATTTGTAGATTTTGAAAGGATCCCGCTCTCAGATTTTGAGCCAGACTATGTGCGAAAAATATTGCTGAATCAGATGATTATCGATGTGGACTGCGATCTAAGCAATCTCGAAACAAATAACCATCTGAATTTATTCAATTAATGGTAGTGCTTAATATGTAGTGGTCGTGTGATGACCCCATCGAAGAAGAAAAAGGTTCACCAGAGAGTTCATCACTACACGTTAAGCACTACCGAAAAAGGAACCAAGGAGTCCGGCGAGAAGACCGGAAAGGAAGGCGTCCGGATCACCGGAAGTGGAGGAAAAAAGGCTCAAGACAGCAGCAAGGCTGAACGGCATGGAGATTCCGGCCGGCAGATCGAGAAATCGAAAAAGCGAATTGAAGAACTCGAAGAGCGTTTACGCAATGCGACTAGCAAAAAAGAAAGACAGAAAATCTGGAATATCGAGAGAACTGTCGAGCGGTCGAAAAAAGGTGAGACACACCACAGGCGCTGAGAAAATCGACCGAGTATAGAAACCGCCGCAACGGGAAAATTGCCGGTTCATTCACCTGTTTGTCTGTGATGCTAAGACACGGCCACAGGATACCGAGGGGGAAATCCGCATGCTGGAGTGGAATCCGAATGTAGGCGTCAGCCTGTTCCTGTTTGGCGATCGAATCGCTCCTTATCTCTCGGCGATGGGTTTCGAAGAATTTCTAGATGAATACAATGAAACGCTCAGCTGGGAAGTCTATGGCTGGTCGAAGCCGGAGCTTCGCATCCTTGTTGAAGATGACAAGATCGTATCTGTCGCTTGCTACGATGAATGTTGGTACCGGGGCATCAATCTGATCGGTGCCGATATTGCCACGGCCATGGAATGTATCGGGGCGCATCCCGAAGACAATCCTGATGAATTTGATCCTGATGATGGAATTCAGGCTGTCTTTGAATTCGATGAGGTCGGGGCGCAGCTATGGGTTAAGAAAGGAATTGTAGTCACGGGAATCTGTGGTTTCCTTCCAGAAGAAGAAAATCCGGGCTCAGTTGTGAACGGCGGCTGATATGAAAGGCCGAGGAGCTGGCCGAAAGGGCCGCCAAAGAGATCGCCGAGGAAGCCGCGGAAAAGGGAGCCAAGGAGGCGTCTGAAAAGACTGCCCAGAAGATCGGCAAGGATGGTGTCCGGATCATCGGCAGATGCATGAAGCAGCATGCGAATGCCACAAAGAGACCAATCCATGCTCGATGTAGAAATGATGTAGTAGTTTTCCCCTCCTCAAGCGGGAATACCGCCCGTCAGGGCGATGATTGCCGCTCCATAGACCGCCTCCCGGTGCAGGGCCGGTACGACCGGAACCCCCCAAGTATCTCTTCCTGATCTCGCTCCAACCTGCGTTTTCTGCTCCGCCGCCGGTGGTCAGTACCCGGTTCGGCGGGGGAGCCCCCAACCGGTGCAGGCAGCGATAGCCGGCGGTCTCGATGCGGGCGATGCCTTCGAGCAGGCCTTGGAGAAAACGCCCGTCATCCGCGGGTCGTGGGCCCAGCCGTGGTTGTAGGGCAGGGTCGTGAGTGGGAAAGCGTTCACTGGGGGCCGGCAATGGATAGTAGTCGAGTCCTATGGGCCGATCCGGGTCGAGGGTCGCGCTCAACCGTCGGATCTCCCCATCGTCGAAGTAGCGTCGCAGCACCGCCCCGCCGCTGTTGGACGCCCCGCCGATCAACCAGCGGGTGCCGAACCTATGGCTGTAGACGCCGTATCGGGGCGCGGCGATCAGATCCTGTCCTATGATCTTGAGTACCAGGGTACTGCCGAGGCAGGTCACGGCATCGCCGGGGATCAGGGCCCCGGCGGCGACCACAGCGGCGGTGCTGTTGGTGGTACCGGCCAGGACCATGGTGGACACCGGCAGGTCCGTCGCTTGCGCCGCCGCGGCGTTCACTCACTCGGCCCAGTCCACTCCCCGGCGCCACCGCCCGCGGGAGTCCGACCGGTTCTAGCCCGAGGCGCGACAGCCATTGGGGCCAGCGTAGCGTTCGCGCATCGAAGCCGAGCTTGAGGCAATTGTTCCAATCGCTGACGCCGTAGCGGCCGGTCAGGTAGCCAAGGAGCCAGTCCATTTGGTGAAAAGCGAGGGTCCCCAGACCCGGGCGCAACCGGCGTTTGAGAACCAACAGCTTGGCGAGGCTGGAGCCGGTGCCGCGGGCAGGGCTCAGCGGCGGCGCGACCTACTCGATCGATTCCGCTTCCGCCACGCCGCGACTGTTGTTGTACATGAGCGCCGGTCCCAGGGGGGTGCCTTCCGGGCCACACAGGAGCAGGGGGCGGAGATCCCGTCCAGGCAGGGCCTGGGGGACCTAGGAGGCCAGGCGACCGGTCAATTCGCGCAGGACTCGGATCAGGGCATTCCGCCACAGCTGCGGCCTGCTGCACCCCGCCGGCGCTGGCCCGCACGGGCTCCGGCAGATCGGTCCGGGCCTCGGCAACGACCCTGCGCCGGCGGTCGATTGCTAACACGCGACAGCCGGAGGTGCCCAGATCGACGCCGATGCAGCAGGGCCGGCTCAAGGCAGTGAGACGGGGACGGGCGGCTGCCAATCCGGCGCCCGGTGCTCGGCCACCACCATAGTGTAGATGCCCCCGCGCACATTGAAGTCGGCACGCAGACGCATGAACTTGGGGTGGAGTGTAGCGACCAGGTCACCGAGGATGCGGTTGGTGACCGCCTCGTGGAAGGCTCCCTCGTCACGGTAGGACCAGACGTACAGCTTCAGGGATTTGAGCTCCACACACAGGGCGTCTGGGACGTACTCCAGGGTCAGCTCGGCGAAATCCGGCTGCCCGGTCCTGGGACACAGGCAAGTAAACTCCGGCACCCGGATGCGGATGCTGTAATCGCGTTCAGGCCCCGGATTGGGAAAGGTATCGAGCGTTCGCTCGGGGGTACTGGGCATGGTCTCGTTCTCGGATTCGGAGTGCATCGGCAGGCGGCAGACAGACACCCAGGGTGGCAGGGTAGGGTCCATTGTGCGGACCGTTTTCATTTGTGAAAATCTGCGTAATCCGGTGCGTCAGGCCAGTCCTATACTACCGGCGACTGGAAGCTGGAAAAATGGGTCCGCCACGCCCATGTTTTCGGAAAGGTTTACACGCGCCCGCCCGGCGGTGCAATCGCAGCCGCGGGGAGCACTCAAGCTACCGGAGAATTATGACCATGAGCGAACCCAAGCACCACCGCTTCCTTGTCCTCGGATCCGGTCCCGCCGGCTACGCCGCGGCCGTCTACAGCGCCCGCGCCAACCTGAGCCCGGTAATCGTCACCGGCCTCGAACAGGGCGGCCAACTGATGACCACCACGGACGTGGACAACTGGCCGGGCGACCCGGACGGGGTTCAGGGGCCGGGTCTGATGGACCGTATGCGCCGTCACGCGGAACGCTTCGAGACTCGGATCATCTTCGATCAGATCAACCAGGTCGACCTTTCCGCACGCCCTTTTCAACTGGTAGGCGATGCGAACACCTACAGCTGCGACGCTCTGATTGTCGCCACCGGCGCCAGCGCGCGCTATTTGGGTCTACCCTCCGAGGAGGCGTTTCGCGGGCGCGGCGTCTCTGCCTGTGCTACCTGCGACGGCTTTTTTTATAAGAATCAGAAGGTAGCGGTCATCGGCGGCGGCAATACCGCCGTCACAGAAGCGCTCTATCTCTCCAACATCGCCTCCAAAGTAGTCCTGGTCCATCGCCGGGATGCCCTGCGGGCCGAAAAGATGCTCCAGCAGAGCCTGCTGGAGAGGGTCGAACAGGACAATGTCGAGATCGAGTGGAATCACGTACTCGACGAGGTCCTGGGTGACGCGACCGGCGTTACCGGCATCCGCATCAGGAACGTGCAGGACGGCACCGCTAAGGAGCTCGAGCTGATGGGTGTTTTCATCGCCATCGGCCATCATCCGAACACCCGGATCTTCGAGGGACAGCTCGCCATGACCAACGGCTACATCAAGGTCCGAAGCGGCACCGACGGCAACGCTACCGCCACCTCAGTACCGGGGGTCTTCGCCGCCGGCGACGTCATGGACCGGGTTTACCGCCAGGCCATCACCTCCGCGGGCACGGGCTGCATGGCGGCTCTCGATGCCGAGAAATACCTCGACGCCTTGGAGCAGGGCTAGGATTCGGAATGATGAATGATGATCCAAGTTCTGCGGGCGCAGGGAACAGGAACCACGAACTGCATGCAAAGACACGAATGAGGGTTTGTGTCCTTGCGTACGGTTCGTAGTTTTCCGGTTTCCGGACAAAAATTCACGCCTCGTCGGTCTGAGATGAACCGATTTTCGTTCATCTGCGGCAAAAATAATTCCCAATTCGATGCTTTACCCCCTCGACCCCCGAAACCCCCAGGCCCCTTTCCCGAATGTGGAAACGGCGGAGCGGGAACCGGACGGGCTCCTCGCACTAGGCGGGGATCTGAGCGTGGCGCGACTACTCAATGCCTACCGGCGCGGTATCTTCCCCTGGTTCGGTGCCGGCGACCCCATTCTCTGGTGGTCTCCCGATCCCAGGACCATCCTCTTTCCGAACCGACCCCGAATTTCCAGGACCTTACGCAAGACCCTGCGCAAGGGCCGATTCGGCGCTACTATGGACCGGGATTTCGACGCCGTCATCACCGCCTGTGCCCAGCCCCGTTCCGCAGACAACGGCACCTGGTTGGTACCCGAGATGATCGCCGCTTATCGCCGACTCCATCACCGAGGCCTCGCCCATTCCGTTGAAATCTGGCAGGACGACACCCTGGCCGGAGGGCTCTACGGCGTAGCCATCGGCCGGGTGTTTTTCGGCGAATCCATGTTCACCCGCATCAGAGATGCCTCCAAGGTGGCCCTCGTCCACCTGTGCGGGAGACTCTTGGAACAGGGCTTCCGGCTCATCGACTGCCAGGCATCGACCGCACACCTTTTTCGCATGGGTGCGGAACAGATACCCCGGACCGATTTCATCCGCATGCTCGAGCGCTGGTGTCCCGGTCCCGACCGGCGCGGGAGCTGGGATGACCGGCGGATCAGCTTACCTCTCGCCCCCGGCGATGAGCGTATGGCCGGCGTGACCGGATCGTGACTCGATCGGGGAAACGAACAAGAATCACATCACCCCGTAACCCCGTCAATTCATCGCGTAGATCGAAGGAAAAAGGTCCATATCAATAAAGCATGAACCGGAAACCGAGCGGCACTCTCAATAATTCCTGCAGGTGTAGTGGTAATTTTTGAAGTGATATCTAGCCAACAATCGGCAATAATTCGGTATTAGATCGGTGTATACTGTTTCCGTAAGGTATTGCTCCAACGCTCGATATGAGCCGTTTCCCCCGTTCCTTTACCCACAGGACGATGTTGCTCGCTCGGAGTGACGGCTTGATATGCGCCCCAATAAGCACTGAAAACGATGGCTTCTTTATAAGCAGACGGTACGCGATCCCAGAGTATTCGACAGGTGT